>Ga0182014_10000196_pt1 | contig 74775 bp, 52 predicted proteins | sample 612S2DmetaG_FD_120489 | JGI IMG/M metagenome (GOLD analysis project Ga0182014, IMG submission 120489) | Permafrost microbial communities from Stordalen Mire, Sweden - 612S2D metaG | ecosystem: Environmental > Terrestrial > Soil > Wetlands > Permafrost | place: Sweden: Stordalen | collected...
ACTCATCCCCGCAGCCACGAGCAACTGCTCTGAGCGTGCAGTGCGTTCCGCTTTTTTTACACCGAAAAGGTCAGCATAGAAGCGAATGTTTTCGTCTACCGTAAGATCTTCGTACAGCCCGAAACGCTGCGGCATATAACTGAGAGCGTGCTTGGCGCCCTCTGGATCACGCGCGACATTGAAACCGGCAAGCGTTGCCTTGCCCGCATCGGGCGGCATAATTCCAGCTAACATGCGCAGGGTGGTCGTCTTCCCTGCTCCGTCGGGACCGACCAAGCCGAAGATCTCACCAGCGCGCACATCAAAGCTGAGCGCATCTACCGCGCGAACACCGGGAAAACTCTTCGTCAATCCCTCGGCCACAATCACGGATTGGAGCTGGTCAGTCATTTGCCGGCCGGAGCTGCTGCGGAGGAGTTTGTATTCTGGCTATTCGTTGCAAGATCAATATGTGCGTCAGCCGGCATGCCGGTTTTGAGTTCATGGTTGAAGTTGTCGATGTCGATCTTGATGCGATAGACGAGCGTAACCCGCTCCTTGTAAGTCTGCACGCTCTTGGGAGTGAACTCCGCCGTGGAGGAGATGAACGAAATGCGCCCGTGGTATTGTTTGCCGGGATACGTGTCGGTGGTGATGGTCGCATCCTGACCCCAATGAATGCGGCCCAGATCCGTCTCCGCGATGTAAGCGCGCAGCCAGATGTGGTCGAGATCAGAGAGCGTAACAACCGGAGAACCGGGAGCCACCACCTCTCCCAACTCCGCCTGGCGCACAGTCACCACGCCAGCGGAAGGGGCGCGCAGCACCGTGTAACCCATATTTACCTGCGAGAGGCCGAGATTGGCGCTGGCTTCGTTCAGATTGGCGTGCGCGATGGCTATGTCTTCCTTGCGGCTGCCCTCAACGGCCTCGTAGTAGCGCTGCTGCGCGGCCTTGAATATCGCTTCGGCACGTTTGAGCGCGGTTGCCGCCTGGTCCCGCTCCTGCGCCGAGACTTCATCCTTTGCAAAGAGCTTGCGGGCGCGCTCGTTGTCGATCTTTTTCTCGTCCAGATCGGCTTGGGCATCGATCATGGTTTGCTGCGCCGCCTTCACTTCCTGATGGCGTGTGCCAGCCAGTGTGAGAGCAAGGCTGGACTCGCGCACGCGCACGCTGGCTTCGTCAATGCGGACTCGCTGCTTGAAATCGGCGTCGTCAAGACGAGCCAGCAACGCGCCCTGCGCGACCTGTTGCCCCTCCTCAACCGGCAGCTCGACAATGCGCCCCTGCACCTTGAAGCCAACCAGGCTTTCGTGCGCTTCAATATTGCCGGAGAGAGTGAGTTGGTTTGCGGGCGCAGGCTTTTTGGTCAAGCGCGGGTAGAAGTACACGCCCGCAGTAACGGCCACGATCAGTAAAACCACAACGGGAACGATCTTTTTCATTGCTTGAAACCTCGGGGGCTGAAACCCTTTGTTTTCCGGCTTCTTGTGGCACGACACAAGTCATGCCCTGAGACAAATCAGTTGATGGTACGACGTTCTATGGATTTCCCATGAACGCGAGAATGTTCTTTTCCGTGTCACCCATAGCGCGTGCCAGGGCAAACTTTGCGTCCGCGTGGCTGCTGACGGCGAGAATGTAGTTTTCTTCAGCGCGCGCCAGTTCGTCCTGTGCGGTAATCACTTCGACATTGTTTGCCGTTCCCTGTTGGAAACGGTCCTGCGCCAATTCCAGCTCGCGCCGTGCCAGATCCTGTCCTTCACGGGCCACGGCCACCTGCTCTGCAGCGGAGTCAAGATTCAACAGCGCCTCGCGGAGGTCCTCGTCAATGCCGCGACGCAGATCGGCAATCTGATCGTCAATGCGCTTCACGCGACTGGCAAGCTCCTGCGCTTCGCCATTGCGATCGCGATCGAAGAGGGTGAAATCGATCTGGCCCTGCACCAGGCCCGTGCTCTTGACACCGCCGATGCTGCGCCCTATCTCGCCAAAATTTCCGTTGAGGCTCAGCTTCGGATAGGAACGCGCCCGGTTGGCGCTCTGCTGCTCGATCAGCCCCTGACGCTGGCTGGCGAGCGAAAGATAATCGGCGCGGGCAAGCAACGCCGCTGACGCAAGGCTTTCAATCTCCGGCTGATTCAATGGCCGGTATTCGAGCGGCTCGGCAAGCTGCACCGGCGTACCCGGAGTCATGCCCATGTTGCGTTGGAGTTGCAACAGCGACTGCTTCAACTGGTTCTGAGCGACCAGCAACGCCTGCTTGTCATTAGCAAGCTGCACCTGAGCGCGGAGAACATCCACGCCGGTTGCGCTCCCAGCGTCGTGCTTGTCTTTGGCCAGCTTGTACAGCGCATTTGAATCCGTAACGCGTGATTGCGCTGCCTCAGTACGAGCCGCCGCAGACTGCGCATTCAAATAGAGTGCGGCAATGGCGCGTACGATCAGGTCGCGCGCATCCCGGTAGTCCATCTTGCCGGCATCGAGAGCGCGTTCACTGGCCTTGAGTTGGCGATAACTTTGAAGATCGACGACGTTCTGCTGCGCATAGACGCGAAAATCGTAGTTGGAAAACGGCCCAACCACTTCCGGCATTCCAGGCAAGGAAATTCCAAAGGCGCGCAAGTCGCGATTCTGTACATTTGCGTAGGCCTGGGCGTTTATGCGCGGCTGCAGCGCGGCTGAGAGGCGGCGCAACCGCGTGCCTTCCGCCTCATCAACCTTTGTGCCAGCAAGCAGCACGCCTAGATTGGATTGCAGAGCCTTCTGAATCGCGTCCTGTAACGTAAGCCGATAGGGAGCCAGCTGCGCCACGGCAGCAGTGCACGCGACGAAGCCAGCCATGCAAAGAAGAACGACGATGCGGAGATTTGATTTCATAGTTCCTGCTTTTGAGTGGAGGCTGCAATGGCTCTCCAGAAGTGCTGAAAACTGTCTTCGATTCTTGCTTTGAGTTCCGACGTTCCATCCAGCGACCAAAACAAGACTGTTCCCATGCAGGTTTGCTGAAGTTGAATCGCAACCTTTTCTTTCTTCAGGCGCGGATCGATCTCGCCGCGCTCTTGTCCGACCGCCACAACCTCCGCAATCATTTCGCAGCCCTCTTGCATAGTGCGCGCGATGATGGTTCGAACGCTCTCACTGGCCAGGAAGGAGGAGAGAAAGGCACGCGCAAGGCTTGGACTGCGACCGGGCTCCTCAGCGAGGCGTTGTACCAAGTGATGCAGCACGGAGTGAATCGTCTGCTTGCCCTTTACGCTAACCGAAATGGCTTCTCTCACTTTGGCAAGCTGGACCTCCGCCATTACACCCAGCACGTGATCCTTGCTCTCAAAATAATTGAAGAATGTTCCCTTGCCTACGTCCGCGGCTTCAGTAATGTCTTCGACCGTAACGGAAGGAAAACCGCGCTCTGCAAAGAGATGCAAGGCGCACCGGAAAAGGCGCAGGCGGGTTTCCGCAGCACGGCGCTGGCGGCGGCCGGCTCCGGGCGGATAAACCACGCCACCGGTCGCCTGGACGAGCGGAACGGGGCGGTTATCCTGACTCTCGATCATATTCGAACCTTGGACGTTTATGACCATGAGTCACTTATAATGCGAAGAGTGCGGGCTGTCAAGAAGAATTCTTTCCCCGGAATGCATCATTGGTGAGCCCAGCATCCGTCAGGGCCCGCCGACCACGCGGCGAGAAACCCCTCGGACCATGGGGCCATTCCTGGGCAGGCGCTTCCCTGCTGCTTCGGACCTGCGTCATTTCCGGCTTCCGGTGCGGCGGCTTTCTGCCGCCGGGGGGCGACTCCGTCGCCACAGATATCTACTGACATTGCAACCATTACGCATTTGCCAGTAGACTGATAAAAGGCTGGTTGCTTTCCGTCGCTTTGTATTGGGAATTCTTCTATGGACTCCTTGTCCACTGTCGATTATGAGAGAAAGAAGCAGTCGGCCGTCTGCCGCATCAGGGCAAGACTTGTGAGTTGAGGCGACAAGCAAAACTGCACGGCAGATGAGTAGTAAAAACGCGGAGAGGTGGCAGAGCCCGGTTGAATGCACCTGACTCGAAATCAGACATAGTCGCAAGGCTATCGGGAGTTCGAATCTCCCCCTCTCCGCCATATCAACCATTCTGAATCACGCAAGCAAGACAACCTCTCAAGAGACGATGGCTACCCTTTCCGGGTGGCCTTTTTCGTGCCGGCGGCTGTTCTGGTGGCTCGTCGCTGTTCCAGTGGCTGTTCCCGGGTTATGCGCCGGAGATCAACTCGGCCACGACCTGGAGTTTTACAACTCCACCCGACACACTCCAGCCTGAAAGCGCACAGACCCGATCCGGTAGACCTGATCGCCTGCCAGAATCCGGGCAGCCAAAAAACGAAAATCAGATCTTCCACGCAAGAAACACGAAGAACTGCCCAATCAAACAGAGCTACTTCATCGCCGTCTCACTTGGGAATTCCCAGGGTGCGCGAACCGAGGGATTTGGGAGCCGTAGCAGCAGGCGTAGCGGTGACCGCTTCGAATGGCAGAGGGCTCTCTGCGTCCGCGATTCGCCTGACCAGATAGATCGTTGACGCCCGCGTCGAAAACTCCAGTACGGCAGCGGAATTGGCCGGCAAGACAACCGCCCCAGTGCGCGCGTCTACAACTTCGACGCGCTCGCCCGGCCAAGGGTTGGCCAGCCACATGGTCCGGGCCGCGCCCGACTCGAAGCCCACAGTCACAACCCTGCCCTGGCGCATCTGCACGTGGACTTTGCCGCCATGCGAGATGAAGACCGTTCCATCCGCGTCCCAATCCTTCGGCCAGGCGGGTGCGATGCGGAGCACGCCGTCGTATTCCTGCGCCAGAGCCGCCTGAAGGCTATCAGCCAGGACGCCAATCTGTTCTACATAGAACTCCGGCCCGATAAAGCCGGCCAGGCCTGAGGGCGCCGTTTGATACTTCCTGGTCAAGGCCAGCGCGCTGGACTTGAACTCGTCCGCCAGGCCGAGGTGAGCGGCTTGTATGGGATCGCTGCTCCAGTCGTTTTCGATCTTGCTGGGCCGGTTGAGATATGTGCGTACGCCAAGCGCATGAAGCGGGCCGTCGGGGCCGATCATGCCGTACGGCCAGACGGCTTCAAGGCCAATGTTCTCAGAGTTTTCAGGCTCGGCCGCCGGATCATGGCTGGCGGCGATGACCGTGTCTGCACGGCCGACGCCTTGGACCACGAGTACGCCGGGAGCCGAGAGCGCCACAAGCGGCAACGGGAGCAGGGCGGCGCGCTCTTTCTGGAGCTGACGAACCAGTTCGCCATCCGTCTTCAGCAGCTCAGCGGCTTCGATTACAACCGGAAAGAGAGTGTTCATCGCGCAAATATCAGTCGTGGGGTCATGCACATCCCAATGACTTTCATGGGCGTTGGAGGGGAAGGTATGGAGCAGGCCGTCAGAACTGTGCGTGGCATAGGCCAAAAGAAAACGCGCCGACTCGCGCATGACCGGATAGTTTTTCCGCAAGAAGTTCAGATCGTCGGTATAGAGGTATTGACGCCAGATCCACAGCGAAACCTCTGCGCCGGTGGAGAGAGTGCGCGCGTTGTAATAGGGCTGAGAATCCTGATCGCAGTTGAGGCCGGGCGCGGAAATCCAAGTTTCATTTTCGTAGCCGCGGCCGTTGAAGCGCATGGTTTCAGGAACGCAGACGCCGGCCCTGCCTCCCATGTGCCTCTGGGTCCAGTCGAGGATCGCAGGCAGGTTTTCCCGGTAGAGCGTGAAGTAGGAATCGTTCAGATCGAAGAGCCCGGCCCCCAGGTTGGCGCTGACCTGCATGCGCAGGTTCCAGTGCCAATATGCGGAAGGGCCCCATTTGTGTTCGTCGCGGAGTGGGGAGAAGAGGTCGCCGATGCCGGCCTGGCTTCCGGGGAGGCGGTCGCGGCTCTCCGCGGCGGTCGTGTAGAGGTCGATCATGCGCAGGTTTTCAAGGTACTCGGCGGCATGATCGGGAGAAGAGAGCTTCATCAGGCCAGGGCGCTCCCAGAATCGATGCCACCAGGCGCGATGCTCATCCGGCGAAAGCTTTTCGGCTGCAGCCATCAACCGGGAGGACGCGGAGGCCGCATCGCCGCCACGCCACGCGGGCGCACCGACGAGGATGCGGAAGGAGCCATCGAGGCGTGGGCGAAAGGCGATCTTGATCGACAGCGGGCCGTTCTCCTCCACGCGAAGGTCGAGCGCGTCGGCGGTGATTGCGGCCAGAGAACCAAACGTTGCGCCGCTGGCGCCGGCTTCCTGGTTATCGAGCCAAGTCTCGGCCAGAATGCCGATCTTGTCCTTCTTCACCACCTGCGGTTTGCGGGGAGACCAGAGCCTGAGCTCCGCCGTCTGCCAGACGCTCGGATCCGCTCCGGTGACATCGATCGCCATGACGTCGGAGGCTTCCGTCACGTAAGTGGTTGCGGTCATGCCGCCGCCCTGCTCTTGAAACTCGCCGTTGTACAGGTTCAGGCGGCCGGAGTAGTCGCTGGCCTGGGTGAGTTTCTTGAGGCTGGGAACCATGACCTGCCCCGGCGAAAGGCGCAGAGGAAACGTGTCGCCGCGGTTGAGTTGTGCGGTGTATCCCTCTTGCGCCCAGACCGCCAGGCCAAGCCGGCCATTGCCCAATGGCATGGCAGAGTGCGGCGCTTCATTTGGCCTTTGCAGGATGATGTCAGACCGTCCGACGACCTGCTTCCGATCCACCTGAAACCTGCCCTCCCGCCACGCGGTGGTAGCCTTTCCGGCTTGCGCGAGCAGTGGAAGACCCACAAGAAGCATGGCCAAGAGAAAACATGGAACGCGCCCGGCCAGACGAAAGGGACGAATGAGAGGCCGTTCCATACTTTTTGAAAAGGAATCCGATGCGGGTACGTTCATGAAAAAAACTTTGCCTCCCAAGGTTGACTTGCGTTTTCCGTTCCGGTTCAGGACGCCACACTTCTTAGCCGGAGACTATCAGGATGGAGTTCGCTGGCCGTAGCTTGAAGCACAATGCCGCCCGCCTTTCGCCGGCTCCGAAGCATAAATGGTGCGATGCCCGCCTCGGCTTTGATGCGTTGCGGGCCAATCAATTCGCCTTCGCCGGTGGCCTCCAGGAAAACCTCGCTGGCAAAACTGGGCACAACCGTCCCGGCGGAGTCGATCACTTCCACCCACACGAACAGGAAGTCGGCGCCATCGGCGGCCAGCTCCCGCCCGGAAAGGTCAGCGACGATGCGCAAAGCCGCTGGCTTGCCCGGTGTGCGGCGTTCATGCTGCCCGGCTAATTTTCCCCGGTAGTATCCCTTGGCCAGGAGGGTTCCAGTCTCATAGGGGACATTGAAAAACGTGAACGGCGCGCGTTCCACATTGCGGCAGTTGCCTCCGCTGAAAGGTTCGGCCCCGTGATCGGCGGGATCGGTCGCACCCACCAGACGCGGGATCTCCTCGGCCCCCTGAATCTGCTCAGGGTGTTCCTTCCAATAATTTGGGTTCGCGAGACGAGGATTCAGATAGCCGGTTGTCGGCCCGCTGTCCGGCTTCTGGCGCGCAATGGACCGGCCATTGAGGAAGAGCTCGACTTCATCGCAATTCGAATACACGACCACCTTTGTGGAGGATGGCCGCTGCGTCCAGTAGTTTGCGATGTAAACCATTGGCCCGCTGGCGGAAGCGGAATGAACCACGTCGGGCCGCCGCTGCGAAGCATAAAAGTAATAGACAAACTTGGGAATGCGAAATACATCCAACGCGCCGCAGCGCGAAATGGGGCTGAATTCCGCATAGCCTCGATAGTGATCGATGCCAACCCAACTGGAGTCGCCAAAGGACCATGCATTGCCCCGGTTGCGATTATGCGACCACTGGTAGTTCCAGGCCTGGAGGAGAAGATCGCTCTCGCTGGCGCCTCTTGCTACGCGGCTCGTACTCTCGTTTCCCCCGAATTCGTAATCGCCGTACTCGCGGTCGATCCCCTTCTGCATGGAGTAGAGCGCGGGCCTGGAGAATGAATCGTCGTCCCATGCGTTCCACGGCACATCCCATAACGGCCTGGAGTAATTCTGCTTGCCATACGAGTCGCCACCCGTGTACATGGCCGCGCCGTCAAACTCCTCGTGTGCCACCGCGTGACATTGCCGCCAGAAATCGTCTGTAGGTCCGTAGGTTTCATTCAAGCAGGTTTCGAAAATCATCACGCATGGGTGGTTCCGGTCGCGGCGGATCATGTCGCGGATGTTCTCGAACACATTGCTCTTGAACGATTCGGTGTTCTGGAAGAACTGCCACCCGGGAATGGGATCGATCACCAGCAGGCCTAACTCGTCGCAGGCATCCAGAAAGGCGGGCGCGTGGGGATAGTGGGGCAGGCGAAGATAGTGGAAGCCCGCCTCTTTGAGCTTGACGGCGTCGCGGTACTGAGCGCGATCGGAAGCGGCGTTGCCCACATAGGGGTAGGCCATGTGCCGGTTTGTGCCGCGCAACCGAACTGGTTCGCCATTGATGAAAAAGCCGCGCTTGTGGTCGAAGTCCAGCTTGCGAATGCCGATGCGCGTGACGACTTCATCGGCCAGACGATCGCCATCCCACACTTGGGAGAGCACTTGATAAAGCTTCGGATGGTCCATGTGCCACAACTCTGGCTTCTCGATCCTGATTTGCTGGACGTATGCGCGCGTGCCGTTCATCCCAATCTCGTCAGTATCCACAGCCACGCCCGCAAGTTTTCCCAGCGAGTCCACAATGACCGTCTTCAAGCGCATGCTTTTGCTGGAACCGTGCTCATTGGCTACGTGGGTCTTGATCTGAACCATCGCGGACTCAGGCGTAACCTCCGGGTAGGAGATAAACACGCCACCGCTCGCAACACTGTTGGCGGCCACTGGATCGGTGATGTGCAGCCGGTCGGTGACGATCCAATTCACGTCGCGATACAGTCCGCCAAAGTAGGAAAAATCCAGGCTTCTGGCCGGCCGGCCAAGAGGAAAACTCGGATTGTCGCGGTTGTCGAGCCGCACGGCGATCACATTGTCGCTATCGGAATTGAGATCGTTGGTCAAATCCACCATGAACGGCAGATAGCCGCCGAGATGAGTCAGCTTGTGCTTGCCGTTCACCCAAACATCGGCTAACTGCATCGCGGCTTCGAACTTCAGCGCTACCTTCTTGCCCTTCCAGGATGGGTCAGTGGCAAAGCGTTTGCGATACCAGCAAATGCCCTGAAAGTAGAGATTGGGAGACTCGACCTCGACCCTGGCGGTGTGCGGCAAGTCCACCATCTCCCAACTCTGAGCCTTGAACTCTTGACCGCTAAACAGCCTATCTTCGGCGCTCTGGGAACTCTCGATGCGGTAGAACTGCCATCCCGCATTGCAACTGACACTGCGGCCATTTTGCGGAAGAGATTCGCCTGCTGCCAGCGGAGCGGGCAGCAGTGAGGCAACGCTTGCGGCACAGGTCAGGGCAAGAAACTTACGACGTTCCATTCAAGTTACTCTTTCGACGAATCTTATTCATCATTCTGACTCTGCGCGTCCGTTCGATACGGGAAGATCGCAATCCGTCGGATACGGAGACAGCGTACGACCCTATTCTGTGACCGGCGAGACTATCCAGATAGAAATCGAGCGCTCCACCGTCGGCCGAAGCCATACGCGTCTGAAACTTCCCGCTTGCCTTGCCGAAGTCCACGCCCCAAACTGTCTTTCCTTTACGACTGGACAGTATCGAATTTTTCGCCAAATGTCTTCATCGCGATGTAAACGATTATAAACGTAATTAAAAGATCATATTGAAGATGGTCCTCATTGTCAGGGATGAAGAAAACAAGACAAGACCGGCATAAAAGGAAACTCATGGGGCGATGAAGGGAGCCAGCAGGGCCAACGGCAGGCAGGGATTTTCCGGGTAGGAGAGCCTCTGAAGCGATGCGGATTGGCAGCAGAACAGGTTTCCGTTCGAGAGACGAAAAGGCCGGAGCGGGTGCTCCGGCCTTTTCGATGGGTGAGGTTATTTGAAGGTTAGAAGACGTACTTGGCGGAGAGTTGCATACGACGGGGTGAATTGTTGAGCACACCGTCGTTGGCCTCGTTGAGTCTCATGAAGACCGAGGACTGGATGCTCTGCGAACCGAAGGTGTCGTACGAGACGTTGTTCATGAGATTCTGCGCCTCAAGACGGAGCTGGAGATACTGCTGGTGATAGGTGGTAAAGGACTTGGAGAAAGTTGCGTCTGTGTTCCAGATATTGTCCTGGCGGAACCAGTTGCGACCTATGTTGGAAAATTGGCCAGCAGCGGGAGTCGTAAACTGAGCCTTTTGTGCGGTACTCAGGAACCATGTCTGGCCGTTGTATGTCTGGACCTTGCCCATGTGCGCGTTGCAACCAGTGCAGTTTGCGGGCGTTTGTACAGATCCAGAGAAGGTGTAGTAACCGGAGTAGAGGGTGATGGGGCGGCCGGTCTGCCAGAAGCCGTCGCCGGCGATCTCCCAACCGCCAACAACCAAGTCGACGAAATAGTTCCAGTGGGAGCCGTACTTCCGGTCGCGGCCGAATGGCAGGTCGTAGACGTAGTAGCCGCTGATGACCTGGGCGCTGTCGAGATCAGAAGCAGCGTAGTTCAGACGAGGATGGTGATAGTCGAAGGGCGTGCCCGCAGCGGACTGCGAACTGCCGGTTGCGACCAGGGTAAAGGTTGGATCGAAGGAGCGGATGTCAAGCGCCTTCGAGTAGGTGTAGTTGGCGGTAAGGCTAAAGCCCCGCGAGAAGCGGTGCTCAAATTGAACTTGCAGGCCGTTGTAGTTGGAGAAGTCGTGGGTCTGGAGAACGTCGACGCCACCGAGGTACGCCTGATACGGCTTGAAGAAGGTTGGCGACAAGCCCGAACTTACAGCCAGGGGCACGCCATACGGGTTTGCCGAGGTGGCGTTCTGGAGACGGTTGGCGAAGGTGTTTGCAAGACCTGCGACGTTGTTATGTTTGAGATTGGAAGCATACAACCGCTGGACAAATTGCGTGCCTGTTTCGCCTGCCTGGCGGCGCGTATCGCTGGAGATGATTTGCGTCAGGAGCGAGCTGTCCTGCCCGGCTTGTGCCGCCTGGAAAGCGGTTAGAAAGCCGTTGGAGTTGTACTCAACCTGGTTGGAGTCGTAACCGCCATACAGGTGAGTGCCATGGTTGCCGACGTAGCTGACGGTCAACACGGTGTTATGCATCAGCTGCTGCTGAATGCTGAGGCCCCACTGCGTTGACGTCGGTGTTTGCATACCGGGGTCGGAGACAGTGACAGCGTTGGCGCTGTAGGCTGGTGGGGTGGTGAGCTGTTGCGGAGTTTCCGGGGGAACGGGAGCCGTCCAGTTGACGGCGCGCACGCCCTGCGTATTCGTGGCGAAGTCGTCCTGGCCGACGGTCCCGTTCGTAATCTGATAGGTCAGCCCTGGCATTCCCTGGAAAACCGAAGACGAGAAAGAGAAGGAGTTAATGCGGTCGTAGGCAATGCGGAAGTTTCCACGGACGGAGGTCTTGCCGTTTTTGAAGGGATCATACGAAAAGCCGAGGGATGGCCCGAAGTTGTCCCAACGGTCCTTCATGTACTTTCCGGGAACAAACTGGAGGGGTGCGCTGAGCGGCTTGCCGAATGTCACATCCTGGTTGGGAACGAGCGAAGGGAAGCCCTTGAACTGCGGGGCCATGCGGGCATCGTCACGAATACCAATATCGATGACAAGGTTGGACCGAACGTGCCACGTATCCTGCAAGTAGAAGTCGTACTCGGGCCAGCGGTGTTCCATGATGTTGAGCGAATCGGCAGGCTTGAAAGCGGTGAGCGAGGGGTTCGAGACGTAGCCGGCGGCAATGCTACCGACGCGGCCCAGAAGATCATTCGTCGCATTCGCCAAGTCGGGCTGGTCATACGAGGTGTCGATTCCAGTCGCAGGAACGTTGTAATGGGCATAGTCCAGCGGGTTATTGCCGGTGCTGAACGTGACCTGTGGGATGACGTTGAGCGAGCCGATGTCGCCGCGGTGATCGACCTCCCGTCCATAGCGGAGGTTAACGCCAGCCTTGAAGATGTGCGGCCCTTTGACCCACGTGAAGTTGTCGACAACCTGTATCGTGGTGAGGAAGCGGTCGTTGCCCTGGTAGGTATTGGTTGGCGCAGTGATCGTGTAGTTACCGTCTTCGAATGAGTTGAAGTTGTATGGGGTCTTTTCAGCTTGCGCGGCGGCGGGGTTGTCGAATTGATACGCAAAGCGATTGAAGCCGACAACCAGCTCGTTGGTAGTGTTCTCGGTCGGGCTGAAACGGTAGTTGATAGCCATATTGCGGGGCTTGCGGAAGGTATCTACGACATCCGGTGTTCCGGGAAAGATCTCCTGACCGGCGTTCACAGAATCGGCGTAAGTATTCTGGTGACCGTAACTCAAGCGGCCGAAGATGGCGTTTTTCGCATTGAAGATGTAGTCGATCTTGTATGTTTGGTCGACCTGTTTGTCAGTAGAGGGTGCGACGAAGGTATAGCCTCCGATGTTCAATCCGTCGCCGACGTCGTAACCATTGGGCGCTGGTGCAAGAGCCAGGTACGCCTTTACGGATGGGTCAAGGCCGACGCCGAAGGGGTCGTTGGCAACCATGTCGTAGGTGCTGATCTGAACACCAGAAACAACGTTGCCGGTGGCGTCGACCGAGGCGCCGGTGGACCCATAGGGCGTGTTCTGACCATTTGTTACGTAGCGGAACTTACCCTGCTTGGCGAGTGGGGTATAGACATAGCGGGTTACGACAGTGCTGGTGAGGGCGTGGAGCAGCTCAACATTAGCGAAGAAGAACGCTTTGTCTTTCCAGATGGGGCCGCCGAGCGAGCCGCCAGGAATGTTCTGTACGTATTGTGCAGGTGGGAGCCCGGCTGCTTTGGTGTCGGCGCCGTTCGCACGGAGGAAGGGGGACTGGTAAAACTCGAAAGCGTTGCCGTGGAACTTGTTGGTGCCGGACTTGGTGACCATGACCACCTGTCCGCCGGTGTTGCGGCCATATTCAGCGGTGAAGTTCGAGGTGATTACACGAAACTCGGAGAGCATGTCTGGGTTCTGGTGCGAGGGTGAGGAGTTTGAGCCCCCCGAGGATGTTTCGTTGTCATCGATGCCGTCGAGAACGTAGTTCCAGGCCCGATCGCGGGAACCGTTGACGACGATGTCGCCGCCTGGAGCGTTTCCCCCGTTAGCTACGACGCCGGGGATGAACTGGGTTAAGGAGAGAACATTCCTCCCGCTGGTTCCGACGATAGGAAGCTGCACGAGGCTAACGTTGTCAATGACAGCGCCGAAGTTGCCGGATGACTCGGTCTCAATGAGATCGTATCCGCCCTGCACCTCGATGGTCTCGGTGGTGCCACCAACCTCAAACTTGGGGTTGATGCTTGTGGGGATGCCAATTGCGAGAACATTTCCAGTGGAGACATATCTTTTGAAGCCGGGAGCCTCCGCGCGGAGCGTATAACGCCCGATCTGCAGAGAGTCAAAAGCGAAAGTTCCGGAAGCAGAGGTCTTGATGACATAGCTTATGCCAGTGTCATCGTTCGTGATCGTGATCTTGGCATTGGCTACGCCGGCGCCTGATGGGTCAGTAGCGACACCGGAGATACGGCTGGTGGTGCCCTGCGCCAAGGCTAGCGCAAGAGACAAGGAAAGAAAACAACACAGGACAAAGAGCCTACGAATGTTCATTATTCCTCCAGAGCAATGATGTAGTAGCCGAAAATGACGTAATAGTCGGAGCCGTTTGGAACAGCGTGATTAGCACTGTCAGCGGCAGTATCAGAAAGGCAAGGAACGCGCCAAAAACAATGCGCCGGGTGGCTTTTACGGCACCAGGAGCGAAGTGGTTACAGCCTAGCCGGATGCGACGACAGTAAAAAGGAAGATGCAGCACAGCATCTACCTTAAAAAAGCCGTTGAATACGGTATTAATATTTCCTTTCGATTGCAGAGAAATATACCCCTCAGTTATCGCCGCTGGCAATATTTTTTTTATTTTCTTCCAAGGACAAGGCCCGGGCGACGTCCGGACAGAGCTTTAACCCGACCTGAAAGTTCCTTTTTACTTCATTTCCGAGCATTATTTGGAGATTTTCCGGGTCAACTTCCCCGCCGTCGTCCAGATTACTTGTACCTGGATCCACGCTTTCAGGCTGGCAACCGAATCCGGGTGGGCTATGAATAGCCAGATGCGCAAGGGAAAGACTGGGACGAGCGCATCCAGGCGGCTACACTCCCGATTACCGTAGGACGAGGATTTGTACCGTCGAGTCGACGCCATGGCTTTTGAGGCCAAGCTTAATACGCGTTACACAGAGCGGGAGGGGTACATTTCCGCGCAGCGGCCTGCGGCAGCTTATCAAGGGACTCCTGAGAAGCACATTGACGCAAAGGACATTTCCCCCGTATAAAGCTCTTAACACTAATTGCCGGTGTCGGATCCCCAGGGAATAGGGTGCGGGTGAGTTGTCGGGTGACTTCGACGTTATCACCGCTGATGGTGATACTGGCGCGCGACTGGGCTACGAGACGAGCAAGCTCCCCGGGACTGATCGGACTTAGGCGACGGTGGTCTTTCAAGCGCGCGTTTGCCTCGTGCTCAAAAATATTCGCCATGAGCGGGCCTTGCAGAATGTATTCGGTACTCGGATCAGACTTTCCCTGAGCGGTTATTTCCTGCCGGATGGCTTCATCGAAGGCTGGGAAGTGAGTGCAAAAGTAGCCGACCGTATCAAGCCTCGTGCCTTGCGGCATTAATGCAAACAAGAGCGCCAGATCGCGCTTCACTGCGTCATTCTTCTGGTCGAGATCGGCGCCATGCTCGATGAGCTCGACCCAATTGGCCGGGGCCATTTGGTAGATATGGATCGTCTTGCCGCCGGGAAGATGGAGCACACTAACCTGCGTAACACTCTGAACGGTATCGCCCTTGGATTTGAGCCAGCGAGGCTGCGTAATGAAATGCGGATTCTCCTCGCTTAAAGGCACGCCGTAGAACTGTGCCAGCCGGCGCGGGTAGACCATACTCTTAACCGTTGCGGGCGTGGCCAGGATCGCAAAGTGCACTTCCGTTTCCTGGAGGAGGCGCTGGTCGATGAGCCGCTTGGCCTCGTGGGCCGAAGTATCAACGATTGAGAAAACGTCGCGGCTTCGCCCTGGATAGGCACGATCGACGGCCTGCTCGATCTTGTCGTACTGAGTTGAGGCCGTATTGCAGGCAATGAATACCATGTCGGCGCCCTCGTCGAGCGCCTTCAACACGCCATCGCTTCCAAGTTTGGCAATTTCGGCTGGGAATTTCTCTCCGTAAGGCGAATTGAGCGTATCACCGTAGTGCCTGATGGTGATTGAAGTGTCATAGCGTTCAAGCAGAGGCGGCGTGGCTTTTTCGATGCTCTTTGCCGTAAAGAAGCCTCCGAAGCCCGAATCGAAGGTCGCAACATGGAGCGCGACGGGTTCCGTCGATCTCGCTTGCCCGAGGAGAGCCGGGGCGCAGGAGAGAAGAAGTAGTCCAGTAGCAAGAAAACGCTTGATCAAGCCACGCATCAAATACCCTCCACCATCAATTCATTCGCCTGAAATCCATGCCCTCATTTATACAGCGTGAGGCGCATTTTGTCAGAGAGATCACTACCGAAGGCTGCATACTGGGGCCGGCACCCTCAAGAAGCGGGGGCGGCGAATGCGTTGCATCTATATATTTGCCGTACAGTTTCTGTGCCTGCGGCTCCTAACTGAGAGCTCGCCGCAAGGAGTCTATGACCAAGCGGAGGCAAGCGGCAGCGCCCGGCGTCCTGGCTAGAGCATCAGTCATCACGAAGCCATGGACCGTGCCGTCAATACGGACGGCAGTTACCGGGACCCCGGCATCAGCGAGCTTGCGGGCATAGGCCTCGCCCTCGTCCCGAAGCACATCGTATTCACTGGTGACAATCAGCGCGGGAGGCAAGAAAGAGAGCTCGGCGAGCGCGGCGCGCAGCGGACTTGCCAGCGGCTGAAGGCGCACCGACGCATCGGGTGCATAAAGATTCCAGAACCACCTCATCGTCTCCCGGTCGAGATTGAACCCTTCCCCGAAGGCCTCATAGGAAGGCGTGTCGAAGTCGCAATCGAGCACGGGATACAGAAGCACCTGCAATCGAAGCGATGGCCCGCCGCGTTGCGCCACGAGAAGGGCAACCGCAGCCGCAAGATTTCCGCCGGAACTGTCGCCAACGACGGCCAGCCGGGAGGGATCGATGTTGAGAGTTGCCGCATGGTCATGGACATATTGTGTGGCTGAGTAACACTCCTCAACGGCGCTGGGATAGCGCGCCTCAGGCGCGAGCGTATAGGAGACAAAAACAACGGCGGCGTTGACTCCGATGGCAATCTCACGCACCAGCCTGTCGTGGGTTTTTACATCGCCCAGCACCCAACCGCCGCCGTGAAAGAACATGACGGCGGGCAGTGGCCCAGGCGTATTCCGCGGACGCACAATGTGCAACGAGAATCCCTGAAGGGCGATCTCCTGCACGTCCACGGGATAGCTGGAAACGTCGAGGGTCTGCATATCGCGCATCAAAGCCCTGGCCTGCGCGATGGGGAGTTCGTGCAAGGGCGGGCCACCGCCGGCGCGAAGGGCGCGAAGAAAACCGCGTGTTTGGGGGTCCAGCCCCCGTGGAAGCTTCAAGTCACTACTTTTGTTGCTCATGAATTTCCTTATCCCTTCAAGCGTTGGCGCGTACAAATGCTTTGATGGTGGCGCATTGCTTACCGGTGGATGATCCATGAGGACGAATGGTGTAAGCGCCCACCACAGCAGGGATAATGAATGTCTCAGCATAATGCACGATGAAGGGAGCAAAAGATGCTGTTGGGCTTTCTACAATGGCTTCGTCCCCTTCAACAAGATTCAAAACATTGACCGTGCCCTGCGTGTTGTGCGGAACCGCTTCACGGAACCAATGACGCCGGGTTTCAATGAACTCGCGTTGATGCAAGCCAGTGCGCTCTTCCGTCCAGCCGGGGCCGGAGGCGACTGGCTCGACTTGAGCGATGAGGTTATTCCTCACCCAATCTGTTGTGCGGTCCCACTGGATATTGGCCTCGCCGTGGTCGATGTGAATAGGACGGGGCTTATCGTCCAGTCCGACCCGGTCCCAGTCCCAAAGCTTGAAGGTAAAGATGTAAGGAGTTGCACTGATTTCGAGAACCATGCCGCTCTTCCCGGAACAATGAATGGTTCCTGCTGGAATAAGAAAATGGTCGTGCTTATGAGCCGGCCAGATATTGATATAGCGCTCGGCCGGAAAGATGAAATCTCCTTCCTGCGCCGCTCGCAGATCGCGCAGCATCTCAGCGGGCACCGCGTTGTCGCGCAATCCAAGATAGACGGTGGCATCCTCGCCAGCATCGAGCATGTAGTAACTCTCATCCTGGGTGTAATTCATGCCAAACTTATCTTGAATATATTCAGTCAATGGATGAACCTGGAGGGAAAGATTACCTCCGCCCATGGTGTCAAGGAAGTCGAATCGAATGGGGAACTCTGTTCCGAAGCGCGCATGGACACTCTCACCCAACAGCTCATGGGGGTGCGCAAAGACAAGATCGATAGCCGGTATTTCTACGCGCGTGTCGCCGAAGCCGAGCAGCAGGCTATTCTCTTCCGGAACGCAGTCAAAACACCAGGCATGGTTGGGGCGGTCTTGCGGAAGGTCGCAGATCTCTTCCATCCAGTGACCGCCCCATGGTCCGGGATCGAAATAGGGCGCCACGCGGAACGGCATTTGTGAAACGCTGCGCAGAGCGCGACGGAAAGTGTCCCCGCTGATCATCTTGGGGGATGCGGCGTCATTGGTGTCGAGCAGGAAATCGAGGCGCGGTAGAAGACACTTTTTCAGACGGTCCGCGGCGCGCCACTCTACAAAATATCCGCACTTGTATTTGCTGCCGGTGGCGTCGTCCGCGTTGTCGAGTCCAAAATTCCCGCTCTCTTTTCTTCTCCAACGCTGCTGAATTTCCCAGCGCGCAAGATCGGCATAGACGATCAAGCCAGGATTTGTGCAGAGAAGCGCGGCGCCCACTCCGATGACCAGCAGGCGCGACGCTCGGCCGTTTTCGATCTGGCGGCGGGCTGATTCTAGGCGATCGCGGTCAAAATAATCTTCGATGACAATGCCGTTCATCCGCCCAAAGACAGGATCATTGCCCAGGTAAGGAGAGAGCAGACTGCGAATTGCATCGGGTGTTTTGAGCAACTCCGAAGTGCGGATGACGGTGCAGGGCTCCAGAGCTCTGCGCAGGGCGCGTTCGATCTCGTCCACAAATGTTCCTGGATAGCACTCCACGCAGACCACGCTGCCCTGCCCCGGAAGGCTGGCGAGCAGCGCGTTGCCAATCTCTGCCCATCCCTTGGCGCAATCCTGCTCGTCTCCGGCTTGAATTGTTGGGTATTTATCGTAATTAGATTGTCGCGTCATTCATATCCTCCAGGAGAAGCGGAATAGCCCCGAGTAGAGCTGCTTCATTGCCGAGCATTGCCGCTCGTACTTGTGGTTTTCCCCACGCAGTCCATGCGTGTTGATTCAGATGTTGTTGTATAGCAGGCAGAATCGCCTGCGAACTTTTCATCACGCCTCCGCCGATGACTACGATTTCTGGATCGTAGGCGTGTACCAGCGCGACGGCGTTTGCGGCCCATACATCGAGGCAGTGTTGGCGAACCTGGATGGCCACAGGGTCTCCCTTTTTCGCCAGCGCGAAGAGGGCCTGAAAATTCAGCGGCTCACTGCCCACAAGCGCGCTGCCACTGAACCCGGGCCATTCACGAGCCACGCCGGGCAGCGCCCATCCGCCGGCTTCCGCTTCAGCGCAGCCGATATTTCCGCAGGTGCAGAGCCTGCCATGAAAATCGACAGGGAAATGGCCTCCAAGACAACCTGCCTGAAAGTGCGCGCCGCGCAATAAGTGGCCACGGATCATGGCGGCGCTTCCGATGCCGGTGCCGAGAGTCATCATCACCACATCGTCCGAGTCTTTCGCGCTGCCGGCGTAATGCTCGCCGAGCAGCGCCATGCGCGCATCGTTTTCAACTCGCAGAGGAATGCCGAACTGCTTCAAGCTCCAACCAGGAAGGTCGAGGTGAGGAGCGTCCTCATATTTCTTGAGGGTGGAGAGGATTCGGCCCGTATGCGCATCAACGATTCCAGGGAAGCCGATGGCCAGACCGGCGCAATCCGTGGATTGCAGGCCCAGTTTCGCGAGCAAAGAATGCAATGCCTGCGCAATGATTGCAAGCAAGGAGTGGAGGCTTTGCGCTCCCTCTGAAGACACGGCGACGCTGGCAAGCAAGCGCTGATCCTCGACCAGGCCGCAGCCGATGTGCGTTCCGCCCATATCAAGAGAAAGCGCCTTCATATTTGTGCCGGTCACGAGCACCCCTTTCCACAAAGAACACACGTTAAGCCAATGACTGGCTGGCTTTGGCCAAGATGAAGATGGCAAGCGTCAGCGCGGCTACGCCCGTCAATTGAACGGCGAGAGGCAGACGGCCGCTGCCTTTCCATTCCCCGGTCAAGATGCCCAGCAGGCTGGCCGCAATCACGATGAGAGACATGAAGAGCGGCCACCCCAGAACGGCCCCCAGAGGACCGAGTTGGGCAGTAGCCGCACCATAAAGCAGCGTGCTGCCAAACCAGAAGGCGGCCATCGTAAAGGCTAGAATCCAGTGATTGAAACCGGCGTGCGCGAAGTTGCGGCTGCTTGAATTCCGATGCAACAAATAGAAGCAATAAAGCAGATTTGGAACCGCTCCAGCCAACATGAACGGAAGCCACACAGCGTTGACCGCGCTGATGGCGCTGGCGCCGTGCCGGGCTGCCATGGCAATCAGCGGAGAGCCGAAAGTTATGCCGAAGTTTACAAAGGATGCGCCGAATCCGCAGAGAATGGCCAGCACCAAACCGGCCGTTGCATTTTTGCGCTGTTGGCCGGCAGCTTCCCGCATTACGCTCTCGCGCAACCTGCCGGCAACAGCGCAAATCGCCACTCCAAGAAGGACCGCCGCGATGCCCAGCAGCAATGTATGTCCAGCGGGAGTGTGAAGCTTGTCCTGATGCAGACGCAGCATGGGAATAAGCGCGCCAACCGCGGCAGAGGTACCCAGCACTAGAGAGAAAGTAAGAGCAATTCCGATGGCGTCAACGGCAATGCCAAAGAAGACCTGAGCAAGGCCCCAGCCTATTCCGAAACCCATCACGGACAATAACTGCCCGATGCCGGCGCCACGATATACCGCCGCAAGATCCGGAACCGTACAGAGCGTGGCCGCCGCCGGCAAGAGGAGCAGGGCAAAGACAGTCCATGCCAACCAAGTATTCTCCCAGGCCCAGCGCCTCGTAAACTTCATGGGCAAAGTGAAGCTGGCATTCATCAAGCCTGCGATGATCAAGAGAAGAAAACCGAATTCCGTGTTATTCATGTGCGCGTTCCGTGCTTCCGAGCCTGCGGCTCCGGGTTAGGTCAATGGTTGATGTGCGTTTCACTTGCCCATGGGCCGAGGAGCCGTCTGGATGCGGATTGTCGCCACTTCAAAAGGCTTGAGCTGGATCTTGACTCCGCCGTCGAGTGCGGAAAGCGAAGAAAGACGATCTTCCAGCACGTTCGAGAGCCAGGCCTGAAGCACGCGCAGGTAATCACTGCTGATGTGCACCGCCGCCGGCTTGCCGGATATTTCTTCCACGCGCACAATGCTGCCGTCTCCGTCTTCCGCTAGCTTCCATGCCGTCACAACTACGTTCGGGTTGTCGAGATGCAGCAGACTCGCGGAGTTGGCAGCCAGCATGGCCGGCCCAGTGCCAGCAGCCACCGGGTTTACTTCCAGAGGAGTCATCAGTTCCCATCCGAGACGCGTGAGCGACGCCGGCTCGGCCGGTGGTCCGGTGACCACGGAATAACGGAAGCTGAAGTCCCCTCCCTGCGAGGAGGGAAAGTTTGTGCCCCAGTAGTTGCTCATCAACCAGGAAAAGATGGTTGCAGAACGGGGACGAAATTCTGTTGGCCAGTTGCCGCGCACGATGTCACCGAAATTGACCATCGGCGCATCGTAAGGAATGAGCGCAGCGCCTCTTCCCTGCCCTCGATCGTTCAGGGCGGCCCAATGATTGACCGCATACCACTCGCGGCTTCCTCCGGCGAGCTCATCGCGCGCGGGATTCACCCAGCCATTCTGCGTATCGTAAGTGAATTCGGGTTTGTCCGCCGCAAATGGAAAGGCAATGTAGACAGCCTCTTTGCTGAGCACAGCCTCTTTATGAATGCTGTACCGGAAATCAATTCGCTTTGCATCTTCGGGCAGGGTGATTTCCATCTGAACCCGCGGCGAATGCGGCGCGGAGGCTTCGAGGATCGCCCGCACCGAGCCGTCTGATTGAACGACCGACACGACGCGCCCGAGACCAGCGGCCTGCGGATGAAGATCGGGCACGGGCTGTGCGGCTCCATAGCGATAGAGGCTGTTGCGCGGCAGATCATCAGCACCGGTCGTATACACATACGCGCCAAAAAGGAACGGGCTGCTGCGATCAACGAGTTCCCATCCCAGCTCTTTGTCCTGAATGCTCTGGATGCCGCCGCCCGCAGGATCGAGGGTGATGCGGTAATACTTGTTCTCAATCACGTTGGAGGCAGGCGCTGGTTGGGGCGCGGTAGGAGCGGGAGGCGCATCGGCGAGCGTGAAGAGTTTGTAGCCCATGGCAGGGATTGCCTCAGCCAGAAAACGCACGCGATTGAGCCGCGCTCCAAAGCCCGGAATCGCGATGCCTGTCTCCACGCCAAGCAATTGCTGTTTGACTTGCTGGCCGGTGGCATCCGCAATACGCTGGGTTGGCAAAAGATCCGCTTCGAGCCACCCGCTGCGCGTCCAGTTCAGAGAGTTGAAGACAACCAGCGAATTGCTGGCCGGCGCGAGAAAAGATTCAAACTGCCCCCAACTGCGTTGAATGCTTTGCTCGATGTCGTCCTGTGCCCGAACTGCTTCAGCGCGCTTCTGCCGTATTTGACCGACTGCCTCTTCGCTCTCCGGCTGCGTGGTGGCTCCCACATAGGTCCAAGTGTGCTCGTCGAAGAGGAGAATGTTTTTCCATGCGTCCTGCATGAGGGAGAGATCGGGGCGCAGGCCCGGCTGCAAGACAGAGCAAAGCGTGCCCATCTTTTCGGCACTGAGGATGCGCTGCTGATTTTGCCGGTGGATTGCGGTATGAAAGCTGTCCGCCGTGTAGCCGTCTTCCCAGTAAGGTCCAAAGTCGCCGCGCACGACGGGCACTTTTCCGCCGAATTCTCCTTCGATGGATTGCATTGCTTCCTTGAATGTGGAGAACTCAAGGCGCGGAAAGGCATAGGCGGCGTTCCATCCGGACGGAAGTTCAGACTGCTGCCTGCTGAAGGGAGTATTTTCCAGTTGGCTGCCAAACAAGATGACCGAGTGCGCCAAATAGTCCGGCCGCGCGTAAGCCTGGAGAAAGACAGGCAGAGCATCATGGACCGCCTCAACCGTGGGCGGGGTTCCGAAAAGCGTGGCCAGTTGCAGGTAGGCGCGCGAATACCACATGAAAACGCGCCCTCCATCCGGGCCCTCCCAGTAGAAGGGCGATTTCTCGTTCCAGCGGCCCTGAAGCAGAATGGGGGCACGCCAGGAGTTGCTGGCCGCAGCGAAATACTTGATTCCCGCACTATGCAGCACGGATGCATAAGACCAACTGTAGGAAGGAACATCGGTTATATTTGCAGCTCCCAGTGGCAGTGAGTACTGACTGGCCAGCGCGTGGCTGGGATAGAGCGAACGAATCAGCCCTTCAAGAGAAGCGACCCCAGTGTGCTGGTTGGCATACTGCGGTGGGATAACGATTTTGCCGGCGCGCACCGAATCGAGGAACCGCTTCTGGAGCTCAGGCGAGCGCCCCTTCAAATACTGCTCGGCAATCCAGCTTCCATCCAGCGTCCAGCGAAAATCGGGATGTTGCGCCAATGTATCCAGGACGCCATCGATGGTCTGCGATTGCAGCTCGGCCACCTTTTCGCTGTAATCGGTGAATCCAACATCCAGATGCTCCTCCGCAACGATGCGGATGGTCCACTTCTTTTCAGCAGTGAGCCGGACGGGGAAACTCCGACTGCCCAACTGAAGAGTCGCCGCGCTCTCACCCTCCCACGCAGGAACCGCAAACTCAATGAGCTGCTCACCGAAGTCCTCTGCTGGGTGAAGCGGCTGGACAAAACTCTTCCCGCCGATGTTCATCGATAGCGTGGAGGGCGCAGCGCCATCGCCGTTTGCTGGAAGGCCGACAAATACGTCAACAATTTCTTCAAGCCCGTCTTTGGCGGAACGATAAAAAACGGTGGGCAGAGCCAATACCTGCACACCGGGCTGGTCCAATGCGCCTTTGGATGCCTGGCTCAATTGCAGGGCATCGTAGATGATGCCCGTGTGTCCGAGGGCAATGTTGCCCATCGACACCTGCTTGTCGGCGGGTGTATCGAGGGCTGTCAGCGTGAGGCGATTCTCGCCTTTCACCATCCATGCCGCAGGGATTTCAATTACCTTTTCTGAGCGTGAAGTCTGGGGCACAAACGTGCCTTCCCAGTCCCCAGCCACGTAGTCGAGCTTCGGATGAAAGTAGAAAACGCCCGCATGCCCGTTGATCTCAACGCGCAGATGCGACAAGCGAGGGGTTTCGTAGAGCGTGGCGACCTTCAGCGTGTACACACCGCGTGGCGCATCTGCAAGCACGAAATCGATGCGAAACGGATGAAGACGTCCTCCCGTCATTCCGTTTGCCGGCCCAGGTTGAAAGCGAGGCCAGTCAGCGCTTTGATTGACCCCTATTCTGTAGATCAGGTCCGAGGCTGGATTCACATAATCAATTCCCTCGCTTCGGAACTCGCCCGAAGAGTCATCGAGCTGCCCGATCTCCCAGACAATCTTCTGCTGCGCGAAAGCGTCTGAGGCAATCGCCACCGCGAACGCAAAGGCGCAAAGAACGGGCCAAACGCTGCATTTTCTGCACGCCGCGAGGGAGGAAGACTGGCGGGCCGGATGGGCCGTGGTGCGAGGCCGGAGTGCCGGCAAGACGGAGATTAGTGTCGAAAGAGGCATAATTTGAATCCCTTGCATATATACGTTCGCGCACAAGGCTTTGTCAATGCTGAATGTTCGTTACAGGATGAAACGAACATAACGATAAACACATAAACGCGAATAAAGATATAAATATTGTCGAATAGGCTTGACAGTGCGTATTTACATCCTTTATCTTCAGGTGTCTCAGAAATTTGCGATTTGGCTGCATTGGCTGGCCGCACCGGGCGATATTCCAATCAAGGCGGCAATCATTTACGCAAGCCTTGCAAGTGCGATACGAGACCATGCCGCGTCCGACCGAAAAGATCGCAAGCGAGAGCGGCGGAGAACAAGGAAGACTTGAGGAGGGCAAACAGTCGTGAGATCAGCAAGCAAACGCATTCGGCAGTTCCTGGCAATATCAGCGCTTGTGTTCCTGGGGAGCGTGTTCGCTTTTGCGCAACTCGACACGGGAACGATTCGAGGAACGCTCGTAGACCCCACTGGGGCAGTGATTCCCAAGGCGAGAATTGTGTGCGTGAATATGAACACGCAAAACACCTATATCGCGCAGACCAACGGCGAGGGCGCGTACATACTGCCCTCTCTTCCTGTGGGGAATTACAGCATCAGCGCGTCACACGAGGGCTTCAAAGGGGAGACGGTCAACAACATTCATCTCAATGTCTCGGAATCGCATCGCGTTGACCTGACATTGAACGTGGGCGCCACGACAGAACAGGTAACGGTAACCGCCGACCAGCTGCAGGTGGATAGTCTGAGCCAGGATCTGGGTACGACCATCGATGCCCAGCGAATCGGCAATTTGCCCATCAACGGACGCGATTTCACGGATCTGCTTACCCTTGTTCCAGGATCGGTGACCAGCGGGCAATTTGGTCAAACCAGCCTGGGAGGCGCGGAAACCAGCTTTGCGGGCGTTAATATCCTGCTGGACGGAGCCGATGCCACGCGCATCGACATCAATGCAACATCCATGCAGCTAGGCCATGAATCAGCCCGCATCACGCGCGCCAGCGTGGACAGCATCGCGGAGTTTCACGTTCTGCAGGGGAATTACTCGGCCGAATATGGCCGCTCAATCGGAGACGTCGTCAACGTCGTGACTAAATCCGGCTCCAACAATGTGCACGGCGATGTCTTTGAATTTTTGCGCAACGATTATGTGGACGCGAGGAACTACTTTGCGACGCCAGGATCATCGACACCTCTGCGCCTCAACCAGTTTGGTGGAAACATGGGCGGACCGCTGGTCAAGAACAAGGCCTTCCTCTTCAGCAACTACGAGGGTGTGCGGCAGACGATTACCAACACCTCAATCTATGATGTATTGAACACCGCGCAAAGAGCAAAGTTCGTCCCGGCCATGGCGCCTGTAGTGGCTGCCATTCCAAAAGGCAACCTGGGCGCAGACCCCAACGATCCCACAGATTTTGATTTGTATAGCGCGAATATGCCGAATTCCGATCGAGAAGATACAGGATCGGTACGCGTGGACTGGAATCCGCGGGACAACGCGAAGTTCTATGTGCGCTATAACATCAATGACTCGCTGACCAATACCACCTACGGTCCGGCCATGGGCCAGAATGCTCCCACTCCTGCTCGGAGCCAGTTTCTCAAACTGAGTAACACTTATATCTTTTCTCCCACTCTACTCAACGAAGTCGGCTTTGGGATCAACTCGAATAAAGTGGAGTCCTACGGCGGCGGCGGGAACTTCCCGGTACTTGCGGTGAGCTGCTTCTACTGCAACTTCGGCGTTGGGCCGGGACCGGCGACTTTTGCCAACATTCGGCCGCAGACTTCGTACCAGTATGTCGATACATTGACGAAACAGTGGGGACGCCAGTCAATCAAGATGGGCGCCGACATTCGCCACAACCTCTCTGACGAAGAACTGGGTTTGCAGGAATTCCTCTCATACGGCAGCATCTCAGACTTTGAGAACAACAATGGGTTTGCCTTCAGCAGCCTGGGCAATCCGATGACGCGGATTCGTAACACGAACTGGGACTTTTATGTGCAAGACGACATCGTTCTGTCTCCCAGATTCACCGTAAATCTTGGTCTCCGCTACGAATACAACACCATTTTGCATGAGAAGAATGGACAACTGGCGAACTTTGACATTGCCACGCAAAAGGTTGGAACGCTCGGAGGGCAGCTTTACGACCCGACACGGACGGACTTTGGACCGCGCATCGGCTTTAGTTGGGATCCACTCGGCCACGGCACGACCGTTCTGCGCGGAGGGTTCGGCATTTTCTACAACCCGCAACTGACGGGCGCGGTTTTCTCGCTCACCGACAATACTTCATCCAACGTCTCGATCAATGTGTTCGAGGAGCCGGCATGGGGCGGATTCTTTGGCCCCTCGGTTAACTGCACGCCGGGCTTTCCGCTCAGTTACCCAGTAACGTATTTCCCGGTCTGCACGCCACAGGTGCGCAACGTGGACCAGATCGACCAGAAAATGCGCGACACCTATGCCGAACACTGGAGCTTCGGCATTCAACAGCAAGTGGCCAAGAATGTGGTTCTGGACGTCTCCTACGCGGCAAGTCACGGTATCAAATTGCCGGCCGGTGCTGCCTTCGCCGGATTGGAATTCAACAACCTGAATTCCCATACGGGAGCATTTCCTCTCAGCACGAATTACGCCAATGAACGCGAACTGGGCGATTTTCTTGGGTCGGACTACTATAGTATCCAATCGGCACTACGCGGCCATCACAAGCACTTGACTTACGATGTGAACTACACCTGGTCACAGGAGTTTGACGATGCAGTTAGCGTCTTTAGCGCCTTCGTTAACCCAACCAATCCGAAGCCGGATTTCTCACGCGGAGATACGGATCTTCGCAATAACTTTACGGCCGATGCTTTTTATCATGACAGCAACATTCCCCGCCTGCCGCGATTGCTGGGCAAGGGCTGGGATGTAGGAACGATCATATCGGCAAGGACGGGTCTGCCGGTGAATATCGTCACCAACGTGGCCGATGACTTTGGCTCGCCGCAGCGGCCTGAACTGCTGCCCGACGCAAGCTTGTCAAACCTGACTTCCGGCTACAACAGGGCGAATCACCAACTGAATCCCGCCATCTTCAAGATGCCTTCACCGACGGCGAGCGATACCAGCACGGCCACCTATCAAGGCACTAGTTCGCTGGGCAACATTCCGCGCAACGCGGGGCGGGGGCCGGGATTCTTCCAGGCCGATTTGAGCTTCATCAAGCACACACCGATCCTGGAACGCCTCAATAGCGAACTTCGTCTCGACTTGTTCAACATCGCCAACCACCCGAATTTTGCCAATCCCTCGGCAAACCTGTTTACGACGAACTCCTCGGGAGCCTACATCGTGGACCCGAACTTCGGACGCAGCACCACAACCATCAACAACACCGTCGGGATTGGCACATCGCGCCAACTCCAGGTGGCTTTCAAGTTACTTTTCTAACTCCTAACATCCGCGCATTTCGCGTGGCGATAGAAATGCAGCCGTTCTTCGACGGAACGGCTGCATTTTCCGTCTTGCCCTCTGGATAATCACCGGCATAATCCGATATTCTTCACGACAGTGATCGGCGTTATCCCTCCCTCTTCGGAAAGGAAGAAATGCTGGACAAGAAAACGAGCGCAGTGATTCGTTGGATGGCAATCTGGCTTCTGGTTTGGATGGGTCTGGCGCTGCCGGCAAATGCCTTATCCGGCAACAAAGGCGGGTGTATGCCGGCATTTCCGCTAGACCCGAGTTGGCAAGGAGCCGATGCCGCCTATTCCATTCCACTGCCCGATGGCCGCGACATCTGGATTTTTGGCGACACGCTCTATGGAGAGAAGCGCGGGCTACTTCCCAACGGCGATCCGCTCATGGTCCGAAACAGTATTGGAATCTCGACCTGCGACAAACATGGCAAAGCGAAACTTACCTACGTGGTCCGCCACGACGCGAACGGAGCTGCAAAGGATTTTTTTGCCGCGCAGCATCCCCATACCTGGTATTGGGCCATGGATGGATTCTTTTATGACAAGAGCTTGTGGGTAACTTTGCTCTGTGTTCGCAATGCGCCAAAGACCACAGAGCCGACGCTGGGGTTCGAGAGCTGCGGAGCCGATCTGGCCAAGGTGTCCGAACTTGGCAGCGATGCGCAGAAATGGAAGCTAGAATACTTTTCGTTGGTTGATGATGGGACAAAGGCGTATCCCTCTGCGAGCACCGTTGTTCAAGGCAAGTATGCCTATCTCTTTGCTCTATCCGAGGTGGGAACCCGGCCGTCCTTACTGACCAGAATTCCTCTGAAAGGACTGGATGCGCCGCGGAAGAATCTGGAATACCTTACTGCAGACAATGCATGGCAAAAAGGATTTGATCCAGTGAATGCCAAGCACGTGATGGAAGCTGGAGGCAGCGAGATGTCTGTGCGCTGGCATCCAGACCTGGGAAAGTGGGTCGCTGTTCTCATGGATCCCAGCGGCTTCTCGGACAGGATTCTGCTGCGGGAAGCGCCTTCTATCACCGGCCCGTGGAGCAATGGAGAGGTGATTTACCATATTCCCGAGCTGCAGCCCTCGTCTGCCGGATATGACCGAGATACGTTTTGCTATGCCGCGAAGGAACATCCGGAATTTGAAGACCCAGGATCCCTGGTTTTTACCTACGTTTGTAACACCCTGGATGTGAAAAAGGTGACAAGCGAAACCTGGATTTACTTTCCGAAGGCCGTTCAGATGCCATGGCCAAAGCAATGAGCTGCTAGTTCCATAGATCACTGCAGGATGGTTTCGCGTCTTGCATCAGTAGTTTCCCAGGTCTCAGAATCAAGACTTGGGGCACCCAGCATTGGTATAACTCCAGAACGAAAGACTCAAGGCTCGAAGGACGCCCATAAGTCGGCTACCAAGGCTGGTTCCGAAACCCATTGCATACTGCTCTGATCGCGCGCGAATTGCTCATAGATGGGCAGCGCGCCGGAGGCGCCAAGTTCAGGATAGGAACGCGCGGGCCTGCAAACCAAGGGTGAAGGAGCATAGGAAGGATTGCGCTGCCACGCAATGCCGCCTTCGCGCAGCAAGGGGAACCAGGCCAGGCCACGATGCGCTCGCACGCCATCATAAACAAACCCATATTGCCGATCGCACCATGCGCCAAACAACATCCGTTCGTCCGGATTGCTATTGATGACGCAGTGGGCCCAGCCTGGAGGAATGACGATTTTGTCCCCAGGGTTGGCCTCGATGGCAATGCAGCGTCCTGGCTGGTCAAAGACCGTCTCCTGCGCATAGATGATGGCGTTGCCTTGCCATATCTCGAATAGCTCAGGTGTGGACCAGCCACAGTGGGGAGCTATGGCATGCACGTGTCCCTGGCTGCGAACCGGCTCATCGCCCAGCCGTCCCTTCTCATAGGCGACAACACCGAAAAGCAACATACGCTGGCGGAGCGCCTCGATATGTTCTTTTCGGCCTACATCCATGGCAATGCAATAGACAGGATCCGGACCGTTGGAGGACGGGGAGAGCAGGCTGTAGCGAATAGAATCCAGGCTGCGCAGCTCCGGGCAAGGGCCGAAGACATCCGGACCATATTCAAATGCGAGTGGCCCAGGGCTGAGGTGAAGATCGAGTTGTGGATCAAAGGTCATATCGAAGCCTGAGGCTGAGTCGTGTCCTTAGACTGTTCAACTTCGTGCGCAGCGTGGAATTCTAGCATCAGGCGGGGATTACGGCAGGCCCCCCGCTGCGAAGCAGAACGCGCGCGCCAAACCCTTTGGTCCTGATCGACGCATAGTCATGCCCGGCATCGCTCGGCCAACACGCCCAAAAGAGCAATGGTTCGTCGCCGGTATTTACGACGCGATGCGCAAGACCGCCGGCAATGAAATGCAGACTTCCAGGAAGGATCGCCTCAGTCCGGATGGCGCGATCCTCATCCACAAGCACCAGCAAGCCTTTGCCGCCGATGGCGCCGTAGTACTCTCCCCGGTCGCGCTTCGCATGAAAATGGCCGTGGGTCATAAAGAATTCATCGCCGACGCGGCCAGGCTGAATGATGGTCGATCCCCAAAAGAGGCCGCCTGATGTTCCTTGTGCGACTGGCTCCGCCCACTGAACGCGGTACACGACGGTGCTTTCATCCATGCGGCGGAATGAGTCGGCGTCGTGAAAGATAGCGGCAAGATCCCCCAGCGTTTTTGTAGCCTGGTGGACGGCTGCACCGTGCATTGTCCCGGTCAGCCATTCGATCTGAATTTCCGGGGGCGTAAAGTCACCGCTAGCGATCATATCCACCCCCTCCGTTCAGATGACTGCTTGCAAGAAACGGTAGTAGCAAAAACACTTTCCATAACCGGCCTGAGCGGCAATAATATATACATACTACACGGCTGTGTTTGTATTTGATGGATAAGAATACACAGATGTGCATGCGAGGCTTTGGATCATGCTGAAACAACATTCATTCATGACTTCCGCGGCGTCGGGAGCGAACACGGCCGGAAATCTGGTATCGGACAAGCAATCCTTGCGGCTGACGACGATTCTAGAAGCGCTACGAGAAAACGGTTCGGTCTCTGTAGAGGAACTGAGTTCGCGATTCAGTGTTTCTGTGGTTACCACCCGGCGGGATCTCGATCTACTGGAGAAAGATGGACGACTGCGCAGGACTCATGGCGGAGCTGTCTCCATCTCGCCGCTCTTTTACGAACCGTTTCGCAACGACCGCTCGTTTCAGGCGCAGGTTGAGAAGTTCGCCGATGAAAAACGCCGCATTGCCCGAGCCGCTGCGGCCCTGGTGGGAGCCGGAGAGACAATCGCACTTACCCCAGGAACGACGACGACGGAAGTTATTCGAAGCCTTCCTCAGAATTACAACATTACAGTGGTCACCAATACCGTGAACATTGCCATGGAGTTGTCAAAGCGCAAGGATCTGAATGTCTTTGTTACCGGAGGCCATCTGCGTGGGGACTGGTTCTCGCTGGTAGGACCCACGGCAATTCAAAGTTTGGACCGGATATTGATTCACACACTGTTTCTTGGCGCAGATGGCCTCGACCCGGAATGGGGCGCAACCTGCTTCAGTTCCGATGAGGCTGATTTCAATTCAGCGCTTGTCAAAGCTTCGCGGCGGAGAGTCGCAGTAGTGGATCACAGCAAGTTCGACGTTACCGCTGGCTGGCGAATCTGTGAAACCGGGGCGATTCACATGGTGATCACTGATACCGGAACTTCAAACGAGACAGCGGCGGCATTTGAAGGAAAAGGCGTCGAGGTACTGCGCGTCTGAATGCTGGGGCTATCTGCACGTTTTCTGTCAGACGATACGCCACTCCCGGAATCCCTTGCCGTATGTGCGCCCAGCCGAGCGCGAAACCGGGTCCGCGGCCAGCATCTAATACTGCCATGGACGGCTCGACTCAGAATGCCAGGGATCAATGGAAATCCAGAAAAATCGGCGCTCTCCGACATCTTCCAGTCGTCCGGCTCGCCATGGCCGCCGGTCATCCAAGTCAATCTAAATTCGCCTCTACCGGCGCTGCCCCTGTCGGACCGAGAGGGCTCTTAATGTGTGAGGCAGCGCACAGACCGCAGTACCCTTGAAAGGCGATAGTTTCGGGCTGGCAGGCGAATGTGAATACGGAGACTGGGTATTTTCCCCATATTCTCTTTCATGGCCTGTTCACACAAATCCTCGATTTTCGCGCTTACGAAAGGGACTCACATGTTTCATCTTGACACCGGCAACACGGGATTCATGATCCTGTGTTCCAGCCTCGTCATGCTGATGACCCCCGGTCTTGCCTTCTTTTATGGTGGGCTCGTCGGCCGCAAGAACGTACTCGCCATCATGATCCAGAGCTATATCTCCATGGGCTGGACCACTGTGCTCTGGTACCTGTACGGTTACTCTCTGTGCTTCAGCGGCGATTGGCACGGCATCATCGGCGACTTCCATTATGCTTGCCTACGAAACATCGCCCTCAATACTCCATCTCCGGTCAACCCTGGTATTCCGATGTTTGTTCACGTCGCCTACCAGATGATGTTTGCCATCATCACACCGGCGTTGATCACTGGCGCCTTCACCAACCGGGTTACGCTCAAAGCTTATATGCTGTTTCTGACGGGGTGGCTGACCTTCGTCTACTTCCCGTTCGTCCACATGGTTTGGGGCGGCGGCATTCTGGCGCAGTGGGGCGTGCTCGATTTCGCCGGTGGCATTGTGGTTCACAATATTGCCGGCATCGCGGCTCTGGCCAGCGTTCTTTATGTTGGCAGGCGGCATGTGCTGGACAAGGGACCGCACAGCATTCCGATGGTTGCCCTGGGCACCGGCCTGCTCTGGTTCGGGTGGTACGGCTTTAACGCCGGAAGCGAATTCGCCGTGGATTCAGTGACCGCGACTGCTTTCCTGAACACCGACGTGGCCGCATCCTTTGCTGCCGTTACCTGGCTCGTAGTCTCCTGGATCAGCGAAAAGAAACCCACCTTCCTGGGCTTGCTGACGGGCGCGGTTGCCGGTCTGGCTACAATCACCCCGGCGTCAGGCTATGTTTCGCCCAGCACCGCAGTGATCATCGGCGTGGCATCCGGCGTGGTCTGTTATTATGCCGTGGCAATGAAGAACAAACTGGGCTGGGACGACGCGTTGGATGTCTGGGGCGTTCATGGCGTCGGCGGCCTCCTGGGCATCATCATGCTGGGCATCTTTGCCAACAAGGCGTTTAACCCGGCGGGCGCGGACGGGCTACTGCGTGGCGATCACTGGTTCTTCTATAAGGAATGTATCGCAGTGATCTTCTCGTCAGTGTGGGCGTTTGTCTTTACGCTCGGTATGTTGAGGATCATTGACTGGTTCACGCCGGTAAAGGTGACAAAGGAGAACGAACAGAGCGGTCTGGATAGCTCGCTGCTTGGCGAACAGGCCTACGAGGATGGGTTCCAAAGCTAAGAGAAGACGGGATCCATAACTTATCGATTTGCCTGGGGCGGCGTTCACGCCGCCCCAGCGCAATGCGGAAAAATTGTCAAACAACAGAGACTATGTACATAAACAAGAATCGCCTTTTTAAAATGATGGCGGAAACCGTCCTGGCAATTGCCCTGGCGGCTGACGCGCAGACACTGGTTCCAACAACTCAAACGGCAATTCCGACTCAAGCTGCGCCCCCGATAGCGGTCAATCAGACGACGGCGGCGCCCGCGCCGCTCACCTGGCACATTGGCCCCATGCAGATCAGCGGATTTGTTGACCTCTATGCCAGCTACAACGCAAACCACCCCAGCGACGAGGGCAACGGGCAGATCAATGAATTCTATAACTTCAACGACAAGACGAACCAGATAAGCCTAAGCGCGGCCAAGCTCACGTTGAACTACGATCCCAATCCGGTGGGTGCGCATCTCGACCTGATCTTCGGCCGCACGAACGAACTGATGAACGGCCTCGCCAGCGCCGATAACCTGAAATATATCGAGCAGGCATTCCTCAGCTTGAAGCCACCCAAAGCTAAAGGATTGGAACTGGACCTGGGCAAGTTCGTCACGTCAGCGGGCGCGGAAGTGGCTGAGTCGAAGGACAATTGGAACTACTCGCGCTCGCTACTGTTCGCATACGCTATTCCGTACTTTCATGTGGGCTTACGCAGCTCGATGCCGATATCGAAGACCGAAACCGTCGGCGTGCAGGTGGTGAACGGCTGGAATAATGTGTCCAAATCCGGCGGCGGCCCTACGGTAGGCCTGACCAGCGCCTACGTGAAGCCGAAGTACACCTGGAATGTGAACTATTACACCGGCTGGGAGAATCCGGGCACCCAGCAGAGCTATCGCAACCTGATCGACACCACGCTGCTGCTGACGCCAACAGCCAAATTCAACTCCTACATCAACTATGACTACGGCCAGAACCGCGATTCCGTGACGGGTTTCGGGGAAAGCGCCACCGGTGACAACCTATTGAAGCACTGGCAGGGCGTGGCATTTGCCGCTCATCAGCAGATAACGGCCAAGGCCGCGCTGGCTGGGCGGTTTGAGTACTACGATGATCCGCAAGGCTTCACGACGGGCGCCAAACAACAAGTAAACGAGTTCACCGCAACGGGCGAATACAAGTGGCCCAAAGGCCTGCTGGGTCGGCTTGAATTCCGGCGCGACCGGTCCGATGCCGAGTCCTTTACGAGAGGAAACAGTCCGCTTGCCGTGAAGGATCAATGCACGGTAACGGCAAGCATTGTGGCCTTCTTCGGACCAAATCGCTAACAGGGTAGACGCTGGGCTGCGCACTGGAATTGGTGCCCACGAAGGCGTGATATTTCAGGCAAAACGGCTGATTTGGCCTTTTCCTGAGGGCTTTACCCTGGATTCCGCATCGGGGTCAGTTTCCATGTCGTCGAAGTTGTCGTCATCGTCTTCAAAACCGCTGGCAGCCTTTGATCCGCTGGGAGAGTAGGTTTCGTCGCCGATTCTGGACGAGCGCTCGATCTCATACACGTCCGTCAGCCCTAGATCGGTCTCCCTGGACCTGACCATGGGCGCGATGCGAACAGCGTTTACAGGGCCAATCTCCATCTTCGTCCGCCCCCGTTCGGGAAGTTCCTCTGCCAACGGATATCGGCCTTGCGTTACCGAACTTTAATCTTATCGATGGTGATTTGTCCGAATTCAGGACAGTCCCCTCAGTTAGTTTCCGTTCAGCTTCTGCTTTCATTGCCGAATATCGGTGGGGCAATGTTGTTAGACTGGAGCCATGCTGGATGAACTGGAGTTTCGCCGCGTGGCTGAGGCCGCTCTTGACGCGCTGATGCAGCATTTGATTGAGCGCGAGGAAGAGGTAGAGGCCGGTTTTGAAGTCGACCAACAGGGCGGCGCTTTGACCGTGGATTTCGAGGAGCCAGCGAGCAAGTTCGTGATTACGCCGAACGCGCCGGTGGGCCAGATCTGGATTTCAGCGCTTTCCACCAGCTTCAAGCTCGACTGGGATGAGGCAGCCTCGGCGTTCATCCTGCCCAGCACAGGCGAATATCTGATGGCGCTCATTGACCGACTGATCGGTGTACAGCTGAAAAGCTAGGTTTCTAACCGCGTTATTTCGTATCTTCAGGTTCGTGCTGCGCTACCCTTGCGCCAGAAAAAAGCGCAAGGAGGAGGCACGAAGGATATGTGGAACTCGCCGCCCGTTCATTTTCGACCATAACTCGCCGCCGCGAATCGGGCTGCTGACGATGACAGACAGAATGGGCTGTCACATAAACAAGCTGTCAGAGTCCAGGAACCTACAATTCTGTTCCCTGCTTACTGCTTCACAAACTCGAAGGTGCAGGGACGGCCTTCGATACCAAGGCCTGCGTTGCGGGCACCTGAACCTTCTGTCTCTTTGAATTGGGCCTTGATCTCGTAGCTATAATCCGCACCCCCATGGGCGAAGACTCCGCGAGCATATTTTCTGGAGGCAACAATGCCATTGGCAGAGAGCTTGGCGGCGCCGTTGTCCGCGATTGGGCCTTCGATCAGCAGGTAGCCGGGCTCCCCCGCAGTGCCGTGCTCTCCGCGGAAGTTGCCGGAAGTGACCACGCTGGGAATCCGCCAGGTGTAGCCCTCAGTATTTCCTTTTGCAGGACAGGTGAGGGTCGTGAGCCATTTGCCGTCGAAGCGCTCCCCTGCGATGGAAAGTGCTGGCAAGCACATCAGGGCGCAAATTAGCAGTGATCGAGCTGGATTCCGCATTCGTTTCCCTCCGTCGGGGATCGTAGCACAGCTTTTGCACCATGGTCCATGGCAAAAAGCCGGTTGCGGAAGGGAATGTGCGGGCACCCCATCCTTACCGCAAAAAACGCGGTAAGGATGGGGTACCGACAGTGTTACAAGTTACTATTGCAACGAATAGATAGTCTTAAGTTCCTTTTCAACAACATTCTTTGGCAGGGGCGCATAGGAAAGCCCAGGAGCTTCGGCCTGACCATCCTTGACGATCCAGCTCAGCAGGTCACGGAGGACCTTGCCCTTGGCCTGGTCAGAAGACTTGAGCGGCACCAGGAGCCAAGTGAAGCTGGAGATGGGGTAGGCGTCCTTGCCAGGCGCGTTGGTGATGGAGACGCGGTAGTCGGCAGGCATCTGCTTGATGCTGGCCCCGGCCGCAGTGACGCTGGAAATCGTGGCTTTGGTGAAGTAGCCCGCGGCGTTCTTCACTTCGCCGTAGCTGATCTTGTTCTGCAAGGCATAGATCAACTCGACGTAGCCCACGGAGCCGGACAACTGGCGAACATAACCGGCCACGCCCTCATTGCCTTTGCCAGCTACGCCGACCGGCCAACTTGGCGAGGCACCACGGCCCGGTCCGCTGGCCCATGCGGGACTTACCTTGCTCAGGTAATCAGTAAAGATGTAGGTCGTGCCACTGCCGTCAGCGCGGTGGACAACAATGATCTTGAGGTTGGGCAGGTTAACGCCGGGATTGTCTTTCGCGATGCGGGGGTCGTTCCAGTAATTGATCTTGTTCAGGTAGATGTCCGCCAGCACATCGGGGCTGAACTTGATTTCGTTGACGCCGGGAATGTTAAAGATGGGCACCACGGCGCCCAATACTGTGGGAATGTGAATCAGCTTCGTCTTGGACGGGGCCAACTGCTCGTCGGTCGCGGGAGCGTCGGTGGCGCCGAAGTCCACCAGGCCTGCCGTCATCTGGCGGATGCCGCCGCCGGAGCCGATGGACTGATAGTTGATCTGGACATTTGGATGGGCCGCGCTGTACTGGCTAAACCATTTGGAATAAATCGGATAGGGGAAGGTTGCGCCTGCCCCGGTCAACTTCTGGGCCTGAGCAGTGCTCAAGGCCAATACCAACAAACAAACGCCAACCAACATTCTCTTCACGGAAATCTCCCTGGCAGATTCCCTGCCACCTCAGATTCTCTGCGCGCAATGTTACGGGCATTTGAATAAGCGGCGGCCTTGCAATTATCTTCTGGCGCCTGAGCGAAGTTACTGTTCCCAGTCCCCTCTTCCCTAACCCCTGCTCTTCGGGTATAAACTCATCCCAAGCCTATGTCTGCCCATATCTCGCTCACTCTGCTGCTGTTCGCCGTCCCGGCGCTGGTTTGCGCCCAAGTCCCAACCAATTTGGCCCACAAAATGCCAACCAAAACGCAAGACTCCGCAGCGGTTCATCGCTCCGCCATCGTCATTGACACCCACGCCGACACCCCACAACGCTTTGTGGATGAACATTTTGACCTTGGTGACCCCCTGCAAGGGGGCAATCTTAACATGGAGTCGGCACGCAAGGGAAATCTGGGCGCCGAGTTCTTTTCCATCTGGGTGGACCCCACGCAATACAAGGGGCAATACGCCCGGCGGACGCTCGAACTGATTGACTCCGTCAAGCAGCAGGTTGCCAAACACCCCAAGGAGATGATCTTCGTCGCCACCCCCGGGGGCATCGAGATGGCCCACCACGAACATAAGTTTGCCGCGCTGATGGGCATCGAAGGTGGACACTCGATTGAAGATTCAATTCCGCTGCTACGCCAGTATTACGCGCTCGGCGTGCGCTACATGACGCTCACCTGGACCAACTCGAACGGCTGGGCCGACAGCTCCGGCGACATCAACGACAAGTCCATCCCGCACACCAAGGAGGGCCTCAGTGAGTTTGGCAAGGACGTGGTCCGCGAGATGAACCGGCTGGGCATGATGGTGGACGTTTCGCACGTCTCCGACCGCACCTTCTATCGGGCACTCAACATCAGCCGTGCGCCTGTGATCGCCTCCCACTCCGATGCGCGGGCGCTGTGCGACGCTCCGCGCAACATGACCGACGATATGCTGCGCGCCGTAGCACGCTACGGCGGTCCTAACTCGAAGGGCGGCGTGGTCCAAGTCAATTTCTACTCCGGATTTGTGTCGCAGGCCTATCGCAACGCGCAGATCGCCATGGAACCGGAGATGAACAAGGCCGTTCAGGCACTGAAGGACCAGGCCAAAGAGGAGGGCAAGCCGGTTCCTCACGCCGAGATCGAGAAACTCCAACGCCAATTCGCCGACCGCATTCCGCGCCCGCCGCTCTCGGCGCTCATTGATCAAATTGACCACATCGCCAAGGTGGCCGGCATCGACAACGTGGGCCTGGGCTCGGATTTCGACGGCATCAACGGCCAGCTCCCTGAGGGGATCGACTCAGCCGCCGACCTGCCCAAGATTACCGAGGCATTGATGGCGCGCGGCTACTCGGCTGAGGACTGCCGGAAGATCCTCGGAGGCAACCTTCTGCGCGTCTTCCGCGAGGTTGAGCAGGTGTCCAAGGAGATGCAAGCCGAGAGCCCGCAGAAGATCACCGAGAAACAGCCGTTTGACAAGGTGCTGAAATAGGGGACAGGGGTCAACCGATAACCGAGAACTATGGAATCGGGCACGGAGACCTCCCATGAGCTTCCCACTCTATACTGGATTTTCGCATGACTTTATTTTCTGGAGACTCACAAATGTCCTGTATCCGCTGCTTTCCTGCCGCCCTGCTTGCGGCTTCTCTATTCTTTGCGCCGGCCCTGATGAGAGCCAGCGACGAGCCCCCCGCCGCCAAGCCTGCAGCCGCCGACAAGGCCGCTGAAAAAGCCCTTCCCACCGAAGTTACGACGCAGGGCACGGTCGATGTGGGCGGCAAACAGATTGCCTACACTGCCATCGCTGGCACGCTGACAGTGGGCTCGACCGACGCCCAGGACGCACAGCTCGGCATGGACGGCAAGCCGCAGCCGGGCAGTCAGCTCGCCCTCGCCGAACCGAAGGATCCCAAGGATGCCACGCCCGTCGCGCGGATCTTCTACGTGGCCTACTTCAAAAAGGACGCCAAAGCTGAGGACCGGCCAGTTACCTTCTTCTACAACGGCGGTCCAGGCAGCTCGACCGTCTGGCTGCACATGGGCTCGCTGGGGCCGAAGCACGTGATGACCAGCGGCGACCAGCACCAGCCAGCCGCGCCCTACAAGATGGTGGACAATGCCTACTCGCTGCTCGACACCAGCGACCTGGTTTTCATCGATATGCCCGGTACAGGCTTTGGTCGGCTCACCGGCAAGGACGCGGAAAAAGCTTTCTGGGGCGTGGATGAGGACGCAAACGCCTTCGCACGTTTTATCGCGCGGTTCATCACCAAATACAACCGCTGGAATTCGCCCAAGTACATTTTTGGCGAAAGCTACGGCACCACCCGCTCCGCCGTGCTGGCCAACATTCTGGAAAATCACAAGAATATCGACCTGAACGGCGTGATTCTGCTCTCGCAGATCTTCAACTTCACGACGGATATTGATTCTCCCACAGGCAATCCAGGCGTAGACCTGCCGTACGTGCTGGCGCTACCCACTTATGCGGCCACGGCCTGGTACCACAAAAAGCTGCCCCAGCAGCCCCTCTCACTTGAACCATTTCTCAAAGACGTGGAAGAGTTCGCCATGGGCCCCTACGCGCACGCTTTGGCCTTGGGCACTGATCTGACCTTGGCGGAGAAGCAGCAAGTGGCAGAGAAGATGCACGAGTCCATTGGATTACCTGTGGCCTACCTGCTGAAGGCTAACCTGCGCGTGAACGGCGGCGAGTTTGAGAAGACCCTGCAGGACGATCAGGATCTGACCACAGGCAGGCTCGACACGCGCTTCAGTGGACCCAACCTGGACTCCTTGAGCAAGCAGGCAGAGTACGACCCGCAAAGCTCGGCCATTTCCTCGGCTTATGTTTCGCTGTTCAATGACTATGTGCGCCGCGACCTGAAATATGGCGAGGGCCAGACCTACCTGCCCGAAATGTACTCCTCGGAAGCTCACTGGAATTTCATGCGCAATGGCGGTTCCTTCGGCTTGAATGTCAGCAACGACCTGGCCGAGGCGCTGAAAACAAATCCACGGCTGAGGATCATGGTGAACGGCGGCTACTACGATCTGGCGACACCGTTTTTCACGGCCCAGTACGAGGATAAGCACCTGCCCATTCCGCAGTCGCTGGCCAAGAATATCGAGTATGACTGGTATGAGGCAGGGCACATGGTCTACGTCAGCGACGAATGCCTGAAGCAGTTACACGACCGCGTGGCGGCGTTTATCAAGAGCACGCAGGCGGACGGCAAATAAAGGAACTTCAGTGTAAGTTTCGTTGTGTCCCAGGTCTAAAACAAATCTAGACCTGGGGCACACGAATCCATCCACATAGGACAGTGAGCACCTGCTAGCTCAGGTCGGTTGCCCAATTCACGGTTGCATGAAGATCACCCACATGGGCAAAGGCCTTGTCGTTCAGAGTTTTTTGCGGATTGCAGAGAATTTCCCTGCTTGGATGCACACTAATGAGTGGCGGAGCTATGGGCCACACGAGAGCAATTGCTTGGGCCGTCCCGTAACTCCTTTTGTTGGACGATTTTGCGCGTAAGTCGTTTGCTGAGAGGATTTTGCAGCGCACACCATGGCCTAACTCTAAGCAGCAAAGGATTTTACGTCCAAAATAGGGGTGGGGGTATCCGGCATCCGTACGCTCTGTTTGCCTCCCGTTCGGCACGGCGGAAGACGCACCCTTGCAAAATCGCTAGTTGATGGACAGATTCTTACAGGGATGTCAGGAGGCCGATGCTCAGAATCTGGAGATAAGGCTGCGGGCAGTTGCATGGACAGGAATTGAAGCCTTGAGCCTCGACCAGCATGAGTACCGCGCTGTATAGTTTTTGGAATGAAGCGCATAGCTCTGACTTTCGTTCTGTTTTTTCCTGTTGCCCTGGCCGCCCAGTCATTCTCTGTTACTTTTCCAAAGGAAGTGAGCGCACAGCCACTCGACGGGCGGCTGCTGCTGGTGCTCTCGACGGACCCAAGCGACGAACCGCGCAACCAGATAGACGACACGCTGCGCTCGCAGATGATTTTCGGCATGACGGTGGATGGATGGCAGCCTGATCAGGCCGCCGTGGTGGACGCCACTGCGTGGGGTTATCCGATCCGAAGCTTGAAGGACGTTCCGGCGGGTGAGTACACGGTTCAGGCCGTGCTCAACAAATATGAGACCTTTCACCGCGCCGATGGAAAGACGGTGAAGCTGCACATGGACCAGGGCGAGGGCCAACTCTGGAATATCTCGCCGGGCAACCTCTGCTCGAAGCCGATGAAGGTTACGGTCAAGCCGGGCGGCACAATCTCTTTACGACTGACCGAGGTGATTCCGCCTATTCCCACGCCGGCCGATACGAAGTACGTTCGCCACATCCGGATTCAGAGCGCATTGCTGACGAAGTTCTGGGGCCGGCCGATGTTCCTGAGTGCCATCGTGCTGGTGCCTGAGGGCTTCGACGAGCACCCCAACGCCCGTTTTCCGCTACTGATCTTTCACGACCACTTTGCGGCCGATTTTGAGGACTTCAGGACCACGCCGCCAGACCCGAAGCTGAAACCCATCTATAGCGAGCGCTTCCATCTGGCCGGCTACAACCGCATCGAGCAGCAGGAGGGCTACAAGTTCTACCAGCAGTGGATTGCTCCCGGCTTTCCCCGGGTGCTGATCGTCAAAATTCAGCACGCCAATCCCTACTATGACGACTCCTACGCCGTGAACTCGGCCAACGTGGGCCCCTACGGCGACGCCATTGAAACAGAATTGATTCCGGCCATCGAAAAGCAGTTTCGCGGCATTGGACAGGGCTGGGCGCGGTTTATGTATGGAGGATCGACGGGCGGCTGGGAGTCGCTGGCCGTGCAGGTCTTCTATCCGGAGCACTACAACGGCGCCTTTGCCGCCTGCCCCGACCCAATCGACTTTCACGCATACACCGACATCGACATTTATAACGACAAGAACGTCTATTACCTGGAAGGCGCGCACAAGCGCGAGGCCCAGTCGGCTATGCGCGACTACCTGGGGCATACCTTCATCACCAATGAGGAGATCAACGGCTATGAGCTTGCGCTGGGCGACCATGGCCGGAGCGGCGAACAATACGATATGTGGCAGGCGGTCTTCGGGCCGGTGGGCGAGGACGGCTACCCTGCCCCCATCTACGACAAGGTAACCGGCGAGATCGACCACAAGGTTGCAGAATACTGGCGCGAGCACTATGACCTGGAAGCGATTCTGGAGCGGAATTGGGCGAAGCTGGGCCCCAAGTTAGAAGGCAAGATCCACATCTATGTCGGTTCCGACGACACGTACTTTCTGAACAACGCCGTTTACCTCATGGAGGATTTTCTCAACTCGACGAAGAACCCGCCCTACGGCGGCGAAGTGGCCTACGGCCCGCGTGCCGAGCATTGCTGGAACGGCGATCCTACGCTGCCCAACGCCTACTCGCGGCTGCATTACAACACCCTGTACCTGCCGAAGATTCTCGACCGGATCAAGAAGACCGCGCCGAAGGGAGCCGACCTGAGCAGTTGGCGGTATTGATAAGGCCCTAAGTTTCAGCTTCGGCATCCAGCCGTTTCAAGTAGATGAGCGCGGTACGACCGAGGGGATAGTAATCCTCCTGCCGGCCTTCGCAGCGGTAGCCCAGCGCCTCGTAGAGCCGGACCGCGGCCGCATTTGCTTCCTCGACATGCAACCAGATCAAGCCTGCGCCCGCAAGGCGCGCTGTGCTCTCGATGCGGCCGAGCAGTTCTCGGCCAACGCCCCGTCCGCGCATCTCCGGGGCTACTTCAATGGTCTGGATGTAGGCCGTGACTTTACTCTTGCTCCATTCAACGATGGCAAAGCCCGTAATTTGTCCGTTCTCTTCCGCGATCCATGTGGCCGCATTCGAGCGGCTGACAAGCAGACGCATATATCGGCGGCCAAAGCGGGAGGGCGGCTGAAAGCAGCGTTCTTCCAGAGCGTAGAGCGGGACGAAGTCCTCCGGGATGTATAGGCGGTAAATCACAGTCCAACTCTACGGCAGACGGAAATCAAAAAGCCATCCCCAGGAGAGGATGGCTTTTTGATTGCGAATTGATGAGCCTATCAATGCCACGTGAGCTAGATCTTGACTTCCAAGTCCGTGATCACGTCAAAGAAGCGCTGATCGAGGCGGCGGTTGGTGGCAATGGCATCCTTGATGGGGATGTCGGTGATGTCCAAGCCCTTGAGCACGGCGATGCGGCCCCACTTCTTGTCGTGGACCATGTCAATGGCATGCAAGCCGTAACGCTGGGCAAGAATGCGGTCGAAGGCCGTGGGAACGCCGCCGCGCTGGGTGTGGCCCAGGCAGACCGAGCGGGTCTCGTAGCCGGTCTTCTTCTCGATCAGGTTGGCCAACTCTTCGCCAATGCCGGCGAGACGCGCGTGCCCAAAAGCGTCGAGGTTTGCCGATTCGTCGATCACCTGGCCCAACTCGGGCAAGGGGCAACCTTCGGCCACAACCACCACACCATAATGCTTGCCGTGGTCGTAGTTGTATTTGAGCAGCTTGCAGACGTGGTCGATGTCGATTCCCTGCTCGGGGACCAGGATGACGTGAGCGCCGCCAGCCACGCCGGAGGCGTAAGCAATCCAGCCGGCATCGCGGCCCATCACCTCAACCACGATGACGCGGTTGTGCGAGTCAGCGGTGGTGTGGATGCGGCCAATAGCCTCTGTGGCGATCATGACGGCCGTGTCGAAGCCAAAGGTCTGGTCGGTGCCGCTGAGATCGTTGTCAATGGTCTTGGGCACGCCCACGCTGGGCACGCCATGTTCGCTCAAGTAGAGGTTCACCGATTGCGTGTCGTCGCCGCCCAAGGCGATCAGCGCATCAATCTTGTTGGCCTTCAGAACTTCCTGGGCCTTCTCGATGCCGCCGGGAATCTTCTTCACGTTGGTGCGCGAGGAGTGAAGGATGGTGCCGCCCTTCAACTGAATGCCATCGACGGTCTCCAGCGTCAGCGGAATGAAGTTGTTGTCCAGCACGCCGCGCCAACCATTGAGAAAGCCGATAAACTCATCGCCGTAGTGGTTGATGCCCTTCCGCACTGCGGCATAGATCACCGCATTCAGTCCGGGGCAGTCGCCGCCACCGGTCAACAAAGCAACTCGCATCGTAAAATCTCCTCATAAAGGCGCGGCCAGTGAAGCCGAGCCGGGAATCTATTCCTAAGCTGTGCGTTCAGAACGGGGAAGATCCCGGTCTAGACGTCATATTCAGTTTACTCTGCCATCATAAAGACAAATCGTGACCGCGCTCACGGTCTTCCAGGCTGCCGTCCCTTGTTGGGAAAGGCCAGGGATGATTCAATAAGGTATGCCCGGAACTGGAGCGCTGTTTCTGCTGGCCTTCGCCAGCCTGGTCGCCGCTGTGCTGCTGGTCCTGCTGCAGCTGACGCGGCTGGGGTACCTGGTCCGCTCGACCATACCTGACCGTCCGCGACGGCGCATGTTCCTTGCCTCGGTCTCGTTCCTGCTCACATTTGTGGGGGTCCGTATCCTCGTCCACAGAATCGTGAACCACGAGGGACGGTTGCAGTGGGTGGTGATCCATGGAACACACATCCACCATCTGGTCTGGGGAATTCTGATTCTGTTGCTGGTTGGTTACGGCTGGCTGCTGGATCTGGGGCGGTCGCACTCGCCGCTTTCCATCTTCCTCAGCCGGCTGATGTCAGTCGGCTTCGGCGTGGGGGCGGCGCTCACCCTAGACGAATTTTCGATATGGCTGGACCTGGAACCGAATGCTTACTGGTCAGATGCCGGGCGGCTCAACATCGACGCGATCATTCTCTTCGGCGCTTTGCTGGCAGTGGGCGCTGGGGGCGCGCCGTTCTTCCGCGGCTTGCACCTTATGTGGGACAAGCGCGCCCTGGTGAGCAAAGGACTGGGCCGGGGTTTGTCCTTTCCTATGCGCCGTGCGCGGTTGCTTCGTCGGCATAGAGTGCATCGATCAGGGCCGCATATCGTTCCGTAATCACGCGCCGCTTGAGCTTCATGGAGGCCGTCATCTCGCCGGAGTCCTGCGACCACTCGTCGGCCACCACGCGGAAGCGCTTCACGCTCTCAAAGTTAGCCAGGGTGCCGTTGACTATTCGCACGATCTCGGCGTAGAGGGCAATGACGCGGGTGTCAGCAACCAGTTCGGCACGGGATTCAGCCTGGATGCCGTGCTGCCGCGCCCACTTCTCCAACGCGACGAAGTTTGGCGCCAGCAGTGCGGAGATGAATTTGTGTTTGTCTCCCACCAGCGCGGCTTCCGCCACCAGCGGGCTGTGCTTGAGCTTGTTTTCGATTGGCTGAGGCGCCACCAGCTTGCCGCCTGAGGTCTTGAGGAGTTCCTTCTTGCGGTCAGTAATGTAGAGGAAGCCATCCTGGTCCACGTGAGTGATGTCGCCTGTGTGGAACCAGCCTTCGGTATCGAAGGCCTCAGCGGTTAAAGCAGGCTTTTGCCAGTATCCCGAAGTGACCGACGGCCCACGGACCAGCAATTCCCCATCCTCAGCCAGCTTCAACTCGATATTGGACATGGGCATACCGGCAGCTCCCATGCGGTGCGTAATCGGCGTGTTGAGGGCAATCAGCGGAGAGGTCTCGGTCAGGCCATAACCTTCCCAGAGAGCAATTCCCACCGAGGCGAACCAGTTCATGGTGTCCATCCCCAACGGCGCTCCACCGGAAACAAAAACCCTGACCCGGCCACCAAAGGCCTCGCGCACCTTGGAATAGGCCAGCTTATTGGCCAGCTTCCACATCAGCGAGGAAGGCTGGCGGCCATCGTAGACCGTCTCCTTATGTTTGGCACCTACGGCGAGGGCCCACGCCAGCAATCGTTTTGTGATGGGTGAAAGCGCCGCCCGCCGTTCCACCTCCTCTTGAATTTTCTCGAAGACTCGCGGCACGGCCACAAAAACCGTGGGCCGAATCTGTTGCATGGCCTGGGGCAGCTTGTCGAACTTGGAGCAATAGGCCATCTGCACCCCGTAGGTGTACATCACATAGTCCAGCGCGCGCGCCGTGACATGCGACAGGGGCAGGAAAGAGATCAAAGCGTCCTCAGGACCGAAGGTGAAATCCAGGGAGGCAACATTCTGGTTGGCGGCAATATTGGCGTGCGTCAGCATCGCGCCCTTGGGTTCACCGGTAGTCCCGGAGGTGTAAATCAGCGTCGCGTTGTCTTTGGGTTCGACGGCGCGCACCAGCGCATCGAAGACGGGGTCGCGCTCAGCGCCGCGGTCATCGGCTCCGGCCAGCAGTTCGCTGAAGGCGATGGCGCCCTCGGGCGGCGCGGCTGAGTCCATGATGAGTATTCGTTCGAGCTGGGTGTGGCCACGGACAGCGTTCAGCTTGTCAAACTGCTGCCGGGTAGAGACCACGGCAATCTTGCAGCCGGCATCCGCCACCAAGGCTGCGATCTGTTCGCCGGTCAGGGTGGGGTAGATGGGCACATCCACCGCGCCGATGGCCAGCGCAGCGAAGTCAGTAACGGCCCACTCCCAGCGATTCTCAGCGATCAGGGCAATGCGATCACCCTTTTGCGCGCCCCAACCGAGGAATGCCTGAGAAAGCGCACGAACCCTCTGGTAGATCTGATCGGAGGAGAGGGGCTGCCACAGGCCAAACTCGTCTTCCCAAAGGATGGCGCGGGGGTTGGCTGCCGCTGCAACGCGACGGAACAAATCATTAATCGTGGAAAACGGAGTGTGCTGTGTCATTTTTTTGATCGAGTAGGCCACGCGGAGATTTCTAAACCGCAATATTCGAAAGTGTACCAGCGTAGAGGGGCCACAGTCTCAAAAAAGTTCTCAATGACAGCAATTCTGCCGCGCGCGAACCGATCTTGCATACTTATGCAGATTTATTGTATATTTATTCAGGCGCCGTTATCGAACGGCGAATTGCACTTTTATGCAAATCCGAAGACGAATGATGAAAACACAACGTCACAATGCGATTCGTGAACTGGTGGCCCACTCGCTGGTGACCAACCAGGATGAGCTGCGGCGCAAACTTCGCCGCCGCGGCTTTGCCGTGACCCAGGCCACGCTCTCGCGCGACATTCGCGAGTTGCGTTTCTCCAAGGGGCCCGGCGGTTACTCCGTGCCCAGCAGCAATGGGGCTGGCGCGGCAGTCGAGGACAATAGCCCGCCCTCATTGGCAGAGATGATTGAAGGATTTGGGCTGCGCGTGCGGCGGGCAATGAACCAAGTGGTACTGACCACGGTGGCGGGCGGTGCCCAGCCGCTGGCAGCGTCCCTGGATCGTGAAGGCTGGCCCGACGTTGTGGGTACAGTCGGCGGCGACGACACTGTGCTGGTGATCTGCCCCGATGTACGCTTAGCAACCAATGTGGAATCGCGTTTGAGGGCGATGCTGGAATCATGACCGATCGAGTGCAAACAGCAGTCGTGGGAGTTACAGGGTACGCGGGCGCTGAATTGGCCCGGCTGCTGCTGAGGCATCCCCGTCTCAAAGGCGCGCCCCCGGTATTTGCGGGACGCGTGGATTCGAATGATGCGGCCAGAGGCGGAGTGCCTCTGAGCGAGATTCATCCACAACTGGCCGATTGCAGCGGTAACGGCAACCTGAAGCTGGAACCCTTTTCGTGGGAATTGCTTGCCAGCCGGGGCGTGAGTGTTTTGTTTCTTGCCACGCCGCATGAACAATCGCGGGAATGGGCTCCGGATGCGCTTCAGCGCGGGATACGCGTCATCGATCTGAGCGGCGCATGGAGACTGACGGAAGCGGCCAACCGCGCAGTCTATGGCTTCAAAGATGACAGCCCTGAGCTGGCAGCGGCAACCCAGGCGCAGGCCGTTTACGGTCTGCCTGAGTTGCATCGCGCCCAGATTGCCGGCGCGCGGCTGATTGCCAATCCCGGTTGCTATGCAACCTCGATCATTCTCGCCCTCCGGCCACTCGTGGCTGCGGGACTAGTTGACCTGACGCATGGCATCGTCGCCGATGCCAAAAGCGGCGTGAGCGGTGCGGGCAAAGCGCCCACCGCCAGAACCCATTTCATGCACGCGGCTGACAATTTTTCGGCATACGGAGCCTTTACCCACCGTCACACCGGCGAATTGCTGGAACAGGTCGGCATTGATGCGAGCGAAATTATTTTTACGCCGCACTTGTTGCCGATTCCGCGTGGAATTCTCTCCACGATCTACGTGCATTTTCGCGAAGCGCAGACTAGGACAAGCATCGCGCAGGTGTACCACAAATTCTTTGCCGGCAGCCCGATGGTTCGGCTCTACGACAAGGCGCTGCCGCAGATTCAGTACTCGGTCGGCACCTGCTATGCCGACATCGGCTTCCAACTCGCCGCCGACGGCCGCCGCGCAGTGGTCATCAGTTGCCTGGATAACTTGTTAAAGGGCGCGTCCGGTCAGGCCGTGCAGAATCTGAATCTTATGCTCGGCTGGGGCGAGGCGGAGGGGTTGGAATGAAGTACGTTGTCAAACTGGGTGGAGCAGGTCTTGAAACTCCGTCGCTCCTTGAGGGATGCACGCGCGCAATTGCCGAACTGGCGCGCGACGGCCATCAGGTTGCCGTGGTTCACGGTGGCGGCGCGCAGTTGACGCGTATGCTCAAGGCGCTCGGCAAGCAAAGCGAGTTCATCGACGGCCTGCGCGTCACCGACGCAGAAACGCGCGACGTGGCGCTGATGGTTCTGGCCGGAAAGGTGAACAAAAGCCTTGTGGCCGGTCTGGGCGCGCTGGGCGTTCCGGCGGTCGGCCTCTCCGGAGGCGACGGCCTGATCTTCCGCGCCCGCAAAAAGCGCACTGCGCCCGACCTGGGCTATGTGGGCGAGATCGCATCAAGCGACCCGCGGTGGCTCGATGCCATCTGGCAGTTGAATGGCGTGCCGGTTCTGTCGTCGATGGCTCTTGGTTTTGACGGCGAATATTACAACATCAACGCCGACGAAATGGCTGCGGCTTGCGCGATCGCCTGCCACGCAGATGCACTGGTGTTTCTCACCGACGTGCCCGGCGTCAAAGGCGCAAATGGCGCGGTGCTGCGCTGGCTCTCCATCGACCAGATCGCCGAGATGGCCAAGACCGCGGTGATCACTGGCGGGATGCTGCCCAAGCTCAGCGCCTGTCGAGAGGCTCTTTTAAACGGCGTAAAGCGCGTCAGAATTCTGCCCGCCGAAGCTGCCGCATCGCTTCCCGACCTGTGTAGTTCCCGCGTAGCTTACGGCACCGAAGTCATGGTGGCCTGAGGAGAAATGGAATTGACGAAACTCGATCAGATTCGCGCAGCCGAAGCCCGGCTGCTGCTTTCCACTTACGACCGCAACCCCATCCTCTTTGTTGGTGGGGAGGATGTCTACCTCATCGACGAGAAGGGTGACCGCTATCTCGACTTGCTGAGCGGCATCGGCGTGAATGCGCTCGGCTACGGCCATCCGGCGATTGTGGAAGCCATTGCCAAGCAGAGCCACGCACTCATTCACACCTCGAACCTTTTCTATCACGAGGGCCAGGCGGAGCTTGCACAGCGACTCACTGAACGCACTGGCATGGACCGCGTATTTTTTGCCAACAGCGGCACGGAAGCCTGGGAGGGCGCTCTCAAGCTGGCCCGCGCGCACGCCGGCCTGTTGCGCAGCGAAGGCAAGCAGATCGGCACCAAGTTCCTGGCCCTGGATCATAGCTTTCACGGCCGCACCTTCGGTTCCATGTCTACAACCTCGAAGGCCAAGTACCGCGAGCCCTTTGGCCCGGGTGTCCCAGGCGTCGAGTTTGTGCGCTTGAACGACGTCGCCGACCTGCGCGCCAAATTCTCGAATGAGGTATGCGCCATCCTCGTCGAGTCTATCCAGGGCGAAGGCGGCATACGGCCGCTCACGCAGGAGTTCTTCAACGAGGCGCGCTCGCTGACCAACTCGACCGGAGCTTTGCTGATTGTGGATGAGATCCAATCCGGCATGGGCCGCACCGGCAAGTGGTGCGCCTATCAGCACTACGGCATCCAGCCAGACGTGACCACGCTGGCCAAGCCGCTTGCAGGCGGCATTCCCATGGGCGCGATTCTGTGCACCGAGGAAGTGTCACGCTCCTTCCACGCCGGGATGCATGGCACCACCTTCGGCGGAGGGCCGCTGGCTTGCGCCGTGGCCTGCGCCGTGATCGACACAATCGAAAAAGATCATCTGCAGGATCACACAGCCGATGTCGGCAACTATTTTCTTGCGCAACTCCGCGCTCTCGCCCTGCGCCACAGCGCCATCGTTGATGTTCGCGGCCGCGGCCTGATGATTGCAGCCGAACTCGATTCCGCTGACCTGGCCAAGCTCACCGTCGCTGAAATGCTCAAGCGGCACATTGTCATTAACTGCACCAGCGACACGGTGCTGCGTTTTCTGCCGCCCTTCATCCTGCAGCGCGCCCAGGTGGACACCGCCATTCATGCGCTGGACGAAATCTTCACCGAACAAGCCGCGACGTGCGCAACGGCTTAAACAGCAGCGCACACCATAGGAGACGAAGCCCTTGACTAGCAAAGCAACCATTGCAGACCGGGAGTCTACAATTCCCGTCGAAAAAGATCCGGAGATTCTTGACGCGGCCGCTCGGCTGGCGGGCGAGGATCTGTGCTCCATCGCCGATTTATCGAGCGCCGAAGTGCGCGCGATTCTCAAGCTGGGCCGCGACGTAAAGCGCGATCCCCGCAAGTATCGCCATGCGCTCGACGCCAAGCAAATGGCGCTGATGTTTGAGAAGGCCAGCCTACGTACTCGGATCAGTTTCGAGACCGGCATCAACACCATGGGCGGCAATGCCATCTTCCTCGATCAGACCGAATCCCCCCTGGGCGAGCGCGAACCCATCGCCGACGTAGGGCACAACCTGGAGCGCTGGATCGATGTGATTGTGCTGCGCACTTCCGCGCATGACACGATCACCGAGATGGCAGCCAACTCCAGCGCGCCTGTTATTAACGCGCTCTCGGACTTTGAGCATCCTTGCCAGGCCCTGGCTGACTTCATGACACTGGAAGAGCATTTCGGCTCCGTGGCCGGACTCAACTTTACCTATGTGGGCGATGGCAACAACGTCTGCCACTCACTGATGCTCACCGGAGCGCATCTGGGCACCAACGTCACCGTGGCCACGCCCTGCAGTTACTCGCCGGACATCAATATTGTCACGAAGGCGCAGGACATCGCCCATGCCAATGGCTGTGAACTTCATTTGCTTCAGGATCCGCAGGCCGCAGCCGTAGGCGCGGACGTAATCTACACCGATGTGTGCGTCAGCATGGGCTTCGAGCACGAGGCCGCCAAGCGCGAGCCAATCTTCCGGCCCTTCCAGGTGAACGAAGCGTTGATGCAAAAAGCAGCGTCACACGCGGTCTTCATGCACTGCCTGCCGGCGCACCGCAACTCCGAGGTCACCGACGGAGTGATTGATGGCCCGCAATCAATCGTCTTCGAGGAGGCGGGAAACCGCCTTCACGCGCAGAAAGCCGTGCTGCTTCTTTTGCTCGGCGGACTGGCCAACGTAGAGAGCTTTCAGCTGACAGCGAACAGCTAGGTCTGGAACCGGATGGTTCCCAGCATTGAATCCGTGGGTGCCCAGGTCTCAGAATCGAGACTTGGGCACCCCAACTGAATTACACCGGAGATCTCAACGCCTCCATTATCGTTTCGCAACCATTCGCATCCAGCCAAAAGCCAGATGCTCCTAGAGGTTATTCAACATGTCCGTAATTCTTGAATCACTGCCCGTCGGCGAGAAGGTCGGCATTGCCTTCTCCGGCGGACTCGACACCTCCGCCGCCCTGCAATGGATGAAGCAAAAGGGCGCCATCCCTTACGCCTATACGGCGAACCTGGGCCAGCCCGATGAAACGGACTACGACGCGATTCCACGCGCGGCCCTCGAATACGGCGCGGAAAAGGCCCGGCTCATCGACTGCCGCGGCCCGCTGGTGCGCGAAGGCATCGCCGCGCTGCAATCCGGCGCTTATCACATCACCACCGCAGGCGTACCGTACTTCAATACAACTCCCATCGGCCGCGCCGTCACCGGCACCATCCTCGTCGCCGCCATGAAGGAAGACGACGTGAACATCTGGGGCGACGGCTCCACGTTTAAAGGCAATGATATCGAGCGTTTCTACCGCTACGGTCTGCTTGCCAATCCTGCTCTGAAGATCTACAAGCCCTGGCTTGATTCGACTTTCATCGACGAGCTCGGCGGCCGCGCTGAGATGTCTGCCTTCATGCAGCGTTCCGGCTTCGCCTACAAGATGCAAGCCGAGAAGGCATACTCCACTGACTCCAATCTGCTTGGCGCAACCCACGAAGCAAAGGACCTTGAGTACCTCTCGTCCTCCATCAAGATCGTCGTTCCCCTTATGGGCGTGGCCTTCTGGCGCGACGATGTCGAAATCAAGCCGGAAGAGGTCATCGTCCGCTTTGAAGAGGGCATTCCCGTCGCCCTCAACGGCCGCCAATTCGACGACCCCGTCGAACTGCTTCTCGAAGCCAATCGCATCGGCGGACGGCACGGCCTGGGCATGAGCGACCAAATTGAGAATCGAATCATCGAGGCCAAGAGCCGCGGCATCTACGAGGCACCCGGTCTGGCCCTGCTCTACATCGCCTACGAACGCCTGGTCACCGGCATTCATAACGAAGACACCATCGAGCAGTACCGCGACAATGGCCGCAAGCTCGGCCGCCTTCTCTACCAGGGTCGCTGGTTCGACTCCCAGGCCGTCATGCTCCGTGAATCCGCGCAACGCTGGGTCGCCAAACCCATCACCGGCGAAGTCACCCTCGAACTGCGCCGCGGCAACGACTACTCGATCCTCAACACCGAGTCGCCGAACCTCACCTACCGTCCCGAGCGCCTCAGCATGGAGAAGACCGAATCCACGTTCTCTCCGCGCGACCGCATCGGCCAGCTCACCATGCGCAATCTCGACATCACCGACACCCGCGATAAGCTGTTGACCTACGCCGCAACCGGCCTCCTGACCCTCATCAAAGGCAGCGAAATGCCTCTGTTGAGCAGCGCAAAGGAGAAGAAATAGCGTGAGATATGCCTGAATCCATGTCGAACCAACAACAACCCGTCAAGATGTGGTCCGGCCGCTTCAGGGAGCCGCTGGATGCGGAATTCGAAGCATGGCAGAGATCGATTGTCTTTGACTGGCGGCTTCTGGAAGAAGAGGTAACCGCCAGCAAAGCGCACGCGTCCGCTCTGATTGCCGCAAAGATTCTCACAAAAGAGGAAGGCGCGGAGTTGTGCGCGGCTCTCGACGCGATTGCCGCGGAGCACGCATCGGAGGCAGGCAAAGCAGCTGTGCGCGATCACGCCACGGCCGAGGACATACATCACTTTGTGGAACTGAAGCTGGCCGAACGCATCGGCTCACTCGGCCTCAAGTTGCACACCGGCCGCAGCCGCAACGAGCAGATTGCCACCGATCTTCGGCTCTATGTGCGCAAGCAAATTGGCCTGACTGTGAATGCGCTGGCCGCATGGGCGAGCGCGCTCGTCGAGCAGGCCCGCACAGCCGGCGAGTCAGTGATGCCGAGTTACACCCATATGCAGCGGGCCGAACCCGTGCTGGTTGCGCATTGGCTGCTGGCTTACGTTGAGATGGCGCTGCGCGATGCGACGCGGCTCGGCGATTGCGCAGCAAGGCTGAACTATTGCCCGTTGGGTTCGGGAGCCGTGGCCGGCGCGACACTTGCGCTGGATCGTGGCCTTGTCGCGCGCAAACTGGGATTCACCGCGCCTACCGCCAACTCCATCGACGCCACCAGCGATCGCGATTTTGTTTTGGAATATTTGCAGGCGCTTACTTTCGTCGGTCTGCATCTGAGCCGATTTGCCGAAGAGATTACGTTTTTTGCAACGGCGGAGTTTGGCTTTGTCACACTGCCTGAGGCTTTTTCAACAGGCTCCAGCGCCATGCCGCAGAAGAAGAATCCCGATCTTACCGAACTGATCCGTTCCAAGGTGGGGCGCATTCACGGGGCTGCTGAAGCGGTGACGCTGCAACTCAAGGGCCTTCCACTGGCCTACAACAAAGACCTTCAGGAAACCCAGGAACCGGCATTTTCAGCCGATTTTGTGCCGCAAATGCTCGGCCTAGTGGCGCGCTTTACCGCCGCTCTGCAGTTCAATCGCGAGCGCATGAACGCGGCTGCTCAGTCGGGCTATTTGAATTCGATGGCCGCGGCCACGTACCTCGTCCACAAAGGCGTCCCTTTCCGCACCGCACACGAGAAGATCGGCCATGCCGTGCGATTCGCCATCGAGAAGGGCGTAGAACTGGGCGCACTGACGCTCGACGAACTCCGCAAGTTTGACGAGGCGTTCGAGGAAGACTTCTTCACCGCGATCGCTCTTACTGCCACGCTCGACTGCCATAACGTAACCGGAGGAACCGCGCGCGAACGCGTGCATGAAGCTCTGGCCTCAGCGTCCAAGCGCATTGCCGTGCTCGTCGCACAGAGCAAGGGTCAGGAGGCCAGTCATGCTGGTTCGTAAAGCCCTGCTCAAGGACGCCACCAACGTCTGTGACCTGGTGAATTCGCTCTCGACCGACAATACGCTGCTCAATCGCCCCTTTGCCGAGATCTGCGAAAACATCCGCGACTTTACGGTCGCCGAGTCCGACGGCGGCGAATTTCTCGGCTGCGGCGCGCTGCACTTTTACGGGCCGCATCTCTGCGAGGTGCGCTCCATCGCGGTGAACCCCGCAGCCAAGAACCAGGGTGCAGGCGGGCGCCTGGTTGGCGCGCTGATCGAGGAAGCCGAAGAGCACGGCATTCAATCCATCTGCCTCTTTACGCGCATCCCCGAGTTCTTTTGCAAATACGGCTTTCGCGCCATCGAAGACAAGACCGAACTGCCCGACAAGATCTTCAAGGATTGCCAGAACTGCCCGCGTCTGCATCGCTGCGACGAGGTAGCCATGGTGCGCGGGCACATCCCCCGCTTCTCCATTCTCGGCCCACGCGAGGAAGCCGAGCAGTTAGTCCGGATTTCCAGCTAACTTTGAGTTCAGCATCGCCGCGGCCACCACAACCTGGCCATAACTCAGCCCTCCATCCCCGGGACTGATGCGGCGATGCTGAAAGACCTCGAATCCCTCGGTCTCCAACTTCGCCCGCAGGAGCCGCGCCAGCCGCCGGTTGTGCATGCAGCCGCCGCTGAGCACGACCTGATTCACTCCGCAGGCAGTCCGCGCCATCCTCGCGGCACTTACAAAGCCCACAGCCACTCCGGCATGAAAACGCGCCGCAATCCGCTCCTTGCTGACCCCGGCTCGCAAATCCTGCACCAGCCCACGCCATAGCGGACCGGCGCTTATCCGAGCAGGCAGGCGCGCGGCCCAGTCGCCGCCAATCCATTCCATCGCATAGCCCGGTTGATCGTCCGGCTCATCCACGGCAATGCCTTCCAGCTCGATGGCTGCCTGCGCCTCGTAATCGACCACACGCCGCCCCAGCACCACAGCAGCGGCCGCGTCGAAGAGCCGCCCCAGACTCGAAGTGGGCGGAGCATTCACGCCGCGCTCCATCATCCGCGCCAGCACTCGCGCCTCTTTCTCCGTTGCGCCCACGAGGGCCAACGTCTCGCGGGAGCCAGGGTCAAAGCCAGCCGCGCGCAAGTGCCCGAGCGCCATGCGCCACGGCTCTTTGATCGCCGCCTCGCCACCCGGCATGGGTACGTAATCAAGGTGCGCAATGCGCTCGAAGCCACCTAACCGCGCAATCAAGACTTCCCCGCCCCAGATTTTTCCATCCCTCCCGTAGCCTGTGCCATCGAGCGCAAGGCCGATGACAGAACCCGTGAGGCCGTGCTCGGCCATGCAACCGGCCACGTGCGCATGATGATGCTGCACGGCAATCAGCGGGAGGCCACGCTCCCGCGCCCACTCGCGCGCCCACCCGGTTGACAGGTAGCCCGGATGCAGGTCGTGGACAACGGCCTGAGGCTCAATTTCGAAGGTGTGCATCAGGTGGTCAAGCGACTCGCGGAAAAACTCAAGACCGGTCAGGTTTTCCAAGTCACCCAAGTGCTGGCTCTGATAGGCAAGCCGGCCCCGCGCCAGCGCAAAGACATTTTTCAGGTGCCCACCAACGGCAAGAAGCGGAGGAGCATCAAACGGCAACTCAACCGCAAGCGGCACAAAGCCACGCGCCCGGCGAACCAGTTGCGGCGCGCCATCCACGACGGCGGTCACCGAGTCGTCACAACGCTGCAAGATTTCGCGGTCGTGCATCAGGAAGGCATCAGCAATCACGCCCAGGCGCGCCAAAGCCTCATCATTGTCGATGGCGATTGGCTCCTCGCTCAGGTTGGCAGAGGTCATCACCAGCGCTCGAACGCGAGGATCAGCAAAAAGCAGATGTTGGAGCGGCGCATAGGGAAGGAAGACACCCAGCCAGGGAATCCCCGGCGCAACGCAGTGCACTATTCCGCTGGACTCGCGCCAGCGCGCCAACACAATCGGCCGCGCAGGCGTGGTGAGCAGCAATTCTTCCTCGGCAGTGAGCGCGCAGATCACCCGCGCCGCCTCCAGATCGCGCACCATCACCGCCAGAGGCTTTCCGTAGCGGCGCTTGCGCTGGCGAAGGCGCATCACGGCTGCTGGATTGGTTGCATCCACACTGAGATGAAAGCCGCCAATGCCTTTGATGGCCATGATCTGGCCTGCAACCAGCCGGTCAATACAGGCGGCGACAGCGTCGACTGTCACAATCGCAGCGCCATCCGGGCCGACGAGCCAAACCCGCGGCCCGCACGTCCAGCAGGCATTGGGCTGTGCATGGAAGCGCCGGTTCAGCGGGTCGTCGTACTCCCGCTGGCAGGCCGGGCACATGGGGAACTTCGCCATGGAGGTCTGTGGCCGGTCATAAGGAATGCGGCGCGTAATGGTGAAGCGCGGCCCGCAGTTGGTGCAGTTCAGGAACGGATATCGATAGCGGCGGTCGTTGGGGTCCAGCAGTTCCCGCTGGCAATCCGGGCAGGTGGCCGCATCCGCGGGAATTCCCGTGCTGACCCGGCCCACAACCTCACTGGCAACGATATGGAATCCTGCACGGCCGGCCTGTGCCCCGGCAAGGGGCAATTCGCGCACCACAACCGAGTCGATGCGCGCCAAAGGCGGCGCCTCGCGGCGCAGACGCACGAGAAACGCGGCCACTCGCGCTGGTGGCCCCTCAATCTCGATGGTCACACCATCGGTATCGTTTCCAATCAGCCCCGTCAGGCCCTCTTCGATTGCCAGCCGATAGACAAACGGACGAAACCCCACCCCTTGCACGACGCCGCGCACCAGCGCCGCACGCCTTTGCGGCGCCTCGCTGGGCCCTTGTTTCGAATGGGTTCCTTCAGCCACAATCGCGCCTCTCGCCGCAATTCAGCATAGCGCATTCACATTCACTCACCCCAGTAATCAAAAGCTATACCCCAGCCTGTGTCTCATATAGCACAGGTTTTATCCAGGATCAGCTTAAGCTGGGAAAGAAGGAATGTGAGGAGTTTCAGCATGATGCGTTCCGGACGACTTGGCACGGCAGGAGCGTTTGCCGTGGTTTCTTTTCTGGCTCTGCTCGGAACCGCAGCGGTTGCGGGCCAGCAGCCTGACAGTACAAGGGTCATCCGAGCCGTTGACGCAGCGGTCAAGGCACGAATTGACGGAATTGCGAAATACACTGTCACCGAGCACTATGCCGTCTACAGGAACGACGACGAAACCCATCCAGCGGCTGAAATGACCGTCAAAACAGAGTATCTTCCCGAGACCGGCAAGAATTACACAATCCTCTCGCAGAGCGGTTCGGCGATCATACGGCACCTAGTATTGGGCGCCATCCTGGACGCTGAAAAGAGTATCAACCTGCCCGGCAACCGGGAACAATCGTGGCTTACCTCCACCAACTATCAGATGCAACTGAAACCCGGCGGCGTTCAACGGTTAGATGGACGTGAGTGCCTTGCCCTGGCCATCATCCCAAGACACAAGGCTCCCAATATGATCGAAGGAACCTTGTGGGTAGAGGCAGAAGACGGTTCCATCGTCCGCATCGAGGGAATCGCATCCCAAAGCCCCTCCGTGTTTACCGGCCCCGCTCAGGTGATGCGGCAGTACGCCAACGTGAACGGCTTTGCCATGGCCACTCATGCCCACGCTGTCTCCAATAGCTTCATGTTTGGCCGAACAACAGTCACCATCGACTATCAGAACTACCAGATTCAGCTTCGTTCAGCCAAGTGATCCAAGCCGGTTCTTCCCTGGCTTGAATCGCGCTGGCAATTGGCATCCGTGGGAACCTGTGGCTGCCTCGGCAGAAGCGCAGATCTGAAACCTTCAGGCTCCACAGACCTAACTTTTTCAATGGCTTACGCTATAAAACAGGTCTTCCTGTTCGAGATCATGCAAGGGTATGTTGGGCCAGGAGCCTTTGCGGCGGGGCTGGCAGCCATGAATGCGCGCTGAAGACCACCCATTGGGCGGGTCTTTCCGGGCCAGCAACCGCCAACATGCTGGCCACAATCACAGCTTCGTCGGGACCGGCGGCGCATCCATATGCATCCTCGGCGTTATCTTCCTCTTCGGGAGATCCGGCCGACCGCTTCGCAGGAATGACAGCAGATCTTTTACCCGCCAAATCATCGGGGTCACTCCTAGTGACCGTGGTCACGGATAAGAATAGGTACAAGCTCCTATAAGTGGTTTAGAGATGGAACCGTGCGCTGCGAAGCAATCGCTGTGCGTTGAGTTCCGTGTTCGGGAGGATTCGTGCCTGCATTCACACCCCCGCCGCTGCCAAGCGACGATAAACGATGGAAGATTGTCAGCGGAACCATGCGCAAGAATGGATTTGCCCGCCACGCGCTCATTGAAACGCTGCACACGGTACAGTCCGCATTCGGGTGCCTGGACGACGACTCGATTCGATTTGTGGCCCGCTCACTGCGGGTGCCGCTGAGCCAGGCCTATGGAGTGGTGACCTTTTACCACTACTTCAGCCTGAAACCGCCGGGTAAGCACACGATGACCATCTGCGCCGGCACGGCCTGCTACATCAAGGGGTCCGACAAGCTGTTGGCCGCGGCTCAGCAGAAGCTCCACATTCTGCCGGGGCAGACCACCGAGGACGGACAGATCAGCCTGATGACGGCCCGCTGCGTAGGCGCTTGCAGCCGCGCACCTGTGATGCTGTGCGACGGTGAGGTAGCGGGCGAAACGACCGGTGAACATATGCTCGAGCAACTGGAAAGGTGGGCGGTGGAATGACGATCGAGGAGCTCGAACAAATAGCGGAGAGCGTCCGCCTGGAAAACGATAAATACGATTTTGAAGTCAATGTCTGCATGGACTTGGCGTGTGCCAGCCAAGGCGCAGGCCAGTTGAGGGAAGCACTGGCGAGGGCCGCCGATGCATCTGGCAAGAATGTGCTTATCCGCCGTACCGGGTGCATGGGACCGTGCTCCAACGGGCCGATGGTCCGGGTGGACCCAGAGGAAATCTTTTACAGCCATGTGAACGCCAGCAACGCCGAGGCGATTGTGAATAGCCTGGGAGGCGAACCCGTATCCGCCCTGCAGTGCGATCTGAACGAGCACTTCGACAAACAGGTGCGCGTGGTGTTGGAAAACGCAGGCCATATCGACCCGGAAAAGATCGATGACTACATTGCCCGCGACGGGTACAAGGCCCTGTTGACCGCGCTGACCGAAATGACACCCAACGGCGTGATTCATCGCATCACCGAAAGCGGCCTCAGAGGACGCGGCGGCGGCGGTTATCCCACAGGACTAAAGTGGGGAACAGTAGCCAAGGCCGGCGGCGACCTGAAGTACGTGGTTTGTAACGGCGACGAGGGCGATCCCGGCGCGTTCATGGACCGCAGCGTAATGGAAGGCGATCCGCATCGCGTCATCGAGGGCATGGCCATCGCGGCGTACGCGGTGGGCGCCTCCAAAGGGTTTATTTATGTTCGTGCAGAGTATCCGGTGGCCGTTTCCCGGCTGACAACCGCTCTGCGCGAGGCGCGGCGCCGCGGCTTGCTGGGCAACAGTATCTGCAATACGCCATTCAACTTTGATGTGGAAATCCGCCTCGGCGCCGGAGCCTTTGTCTGCGGCGAGGAGACGGCGTTGCTGGCTTCAATTGAGGGCCGGCGCGGGACGCCCAAACCGCGGCCACCGTACCCGGCAGTGAGCGGTCTGTGGGGCAAGCCCACGCTCATCAACAACGTTGAGACCTATGCCAACATCGCGCCTATCGTCCGCAATGGCGGCAGGTGGTTTGCCGACATGGGCTCGGAGAGAAGCAAGGGCACCAAGGTCTTTGCCTTGACCGGCAAGATCTCAAACACTGGCTTGGTGGAAGTGCCCATGGGCATCAAGCTGCGCGAGATCATTGATGTCATCGGCGGCGGCGTACCGGACGGTCACACCTTCAAGGCGGTGCAAACCGGCGGTCCTTCCGGAGGCTGCATTCCCGCCGAGATGCTGGACCTTGGCGTCAGCTACGATGCGCTGATGGCGGTCGGCTCGATCATGGGGTCGGGCGGCATGATCGTCATGGACGACACCTCCTGCATGGTCAACGTGGCGCGCTTCTTCGTCGAGTTCTGCATGACCGAGTCCTGTGGCAAGTGCATTCCCTGCCGCGCTGGCACGGCGCAGATGTTCACACTGCTGACCCGAATTTGCGAAGGCAAAGGAACCATGGAGGATCTGGACCAGTTGGTGAGCCTCTGCGAAACCATCAAGGAAACCAGCCTCTGCGGGCTGGGCATGACATCGCCCAATCCTGTGCTGAGCACACTCAAGTACTTCAAAAACGAGTACATCGAACATATCGTGCATAAGCGTTGTCCGGCTGGCGTCTGCAACATGGAAGCGCCCGTGGAGGTGGTGGCATGACGGAAAGCATGGGCGTAAAAACTCTTATCATCGACGGTCAGGAAGTGAGCGCCCGCTCGGGCCAGACCATTTTGGACGTGGCGAGGGAGAATGACATCTATATTCCTACCCTCTGCCATCTCGAAGGCCTGGGCTCGGTGGGCGCATGCCGCCTGTGCCTGGTGGAGATCAAGGGCAGCAACAAGCTGTTGCCCGCCTGCGTGGCCAACATCCATGAGGGCATGGAGGTCTCGACCGATACGGAGCGGCTCCGCAAACATCGCCGTACGATCCTGGAGCTATTATTCGCCGAGCGCAACCATATCTGCTCGGTGTGCGTCTCCAACGGCCACTGTGAGTTGCAGTCGCTGGCCCAGGAGCAGGGCCTGACCCATATCAACCTCCCCTATCGCAATCCATCGCTCACCGTGGATGCCTCCCATGAGCGGTTCAGCATCGACCACAACCGTTGCATCCTTTGCTCACGCTGCGTGCGGGTTTGCGCCGAGATTGAAGGAGCGCACGTCTGGGATGTAATGGGCCGCGGCATTGACTCAATCGTCATCACCGATCTGCACGACACCTGGGGAGATTCAAGTTGCACCAAGTGCGGAAAATGCGTGCAGTGCTGCCCCACCGGGGCTCTCTCCGACAAGAGCAAGATCGGTACTGAGCACCCCAAGGACCCCGATTTTCTGCCTTACCTGAATCTCATGAGGGAAGCGCAATGAGCAAACTGAAAGTGGCAACCGTGTGGCTGGACGGATGTTCCGGCTGCCATATGTCGTTCCTGGACATGGACGAGCGACTGCTCGAACTGGCGGAACTGATCGAGGTGGTCTACAGTCCCCTCGTTGACGCCAAAGAGTTCCCTGATGAGGTAGACATTGCCTTGGTCGAGGGAGCCGTAGCCTCAGTGGACGATGAGAAGAAGATCAAGAAGGTTCGCGCCCACTCCAAACTGCTGATCGCCATGGGCGATTGCGCCGTCGCAGGCAATGTACCCTCGATGCGCAATCCCATCGGCCCGGAAGCAATTCTGAACCGGGCGTATATCGAAAACGCCAGCCTGCAGGCACAGATTCCTTGCGTCGTGGTGCCCAAGCTGCTCAAGATCGTCCGTCCCATCCACGAATTTGTCAATGTGGACGTCTTCCTGCCCGGCTGCCCGCCCTCGGCTGATACCTTTCACACAGCGCTGACCGCGCTGGTAACCGGTGCACCGCTGGATATTTCAGCTCTCACCCGTTTTGGAGCCTGAGTCATGAGCCAGACGATCACCATCGATCCGGTAACGCGTCTCGAAGGACACGGCAAGATCACCATTCAACTGAACAGCCAGGGCGAGGTGGAAGACGCGCACTTTCACGTCACACAGGTGCGCGGCTTTGAGAAGTTTTCAGAAGGCCGGCCGTTTTACGAGATGCCCAGCCTGACGGCACGCATCTGCGGCATCTGCCCGGTCTCGCATATGCTGGCCTCGGCCAAGGCCTGCGAAGCCATCATGTCGGTCCGCATTCCTTATACTGCGGCGCAACTGCGGCGGCTGTTGAATATGGCCCAGATGGTCCAGTCGCACGCCTTGAGCTTCTTCCATCTCTCCTCGCCCGACCTTCTGCTAGGCCTGGAGTCTGACCCCAGGACGCGCAATATCTTCGGAGTGGCTGCCGCCCGGCCTGATCTGGGCCTGGCAGGCATTGGCCTGCGCCGCTTCGGCCAGCACATTATCGAACTGTTGGGAAGCAAACGCATCCATACCGGATGGGTGGTCCCCGGCGGCGTCACGGAGCCGCTCGCAATGGCGCACCGCGATGAAATTCTGGCCATGCTGCCCGAGGCGTATGCCAACCTTAGGCTGGCGCTGTCCGCCTACAAGCAAATCGCCGGCACCTTCAAACAAGAGATCAAGGTCTTCGCTAATTTCCCGTCGAACTATCTGGGCCTAATCAACGAAGACGAGTCGATTGAGTTCACCGACGGCGCGTTGCGGCTGATCGATCCCAAAGGGGCGATCATCGAGGACGGCATCACAGCTAGCCGCTTCACCGAAGTGATCGGCGAGGCCGTGGAGAACTACAGCTACACCAAGTTCGTCTACTACAAGCCGCTCGGCTATCCGCAGGGCAGCTATCGCGTAGGCCCGCTACCGCGGCTCAACATCGTCAAGTCAATGGGCACGCCGCTGGCTGACAAGGAGCTGGCCGAGTTCAAGCAGTTGTCCGCAGGACCTGTCGAGAGTTCCTTCCATTATCATCATGCGCGGCTGGTTGAGGCTCTCTATGGACTCGAGAATATCGAGCTTATCCTGAATGATCCGCTCATTCTGGATAAGCAGGTGCGCGCCACAGCCGGCGTCAATCGGCTGGAAGGCGCGGGACAGATCGAGGCTCCGCGCGGCACGCTAAATCACCACTACAAGGTGGACGAGAACGGCAAGATCACCTGGGCCAATCTGGTTGTTGCCACCGGACATAACAACAACGCCATGAACAAGGGCGTTCTTCAAGCGGCCAAGGCCTATGTGAAGGACGGCAAGTTTACCGAGGGCGCTCTCAACCGCGTCGAGGCGGTGATCCGCACCTTCGATCCCTGCCTCAGTTGCTCAACGCACGCCTTCGGGCAGATGCCCATGGTTCTCACGCTCGTCTCGGCTGACGGCGCGGTTGTGGATCAGGTCAGTCGCTAGCTGAATTTATGAGCCTCACTCCGGCCCGATGCCTTATTCTCGCCTGCGGTAACACGCTGCGCAGGGATGACGGCGTCGGGCTTTGGCTTGCTGATTGGGCGGAACAGCGATTCTCAGGGAAAGCAGATCTGCGGGTCATCGCCGATCACCAATGGACTCCCGAACTGGCGGATGACGTCGCCCACGCGCAGTCTGTCCTCTTCATCGATTGCTCCATTGAGGCGCTACCCGGATCGGTCAAGCTGAGGCCCGTCGAGCCAGCCGCCGGCGGCCGGGTACTGGGCACCCACCACCAGAGCGCAGCAGAACTGCTCGCGCTCGGCCGCGAACTCTATGCTTCCCTGCCCTTGAAATCATTTCTATTGACCATCGGCGCTAGTTCAGTCGAGTTGGGCGAAGGTTTCAGCGAGCCAGTGGAAGCGGCTCTGCCCGAAGCCTGCCGACTGCTCGAAGAGACTGTTCAAAGGATGCTCACCGATTAGTAGTACAGTTGTACCTCCTTCGAGTGCAAGAAGAGTGGCAAAGGCCCGGGCCTGAAGGCCCTGCCAATTCGCTCTCATTCAGAGGGCTGAAGCCCTCTGCTCCCTCCGGAATCTTCGATTTACAACTGTACTATTAGGAACTTCAGCAAGCAGAAATATGCAAATTATGCGCTATAGATGCCGTATGCTGCCAAAATGCCAACGGCGGCCGCACTGAAGTGTGACCGCCGTTGGCGTTGAGAAACACTGCTGTGGCTTTTAGAAGGCGGCTGTCATCTGACGCAGGCTGTAGGAGCTGAGCGTCTTGATGTAATTGCCGCGGTCAAAAGCTGAGGTGTCAGGGACGGAGCGGCGGCTGAGGCAACCACGCGTCTCCCACAACGATGTGTACTCGCGCTTTTCCAGCCAGTAGTGCATATCGTCCAGCACCCTCTTGATGTGTTCGATGCCGTGAATGTGTAAGGCCGACGCCATCATCACCACGCTCCCCCCAGCCATGATGCTCTTGAGCACATCCTCGGCTGAGTGAACACCTCCGGTGATAGCCACGTCGAGGTTTACGTGGCCGTAGAGGATCGCCGCCCAGTGCAGCCGTGGCAGCAACTCCGAGGGATTGGAGAAGTGGAGGGTGGGCCGGACTTCCAGCGTCTCGATGTCGAAGTCGGGCTGATAAAAACGGTTAAAGAGCACTACGCCGCGTGCTCCCGCCTCCTCAAGCCGGGCGACCAGATTCGGTAGGCTAGTAAAAGATGAAGACAACTTCACCGATACCGGAACCTTGACCGCGGCGGTGACCGAAGAGACCAGTTCCAGCAGTTGCGACTCGAGCTCCGCGGAGGTCTGGCTCTTATCCGTGGCCAACGCGTAGGTGTTCAACTCGATGGCATCGGCACCGGCCTGCTCCATGTCCTTGGCAAACCTCACCCAGCCACCGGGGGTGGCTCCGTTGAGGCTGCCCAGGATAGGAATCTTCACAGCGGCCTTGCTCTTCCGCAGGTGCTCCAAATAGACGTCCTGCGTCATGCGGTAGTCGCTCAGATCGGGTAAATATCCGAGCGACTCCGCAAAGGAATCCGTGCCCCTGGACAGGTCATCGTCCAGGGTCCGCGACTCCAGGGCCAACTGCTCCTCGAAGAGCGAATGAAGCACGATTGCTGAGGCGCCGGAGTCCTCCATGCGGCGAACATTATCGATCGACTCCGAAAGCGGCGTAGAGGAGACCACAATCGGTCCGCTCAGTTTCAAACCAAGATACTGCGTGGAAAAATCGATCATTCCGCACCTCCGGCAGCCTCAGCCACCAGTTTCTATTAGGACTTATCCCCTGGCTTTTCCGCGGGAGCAATATTCGGCGTATCCCCGCGGCCCGGCATCCCGGCCCGAGCCGAGTAAACACGCCACTGGCGCTCTACATCGTCCTGGGCTTCCTTGAGCAACAAGGCCGCCAGCTCCGGATTGCTGCGCGCCAGCATTGTGTAACGCGCCTCCCGGTAACTATATTCCTTGAGCGGGATCGCCGGCGCCTTGGAGTCAAGCTGGAAGGGATTTTTACCCTCGTCGCGCAACCCCGGATTGTAGCGCATCAGCGGCCAGTATCCCGACTGAACAGCCAATTTCTGCTGCTCCAGGCCATGTACCAGATCGTAGCCGTGGGCAATGCAGCTTGCGTAGGCGATGATAATCGACGGACCCTCGTGCGCCTCGGCCTCCTGGAAGGCCTTGACCACGTGGCTGTCGTTGCCGCCCAGCGCCACCTGCGCCACATATACGGAACCGTAACTGACGGCTTCCATGGCCAGGTCTTTTCTGCTGTTGCTCTTGCCGCTGGCGGCAAACTTGGCCACTGCGCCGCGCGGGGTTGCCTTGGACATCTGGCCACCGGTGTTCGAGTAGACCTCCGTGTCCAGCACCAGCACGTTCACGTTCTTGCCCGAACCGAGCACATGGTCCAGCCCGCCGAAACCGATGTCGAAGGCCCAGCCGTCGCCGCCCAGAATCCACACACTCTTGCGAACCAGAGCGTCGGCCACAGCCAGCAGGTTGCGCGCATCAGAACTCGAATTGGAGGCCAACCGCTCGCGCAGAGCCATCACGCGCTCACGCTGCTGATTGATCTCCGTTTCAGTTTTCTGAGAGGCTCCCAGCAGAGCGGTCACCAACTCCTCGCCAATGGCCGGAGCCAGGCGCGTCGTCAGCAACTCGGCAAACTCCTTCTGCTGATCGAGAGCGATCCTCATGCCAAAGCCAAACTCGGCGTTATCTTCAAACAGCGAGTTGGCCCACGTCGGTCCACGACCTGCAGCATTGCTGGCGTATGGCGTGGTAGGCAGGTTGCCGCCGTAGATTGACGAACAGCCGGTGGCGTTGGCGATGTACAACCGGTCGCCGAAGAGCTGAGTCAGCAGCTTGATGTACGCCGTCTCACCGCAGCCCGCGCAGGCACCCGAGAACTCGAAGAGAGGCTGCAACAGTTGCAGATCCTTCACCTGGGTGTGCGAAAGCTTGGCGCGATCCACCTCGGGAAGTCCGAGAAAGAAGTCCCAGTTATCGCGCTCGGGCTCACGCAACGGCTCCTGAGGAGCCATGTTGATGGCCTTGTGGCTGGCGTCGCTCTTGCTCTTGACCGGGCAAACCTCGATGCAAACTCCGCAACCGGTGCAATCCTCAGGCGCAACCTGGAGCGTGTAACGGTCCTGTTCCATACCCTTCCACTTGGGCTTGGCCCACTGGAAAGTTGCGGGCGCCTTCTCGGCAACTTCCGCGCTATAAACTTTGGCGCGAATGACAGCGTGCGGGCAAACCATCACGCACTTGCCGCACTGGATGCAGAGATCCTTGTCCCAAACGGGAATGAACTGCGCGATGTTGCGCTTCTCCCACTGTGCCGTACCCGTGGGGAAGGCTCCGCCAGCCGGAATCGCACTGACCGGAAGCAAATCGCCGCGACCGGCGGCAATCTCGCCCAGCACGGTACGCACAAACTCGGGCGCCTTGCCGGAGATGGAGGGAATCAGATCGAAATCCGATGAAGCCGCAGACGGCAACTCAACCTTTTCAAGGTGCGCCAACGCATGATCCACGGCGGCGAAGTTCTTTGCCACCACCGCCTCACCACGCTTGCCGTAGGTCTTCTGAATGGATTTCTTGATCTGCGCGATGGCTTCGTCGCGCGGCAGGACGCCGCTGATGGCGAAGAAGCAGGTCTGCATGATGGTGTTGATGCGCGTGCCCATTCCGGCTTCGCGCGCCACCTTGTAGCCGTCGATCACATAAAACTCAATCTTCTTGCGCAGCATCTCCTGCTGCGTGGTCTTGGGCAGATGGCCCCAGACCTCAGCCGCCGGGTACGGCGAGTTGAGCAGGAAGACCGCGCCAGGCATGGCCGCCTCGACCGCATCCATCTTCTCCAGGAAGCTGAAGTTGTGGCAAGCCACAAAGCTGGCCTGGGTAATCAGGTAGCTCGAGCGGATCGGGTTGGGACCGAAACGCAAATGCGAAGTGGTCATCGAGCCGGACTTCTTGGAGTCGTAAACGAAGTAGCCCTGCGCGTAGTTCGGCGTCTCGCTGCCAATGATCTTGATGGAGTTCTTGTTGGCGCCCACGGTGCCGTCGGAACCCAGGCCATAAAACAGAGCGCGCACGGTCTTGGGGTCCTCGGTGGAGAACTTCGGATCGTAGCTCAGGCTGGAATGGGAGACGTCGTCGTTAATGCCAATCGTAAAGTGGTTCTTCGGGGCCGGCTTGGACAGCTCGTCATAGATGCCCTTGACCATAGCCGGTGTGAATTCCTTCGAGGAAAGGCCGTAACGGCCACCAATGACAGTCGGCTTGGCGGCAAAGGGCAGAGTGGCCGCGTTCTCGGCCAGCACGGTCACGATGTCCTGATAGAGCGGCTCGCCATTTGCGCCCGGCTCCTTGCAGCGATCTAGAACCGCAATCGACTTCACGGTCGAGGGCAGCGCAGCTAGGAAAGCGCTCGCGTCGAAGGGCCGATAGAGGCGAACCTTGAGCAGACCAATCTTTTCGCCCTGCTTCTGCAGCGCGTCAACGGCCTCCTCAGTAACCTCGGCGCCGGAACCCATCACGATAATCACGCGCTCAGCGTCCGGTGCACCGTAATAGTCAAACAGGTGGTAGGCACGGCCAGTTTGCGCGGCAAAGCGGTCCATCACAGACTGCACGATGCCCGGGACCGCGGCATGGAAAGGAGTGCAGGCCTCACGGGCCTGGAAGAACACGTCAGGATTCTGCGCCGTGCCACGGATGATCGGACGATCCGGGCTGAGGGCGTTCTTGCGGTACTCGATAATGTATTTGTCGTCCAGCAATGCGCGAATGGTCTCGTCGCTGATGGGCAGGATCTTGCCCACTTCATGCGAGGTGCGGAAGCCGTCAAAGAAATGCATCATTGGAACGCGGGATTCCAGTGTGGCGATCTGCGCCACCAAAGCCATATCGGCACATTCCTGAACGGAATTGGAGGCCAGCATGGCCCAGCCCGTCGTACGGCAGGCCATCACGTCGGAGTGGTCGCCAAAGATCGACAGCGCGTGGGTGGCCACTGTCCTGGCCGTCACATGCATTGTCGCCGGGGTCAGCTCGCCGGCAATCTTGAACATATTGGGAATCATCAACAGCAGGCCCTGCGAGGCCGTGAAGGTGGTTCCGAAGGCTCCGGCCTGCAAAGCGCCATGCAAAGCGCCAGCAGCTCCGCCTTCGCTCTGAAGCTCTTCCACGATGGGCAAAGCGCCCCAAATATTTCTCTTTCCTTCAGAGCGCCACTGATCGGCCCACTCGGCCATCGGCGACGAGGGGGTGATGGGGTAGATGGCGACAACTTCGGAAAGACGATAGGCAACCGAGGCGGCAGCCTCGTTCCCATCCAGGATTACCATTTTCTTTTCACTCATTCGCTATGCCTCATAACGCGGTGGAAATAAAATCAGCCGCTACTCCAAGTCTCTTCTCTGGGGGGTCGAGCGGCTGTGATGCAAGACACAAACCGGCCCACGAATCCCGCATTGCGAAGACCTAATTCATGGGCTGGAGCGGGCCCAAGCCCGAAATCAGCGGCTGTTCTTCTTCTTGCCGAGCGGCAGAAAGACTCGGGCGTCGAGCTGGTTCAGCCCAGTAGTGCGGAGACCTTGGGCATCCACTCGCTGATCGGAATCTTCTGCGGGCACAGCTCTTCGCAAAGGCCGCAGGCGATGCAGGAGCTGGAGCGCTGCGCCTCGGTAAGAAAGACCTGATACTTGTAGCGCGCGTCGGGGACATTGTCGTACAAGTGCGCGAAATTGAAGAACTCAAAGTTTGCGGGAATGTTCAAACCATTGGGACAGGGCATGCAATAGTTGCACTTGGTGCACGGAATCGCAATGCGCGCCTTGTATTTTTCCCTGACTTCGGCAATCAGCGCCTGGTCGGCTGGGGTGAAACTCCCAATGAGGGAATGACCGGCAGCGCGCAGGTTCTCGTCTACCTGAGTCAGGTCACTCATGCCGCTCAGGACCACAGACACCTCCGGCTGATCCCAGAGCCACTGAAGCGCCCACTCCGCCGCAGATCGCTGCATGGGATAGCTCTCCATGGCCTCCCGAACATCTTTTGGCGGATCGGCAAGCCTGCCGCCCATCAGCGGCTCCATGACGACCACGGCCAAACCCTTGCTTGCCGCCAGTTTCAGGCCGCGGACGCCCGCCTGGTTCTCCGTGTCCATGTAGTTGTATTGAATCTGGCAGAAACTCCACTGGTCGCTGCCATTCACGATCTCTTCGAAAGCGTCATACTCGTCGTGAAAAGAGAAGCCAAGATGCCGGATGCGCCCATCGGCGAGCGCGGCCTTGGCCCGATCCAACAGATTGTGCTTCAGGACTATATCCTGCCATCGGTTGTGGCTCAGCGCGTGCAAAAGGTAAAAGTCGATGGAACTGGTCTGAAGCTTTTCCAATTGCTCGTTGAGCAATCGGTCGAAATCCGCCTCGCTCTCGATCAGCCAGACGGGCAGCTTGGTGGCCAGCCTGACCTTTTCCCGATAACCGTCTTTCAGCGCTTTGCCCACCACGACTTCACTTTGGCCTCCGTGGTAGGGGTATGCCGTGTCGATGTAATTGACTCCGCTGTCAATGGCATGGCGAACCATGCGCAGCGCTTCGGCCTCATTGATGTTCGGGCTGAGACGGCTTCCATCTGAGGTGGGAAAACGCATACAACCAAAACCCAGCGCCGAAACCTTCCAATCCAGCTTTCCAAAATTGCGATATTGCATCGTTTCCCCCGCTCTTTCTGATTCTCAAAATGGATTTTACTCCAGACACACGCGCAATTTCCTTCTGCGATCACCGGCACAAATCGATTTGCGGCGCATCCGATGTGATTCATCTCACAACGCGAATTTCATCGTGCTGGTAAAAATGAATCATTGACACGATCAGTTGAACCAGGGGTCCTTCAGGGGGGTGAGAAGGGGCGCGAGTGAGCTGCCAGCCATCTCCCTCCAGAGGCTGAGGTCTGTGTGTGTGCCGGGCGAAAAAATAGAAAAACTGCGTTTGCAGCCCTGGTGGAAATGGTCGTATACTGAATTCAGACCAATATGGTCCTAATTACAGGGCCGGTATGTTGAACGGCCCATCGGAGTCTTACCTTTGAGCGTGTTGAGCAAATTGAATCTGGGAGAAAGCGGGATTCTGGTGAGTCTCGACCTTCCTGAATCCGTGCAGAACCACCTGATGCATATGGGGTTTGTCCCAGATGCGCTGGTGACGGTTCTGCGCCGCGCACCGGCCGGCGACCCCACAGTCTACGGCGTGGATGGCATGGAAATTGCTCTCCGCCGCGAGACCGCCGCAGCCATCCGGATGCGAGCGGCAGACGTTGAGACACAAGAGGCAGGAGTGGCAGCAAAGGGCCAGAAAATCGACACAAACAAGGACCTTACCGAGCTGATTGAGGCGGAGCGATGAGCGCCTGCTGCTCCACTCCTGCCTTTACACCACCCAAATCTCCGCCGCCTGCGGGGACGCTTCGGACCGTAGTGCTGATCGGACCTCCGAATTCCGGCAAGTCCACCCTATTCAACCGGCTGACCGGTCTTCGGCAGAAGGTGGCCAACTTTCCGGGCGTCACCGTCGAACAGCGGCTGGGCCTGATGGCCGGCGTGGGCCGCCCCGACCTGACGCTGATCGACCTGCCAGGCGTCTACTCGCTCGACCCCTTCAGCGAGGATGCCCGCGTCTCGATCGACGTGCTGCGCGGCAAGATGGTCGGCACGCCCAAGCCGGACGCTGTGCTGCTGGTACTGGATTCACTGCACCTGACACGCCAGTTGATGCTGGCCGCGTCGGTGCTGGCGCTGGGGCTGCCGACGCTGGTGCTGCTGAATATGAGCGACCTGATGGAGGCCCGCGGCGGCCGCATCGACGCGCTCAAACTGGCTCGCGAACTGGGCACTCCCGTGGCCCAGATCAGCGCCGTGCATGGAACCGGCCTGGATGCCGTTCCGCTATTTCTCAACCAGCAAACCACCCGGAAGGCCGCCAAGCCGCTGGCGCTGCCCGTGCTGGGCAACGCCGCCAGCGCGCACAATTGGGCCGCGCAGGTAAGCCGCAGCACAGGCTATCACGCTCCGCTCTCGGTGGAGGGCACGCGCAAGATCGACGATATCTTGCTGCACCGCATCTGGGGACCGCTGCTCTTTCTGGTCGTCGTAGTGGGCGTCTTTGAAGTGGTCTTCTCTGTCGGCCAGCCGCTCTCTGACGGTTTTGGCGTCATTCTGGCTCAAATCGGCAATCTGATGCGCGACGTGTTGCCCGCCGGATGGGTGCAGTCGCTGATTCTTGACGGCGCATGGAAGGGCATCTCGTCCGTTCTAGTCTTTCTGCCTCAGATCCTGCTGCTGTTTCTCTTTATTGGCATTCTGGAGGACTCCGGCTACCTGTCAAGAGCCGCGCTGATCGCCGACCGCGTGATGCGCTCGATTGGATTGAACGGCAAGGCCTTCATTCCCCTGCTCTCGGCCTATGCCTGCGCGGTCCCGGCCATCATGGCTACGCGCACGATTGAGAACAAGCGCGATAGATTGGCAACCATTCTGGTCACTCCCTTCATGACCTGCTCAGCGCGGCTGCCGGTGTATATGCTGCTGATCGCCGCTTTCATTCCCAACATTGTTTACCTGCACGGCTTTCTCGGGCTGCGCACGATCGTCATGCTGAGCCTTTATCTGGCCGGCCTTCTGGCAGCGATGTTCACCGCACGGCTGCTCAAGAGCTCAATTCTCAAGTCCAGCGACGCGCCGTTCATTTTGGAATTGCCACAGTACCGCATGCCCACGCTGCGCTCGCTGGCTCTGCGCGTCCTCGATCGAGCGCGCATTTTCCTGCGGAATGCGGGAACGATCATTCTCTGCGTCACGCTGGCTCTGTGGGTGATGGCCCACTTGCCTGTGATGCACACCGCGACCGGCGCGTATGCCGCTCCCGAGTTGGCCGACAGCCTGATCGGCCGACTGGGACACTTCATTGAGCCGGCCATTGCGCCACTCGGTTTCAACTGGAAGATCGGCATCGGCTTGCTCTCGAGCGTGCTGGCCCGCGAGGTGATGGTCAGCACCATGGGCACACTCTACGGAGCGGAGGCCGATACCCATGCGCTGAGCCTGCAAACCGCATTGCACCACGACATGACGCTGGGCGGCTCACTGGCGCTGATGATCTTCTTTGCCTTCGCGATGCAATGCACCTCGACAATGGCCGTGGTCCGGCGCGAAACCAATAGCTGGAAGTGGCCCGCCGTGCAGTTTCTCTATATGCTGGCGATGGCTTGGATCGCGGCTTTTGCGGTGAACCACATCGCCATGGCGTTTCTGGGATGAGAGATTCGCGCGATGGACCACAGATTCACAGCGTGTGTGTTTCCGTGAAAACGCTTCGTATAAGTCATTTATTTTGAATGAGTTATAGCGCGGTCCGCAGCTTTCATGTTTCTGTGGTTGTGTGTTTCCGTTAAATCTGCTCCGGGAAGCTATTGAAATTGAATGGGTTAGGTGAGGCTCCACAGTTTCACTGGCAACATTGGATGTTTTTTCGGTGATTCCCGATTGGCCGGACCCGAGGGACCCAATGAGGCTGTTCCCTTCCATCACCCTTTATTTACTATGGTTTACCGACGGTCTGATCTTTTCGGCAACGAGTGAGAACTAGCCTTGAGGAGCCCCAATTCCCCTCGGTACTCCCGCTCCTGATCAACGAGATTGATTGGATTCGTGGTCTCCTACCCTTCCCCAGGAAAAGGCGAAGGATGGCGCACAGTACACGGTACCCCCACCCATATTTTGTAAGCAAATTCCTTGTTTTCTTAAGCTTACGGGCAGGATTCCGCTGTAAAATCCTGAGAACAAAGGAGTTCCCTGCAAAATCGTCCAGGATAAGGAGTTACGCGACGCTTCAGTCTCTGCGGGCTGAAAAGAGGCGCGAAGAGTACGTGCCGGGACGATGATTTGAAGAAAGACTTCTGAGGATTATTGTGCAACGAATGGGGGAAATCATCTGCAAGGGCTGGCCGTCCGGCAGAGGCTCGCGATTCACTCGCTCGGGCATTTGTGGTTTCCCTGATCCCAAAAGCAGGACCTGGGAAACCCGGCCACGATCTGACCTCAAAACCCGCTCATCGCGAAAAACCGCGATGAACGGGGCACAGCTTCTCATGACTCATGGTGATTCTTCGGGGTTGATGAGCGGACCACCTGCCGAACTCGTTTGCTTCCTCACCAGCTATGGAGCCACTCCTCATCGTGACCGATCCTGACTGGCGTGTTAAAGAGTTCGCTCAGCCGCGCCTCGGTTAAAAGCTCCGTGCGCGGACCGTCGCCCAAGATACGGCCTCCACGCATCAGAATGACGCGCTCAATCTCGGGCAGAATATCTCTCAAATCGTGAGTGACCAGCAGCAAGCCAGTGCCTTCGCAGGCTAGACGCCGCAGTATCTCGCGCAGTTCGCGTTGCGCTGCCAGATCAAGAGCGTTCGAGGGCTCGTCCAGCAGCAATTGCCGGGGCCGGTGCACCAGTGCGCGCGCGATCAGAACGCGGCGCTTCTCCCCGGCTGACATCTCCCCCACGAGCCGCCCTGCCAGATGCAGGGCATCCATTCGTTCCAGGGCTTCCACGGCCCTCTCCCGCATCTCTTTCGTGACGTGCAGATTGGGCCACAGCGTCGAAGCCGAGAAGAATCCGGCAATGACAGCATTCAGCCCGGTCGTTGTAGCCGTCTTCTCGCCGGGCAACTCCGTACCCATCAAGCCCGGCGCCACCACGCCGAAATGCTGCCGCAACTCTGTCAGATCCCAGCGTTCCCGTCCGAAGATGCGCACCCTCATTCCATGCCGGAAAATCGGGTAAATCTGGCAACTCATCGTCAGAATCAGCGTGGATTTTCCGCAGCCGTTCGGACCCAGTATCGCCACATGCTCACCGGTGCGAATCTTCAGGTTCACATCCTGAAGCACAACACGCTCGCCGCGCGCCACGTTCACGTGGCGCAATTCCATAAATTCCTGTACCTGGTCTTCGATTGCCGCCGCCTGATTGAAAGGATCGTTGTCCATCAATGAACCATACTTACCAGCATAGCGGAACGGTTGAAGCGGGCGAAATCCTGGTCTTGGAGGAAGGCTAATTCCCCCAT
>Ga0182014_10000197_pt1 | contig 74683 bp, 63 predicted proteins | sample 612S2DmetaG_FD_120489 | JGI IMG/M metagenome (GOLD analysis project Ga0182014, IMG submission 120489) | Permafrost microbial communities from Stordalen Mire, Sweden - 612S2D metaG | ecosystem: Environmental > Terrestrial > Soil > Wetlands > Permafrost | place: Sweden: Stordalen | collected...
ATCGACTTCGGCTGCACGTTGTAATCGCGCGCCCAGGGGTGGCGCACGCGGTAGACATCGAATACTTCGTAAAGCAGATCGGCCAGCGGCTTGGGGTATTCGACCTCCCGGAGGATCTCCATCCTCTCCTCGTACTCCATCCCTTCCTGTTTGAGGCGGGCGACGGTCTCGGCGCGGGCGCGCTCGAGCTGAGCGCCCAGGACCGGCCACGGCCCTTCCAGCGTGGACTCGACCACCGAGACGACGTCCAGCTCCCACTCGGGCGAGGACTGGTCCAAACGAGGGACGGCTTCCAGCACGAACAGGCTGAGTGGCTGGTTGAGCGCGAAGTCCTCCTGGAGGTCAACGGTCACGCGCACCCGGCGCCCGAGGTCGTCGGGCTCGTCCAGGCGCTCGAGCACTTCCGCCGCCAGAAGTGAGCGGTACATGCCGATCGCTTGGTGGACATGCCGGCGTTGGGCTGGTCGGGCGTCGTCGTTGTCGGTCAGCAGGCGTTTCATGGCGCCGCACCCGTCCCCGGGACGGTCGAGCACCTCGAGCAACATGGCGTGGCTGACCTTGAAGCTGGAGGCCAGGGGTTCGGGCGGGGCAGCCACGAGACGGTTGAACGTCCCCTCGTCCCAGTGGACGAAACCCTTGGGCGGCTTGGCTTTTACCACTTTGCGCCGCTTGGCCGCGTCATCGCCGGCGCGCGCCAGCGCCCGGTCGTTCTCGCTCACGTGCTCGGGCGCCTGGGCGACGACGCTGCCGGCGGAATCGAAGCCGGCGCGGCCCGCCCGCCCGGCCATCTGGTGGAACTCCCGGGCCGACAGCACCCGGCTCGTCGTCCCGTCGTATTTTGACAACGCGGTGAAAAGGACCGTCCGGATGGGTACATTTATCCCCACGCCCAGCGTGTCGGTGCCGCAGACGACCTTCAGCAGCCCCTCCTGGCACAGCCTTTCCACCAGCCGCCGGTAACGCGGCAACATACCGGCGTGGTGCACTCCTATCCCGTGGCGCAGGAGGCGGGAGAGGGTCTGGCCGAACCCGCTGGCAAAACGGAACCCGCTTACCGCCTGGCCGACGAGGTCCCGCTCGGCCCGGCTTGTTATCTGGGCGCTGGTGAGCGCCTGGGCTCGCTCGACCGCCGCCTTCTGAGTGAAATGGACGGCATAAACAGGGCTCAGCCCTTCGGATATGAGCTCGGCCAGGGTGTCATGGACGAGAGTCCGGGCATAGCGGTAGTCGAGCGGCACGGGACGCTCGGTCGAGGTCACGACGGTGGTCGGGCGCCCGGTGCGCCGCTCGAAATCGGCGACGAAACGGGAGACGTCCCCCAGCGTGGCCGACATCAGCATGAACTGGGCGCTGCGCATCTCGATGAGCGGCACCTGCCAGGCCCACCCGCGGTCGGGGTCGGAATAAAAATGGAACTCGTCCATGATGACCTGGTCGACGGGGGCGGCCTCACCAAAACGCAGGGCGACGTTGGCCAGGATCTCGGCCGTGCAGCAGATCACCGGCGCCCCGGGGTTGATGGAGGCGTCGCCCGTGAGCATGCCGACGTTGTCCATCCCGAGCTCGGCGCAAAGCTCGAAGAACTTCTCCGACACCAGAGCCTTGATGGGGGCGGTGTACCACGATCGTTTGGCGCCGGCCAGGGCGGCCAAATGGGCACCCAGGGCGACGAGGCTCTTGCCTGAGCCGGTGGGCGTGTTCAGGATCACGTGGTCGCCGGCCAGGACCGATAGGAGCGCCTCCTCTTGGGCCGGGTAGAGGCGAAGGCCTTTTGTCGTCGCCCAGGAGGTGAACGTGTCGAGAACTTCGTCGGGCCCGGCCGTGGCGCCCGGTCCGGTGCCCGAACGAAGGTGCTCCAGAAGGGATGTCATCGACGAAGAGGGCCTCGGGCAGCGTTCTCACAGTGGCGCCCGGACGCCGCAAGCCGGCGTCGCTGCCTCCCGGGACCAGGAAAGCCTACCAATGGGCCCGCCGACCTGGCATACTACCGACGAACTCCTAATGAAAGGGCGACCGTGAGCAATTGGGACCCGGGCGCACCCGGCAACGACCAGCCGTGGGGTGCGCCTCAACCCGCTGGGCAACCCCCGGCCAGTGACTGGGGCGGGGCCGCGGGGACGCCGGGCCAGCCGCCTTACGGTCAACCGCCTTACGGGGGCCAGCAACTGCCTCCCTACGGCCAGTTCGGGTCGCCGCAAGCCAACTGGTCGCCGACGCCACCGCCTCAAGGCGAGCTGGCACTGTGGCCGCAACGTGCTCTCGGATGGGTGGTGGACTGGGCCATCGGGGCGGTCCCGGACATCGTCCTGTTTATATTGGGCCGAACGACGGGCACCGCCTTTTTCACTGTGCTCGGGGGCCTTTGGGCGTTGGTCATCACTGTTTGGTTCGCGATCCAGTTGGGCCAGTACGGTTCGACGCCAGGCATGCGCATGGCCGGGCTCAAATGTGTCAAGGTCGGTACGGGGCAAACGATCGGCGGCGGCCTGGGTTTCGTCCGCGCCCTTATCCACGTGGTGGCGGCGTGGCTGTGCTTTGTGCCGTTTATCATCGACATGCTCTTCCCGCTATGGGACTCGCAGCGCCAGACCCTGGCCGACAAGATCATGGGGACGGTGGTGCTGAAGGTCCCGCCGGCGAGCCTCAGTCTCACGCCCAAGAACAACTAAAGGCCGGGCGCACTTGGCGGAGGTCGGCCGGGGCCCGCTGTCGGCGGTTGTAGCGCCGGCGTCCGGTCCCGCACTGGTTGCAGCCGGGCTCGTGGCGGCCACGACCGTAGTGGCTGTGCGGGACCCGTTCCGCCACCACCTGACCCCTCCGTGCCCTTTTCATGCGCTGACCGGCCTGTGGTGCCCGTTCTGCGGCGGGACCAGGGCCATTTGGGCGACCGTGCACGGCCACTTCGGGCTCATGATGCACGCCAACGCCCTTCTGCCGGTCATGGCCCTGGCCGCCGCGTGGGGGTGGGTGACATGGCTGGGGAAGGCCACGGGCTGGTGGCGCTGCCCATACCCGAGCACTCGGGCGGTGGCTTGGGCGTTCGCCGGCCTCCTGATCACGTTCACAGTGCTGCGGAACCTCCCGGGGCTCAGCTTTCTGGCCCCTCCCGCCCTGGCCTGAGACTAAGCAGCGTGTTAGGCGCGGCTAATGTTCCTCGGGTATGCCTAGACGAACGACGATGACGGTTTTCGGGCTGGCCGCGGCGGCCCTCGCTCTTGGTGGTTGCGGCGTTTCCGTTGCGGCCGGCGGGCACAACGCCGCTACTCACCCGGCCTCGGGCATCTGGGTATCGCCCACGGTGGGCGGAGGGCCCATATCGGGCGAGGCGGTGGCCAACGTTCCCTTCCAGTCACCCCCGAGCACGCCCCCGGCGGCGTTGCCGGCCGGGCTCACGTCCACCCTCACGGGCATCCAAGACGCCGTTACCGGTGGTTGCTGGGACAATGCTCACTTCGGCAGCGTTTACGGTGCTTATGACCAGTACTTCTGGTGGCAGGGCGACTGCGGTGACACTTTCGGCCAGGTAACCGTCGAGCTATACCCGAGCGCAACGGCGGCCCAGCAGCAGGCCCACCACCCGGTGACTTCGGCCGTCCTGGCCCGTTACCTCGACGGCGCCGTGATCGTCGACGTCTACACCAGTGCCCCGCTCTCTGTCATCTCGCAGCTCGGGGAGGTCAAAGGGCTGCAGGCCGTCGCCGGCTACGGGAACGGCGACTAGACGAGGCGGGAGATGTCGAGTCCCATGAGGCTCGCGACCATCGCCATGACCACCAGATAGAGCGCCGCGGCCACCCAGCGCCAGCGATGGTCGGCCCGGAAAAACCGCCGGATGGCCCGGACGTCGAAGACCAGGGCCACCGCCCCCACGGGGAGGCCTATGGCCGGCCCTATCAAGGGGAGAGCGCCCACCCAGGGTGCCAACACCGGGAAGACGATGTAGCTCAGCAGGCATCGCGTCGCCGACAAGAGGATCGACGAACTGAAGACATTATGGACATCCTCCCCCGACGCCCGCTCCTGGATCCGCAGCACCCTTCGAGCGAAACGATCGGGCGCTCCTCGGCGATCGAGGTCGCCCCGAGCCAAGCTGGGCAGCACGCCCGTGGCGTTGAGCTCCAGGGCCTGATTGGCGGTGCCGTCCACACGGCCAGGTTAGCGGTGGGCTAGAACAGACCGGGGGCCAGTCCGGGTCGGGCCAGTCCGGGTCGGGCCCGCTCAAGTGGTGCGGTCAGGTCGGAGGGGCTCCGTCAGTGACCGGTTTGCCTGATGGCGCTACCACCCACCAGATGCCGCCATAGGTCTCGACCCCCTGGCCCGTCACCATGCCCGGGCTGGTGTCGTCCTGATAGGTGTAAAGGGCGTGCTTAGCGTACAGCACCTGGCGGATCCCGTCGCTGCGCTCAAAGCTGGACAGAAGGGCCGGGTTCACGCCCGGGCCCGCTTTGAGCCTGCCCTTGGCCTCCAGGGGCGGCCAGACGATCGAGCATGGTCCGGTGCAGTTGCTGCCGTCCGGAGGATCGGACGTGAGCAGGTACAAGCTGACCCCCGAGGACGCGACCAGGATCCGGCCCAGCCCCTTCACTGTCCTTGCCGCCACGGTGGAAGAGGAGGCCGAGGGCACGGTCTCGGTCGGCCCGCTGGCAAACTCCTGGCCCCCGCACGATGCCAGGCCGACTACGGCCAGGGCGAGCGCAGCCAGCCCGGCGGCCCTCGTCCGGTCGGAGCGGGGGTAGCTGCGCGAGGAGAGGGGCAGGCCGGCCATCAGACGGTCCGGGGCCGGCGCAGGAAGACTTCCTGCGCCACCGTGGCCACCAGGGCCCCGTCCTGGGAGAAGATGCGCCCTTGGGTGAGGCCCCGCGAATCCCGCAACGAGCTGCTCGACGCTTCGAACAGCAGCCATTCGTCCGCCCGGAACGGCCGGTGGAACCATAAGGCGTGGTCAAGGCTCACCGGCCGCCAGGCCCGCGCCGGGGCGCACTGGACCTCGTGCAAAGCGCCCGCCAACCACCCAGGGCCACTGTCGGAAGCATAAGCCAGCGCGGCGGCGTGCATGGAGGGTTCGGGACCGAGGTCTTCGAGGACCCTGAACCAGCTGCACGCCGACTGCGCACCGTCACCGGAGCCCTGGAACGAGCCCTCCACCAGGCGCATCTCGAACAGCTGGCTCCAACTCACCTCTTTTCCCGCTTCGGGGCTAGCCACCTGTGGCGCCTCGGACAGCTGTACGTCCATAGTTGAGCTGCCGATGACCTGGAATGACGCCGACATGTTGAGTATCGCCCCGGTCGACTGACGGGCCACGACCTGGCGGGCCACGAAACTGTGGCCGTCCCTCAAGCGTTCCACCTCAAAGCGGACGGGCTCGTCGGGGTCTCCCATGCGCAGGAAATAGGCGTGCAGCGAGTTCGGCGCGTGGCCCGGTCTCACGGTCAGGTCGGCGGCCCGCAGCGCCTGGGCGACTATTTGCCCGCCGTAGAGGCCTTCCCAGGGGTACCTCGGACCGGCACCGACATAGGTGTCGGGCCCGTGGGAGGCGAGGTCCATCATGGTCTGGAACTGCTCGGGCACCCCGGGCCTTTCAGGAATTATCAAGGCGCGGGAAGACGCTCTGCTCTAGCACGAGCTTTATCCCGGCAGCGATAGGTATGGCCACCAGGGCACCGATTATACCGAGAAGAGCGCCACCGATGATGACGGCGAGGACGGTCACGACCGGCGACACGTTGACAGCCTGGCGCATTACCCGGGGTACCAGCAAATAGTCTTCGATAAAACGATAGGCGACGTAAAAAATTGCTGTCGCGATCGCGGTCGGCAAGGACACGGCCAGCGCCACCAAGCTGACAATAACTCCGGCGATGCTTGAGCCGACCACGGGCACGAGGTCGAAGAGGGCCACTAAAAGAGCGAGCAATATCGAATATGGGAGCCCGAAGACCGTCGCCCAGATGTAGGTGCCGACGCCGGCGACGAGCGACGTGAAGAGGTTGGCGAGCAGGTAGCCGCCCACGCCGGCCAGTACGTCGTCCAGCAGGAGCGCGAACCGCTCACGCCGGCTGTGGGGGACGAGGTGGACGCTGAACCGCTTGATGGAGGGCAGCGCGGCTAGGAAGTAGATGGTGAGCACGACCACCACCAGGAACGAACTGACGGCGCTGAGCACTTCCTTGCCCGCGCCGAGCGCACCGGACGCCAGGCCACTGGTCAGGCTCTTGCTCCCGGAGCCGCTCAAGTAGTAGCTCAGATGGAGATCCCGGGCCACGCGCCCCACGGTGCCCTTGCCGGAGCCGACCTCGGCCCGCCATTTGGGTACCTGCACCGTCAGTTGGTTGATCTCGTGCTCCATGGGCGAGATAGCCGAGTAGACGAAGGCCGCCACGACGCCGGCGCCGAGGATGACGACTAAGAGCACGGCGATCGAGCGGCGCACCCGGTGCCGGGTGAAAAAGCCGACGACAGGCTCCATCCCGACGGCGATGAACAACGCCAGGAACACGAGCACCAGAGTGCTCCGCACCGAGTACACGGCGGCGCCGAGCGCGACGGCCAGGAGCACTCCGACCGTGGCCACGAAACCCACGACAAAAGAGCTCTGCCTATCGAACGGGCGCCCCAGCCGGCGCGCCGCCCGGAGGCGGGCGCGGTCGTCGCCCGGTCCCCGGCCCGGGAGCTCGGTCGTGATGCTCCGCTCTGCTGTGCCGTCAGCCGGCGCTGTCCGCTCCCTTCCCGGTCGGTCAAGCATCGCTCATCCGTTGTCCCCCGATGCTACGTCGCCGCGGAGCCCCAAAAAAGCCTGGCAGTTGCCATGGTCGGCCCCCCAGACCGATAGTTGGAGCCGGACATCGCCGGGGAGGGCGGTCCGCAGCTCAGTCCAGCCGCCTGGTGCCCGCGTTAGGCAGGCGGAATGCCGACCGGGCCCGGAAAGGTCCCAGTAGGGCGACCAACGGACCCTGACCACACTGGTGCCGGCGGTGGAGAAACGGACCACGACGCCCCGGGGGCTGAGCCCGGCGACTCGGGCCGGGCCGGTGGCCAGGCCGGCGCTGCCCACGACTTCCCACAGCTGCCAGCCGGCGCCGTGCCAAACGGGTCGTAGCCCGGGCACCGTTCCAGAGCGGAGCAACGCCGCTTCGGACGTCGCGGCATAGTCAAGGGGAGCCCGGGCCAGGGCCACATAGGAAACCCCATCGGCTAGGAGCCACGACCGGAACACGTCCGCTGATAATGGCCCCGACTTATAGAACAGGTTGTCATAGGCCATGTCCAGTTGTCGTTCCCACCCCCGGGCCAGGCTGAACTTGGGGGCCAGGTAGGCCGACTCCCAGTGGTGCGCGCCGGGCGGGACCTCCACCCGCACGGGCATGCCTTTGCTGAGCACCGTGAGCTCATCGATCAGCGGCTGGTAGAACGTGGCCACACTGGAACGGCCGTCGGTGGCGCCCCCGAGGGCTTCGGCCATCGGCCCGAAGTCCCAGGCGACGAGCACGGCGACTACAACCATGGCCGTGGCCGGGACGGCGGACCGGTCCCGACGGGACAGGGACGACCGGGACAGGGACGACCGGGACAGGGCTAGACGTGGGAGGTAGCAGATGACCAGAGGCATCCCGATGTACGCCGCCAGCCGGACGTCATTGTCACCCATCTGGGTGGGCACCAGAAACAGAGCCACGCTGGTGACGCCGTAGAGCACCGCCCCTAGTCGCAAGACCGGAGGTGTGCTGAGCACGGGGCTGGCGATAATGGCCGAAATGGCCAGCACGGCCACAAGGTCGCCGTAGGGGAAGGGGAAATACCCGGCACCGGGAAAAAGGACAGGCAAAGCGGCCGTGCTCACCATGAAAACGAGGGCTGCCGCTATCTCCCACGCGGCTTGCCGCACCGAGCGACGGGCACTGGTGACAGCCATGGCGAACAGCGCCAACGCTAGGAACGAACCGACGACGGGCGTCGTGAGCGACGCGAGTACGCCCAGGCCAAGACCCCCGGTCAAGGCCACGGCGCCCGCCCCGCCGGGCACGGCGTTTGGCCGGGAGGTCCGGCGCCGCCCGGAGGGTAAGCGAAGGCGGGCGAAAAACAGCACGCTGCCCAAGGCCAACGCCTCGCCCGTCAGAGTGGGGAGTTGGCCGATAGCGATCTCGATGACGGTGGCGACCGCAAAGTACCAGCTCCCGGCCGGCCGTTCCCCCAGCGCGGCCGTCACCAGCCGGTCAAAGCAGGTGGCCGCGGCCGCCGCCGACAGAGCGGCCAGCGGCCACAGCCCGAGGTAGGCGGCGGCGATCGGGTAGACGAGGCTGTAGTTGAGCGGGTAAGTGCCTCCGTACCAGCCCGGGTCCCAGTCGATCACGCCAAAGTGGGCGACCTGGCCGGCCCGGTAGATCTGCGCCGCCCAATCGGTGCCCCGCCAGCCTGCGACGTAACAGACAAGGCATGCCCCCACGGCGACCAATGCCGGGGCGCCGGCCCTCAGCGCACGACCGAGCCCTACCTGCCCGGCCATCGGGCGCGGCTTTACAGCGTCCCGCCTTCTAGCTCCGAGAGCGGCAACTTGTTAGTGCGGGCGGCGGCGGGCGGTGCGAGGACCACCCTCTGGCCGAAATGCCCGAGGTAGATGTCAACGCTCAATGTGGTCGGGAGCTGGTTGGCCAGGTCGGCCTGGGCTGGACTGGGGGAGTGCGGCTCGGTCCCGAGCACGACGCTCGCTTGCAGTTCCACCAGGCGGCCACGGCTGTCGAGCCATACGTAGACGGGGAGCTCGTCCGGTCGGGGGTGGGCGATCTGGGCCAGGAGGCTCACCAGGCCGGCACGCAGTGCAGCTCCATGAGCAGGTGACGCCAGCGCGGCCGTCGAGTACTCGAGGCGGTACTCCGTCGAGCTCACGCCATCGGTCCTCCTCGGCCCCAGCCGGACGGTGCCGGTCGGGGCCACCCTCAGCAGTTCGAGCACCGGCGCGGGGTCGACAGCCATCAGCACCGACCCGGCCAGCGCCGGCCCCGCCAGGACGGCTTCCGCACCGTGCCTGGCGCCCAAAGAGAACTCCGCCCAGGGCCTGCCTTTGTTGGTGGCCCGGGCCGAGGCCGGCAGCTCCAGGTACAGCTGGTCGCCGCGCAGTACCTCGGTAAGGTTGATGCCGGCCTCCTGCACGGCGATGGAAAACCCGGGAGCCGTCAGGTCCACCACGCCCTGAGCCGTTATATACGTACCGGCGCGGGGCGCGTTGATGTGGAGGTTGACCGCGGTCTGGGCTGTTCGGGCGGAAACGGTCCGGGCATAGACGTCCTCGACGTTGAGCCCGGCGGTACGGGTGGCGCAACCCGCCGCCCCCCCGATTAGGGCCGCCGCCGCCAGCGCCCGGCCAACCAGAGAGGGGCCTGTCTTCCGAAAAGCCGTACCCGTCCGGTGGGCCCGGTCGTTCATTGTCCTCCCCAACGCCCCCGGTGCACGACCTGGGCCAGGTCCTTGCGCGGACGGTAAGCCGACAGGGACGGTTTGTCGTCCGGGCTCGGCCAGCCCAGAGCGACGGCGCCAAGTGGCTCCCACTCGGGCGGTACGCCGAGATCGGCGAGGAGCGTGGTGGCTGGTTTGCGAAGGGCGAAGAAGAGGGCGCCCAGTCCTTCCTGGGTGGCACCGAGCAGGAGCAACATGGTGGCGAACGCCGTGTCGACCAACCAGTAGGGCACCGCCCAGTCCTCGACTCCTCGTGCGCCGGCGGCCTGCTTGTCCGGCTCGGCGTAGCGCTCGAGGTACCTCGCCCGGCTGGCCAGGGGCAACACGATCACCGGTGCCTTGAGCAGGCCCGGGTGACTGGGATGAGCTAACCAGGAACTGTCGGCTTCCTGCTGCCAGAAGCTCTCCGTCTCGTCTCCCTCGAGGACGAAGAACGCCCACCCCTGAGTGTTACCGGCCGAGGGGGCATGGATAGCCAGGGCCAGGGCACGTTCCAGCACGTGCCGCTCGACCGGGCGCTCGAGGAAGCTGCGGCACATGCGCCGCCGGGCGACTGCTGCGTCTAGTTCCAACGCCGTGCAAACTAGTCCGGAGTGGAATGCCGACCAAGCTGGTAAGGTTTCACGAGGTATGCCCACCTTCCGAGATCTTCTCAACAGCGCCCGCGCCCGCGTGAGCGAAGTCGCTCCGGACGAGGCGGCCGACATGCTTAAGTCCGACGGCGCCGTCGCTCTCGACGTCCGTGAGGCGGACGAGTTCGAGCAAGGGGCCTTGAAGGGCGCGGTGCACATTCCCCGAGGCTTTCTTGAAATCCAGGTGGCCGGGCGCATCCCTGAGCCCAAGACACCGGTCGTCGTCTACTGCGCCGGGGGCACGCGCAGCGTCCTGGCCGCCGACACGCTGGCTCAGCTCGGCTACTCCAACGTCGTCAGCGTCATTGGGGGCTTCAACCGTTGGAAGGACGAGGGCCTGCCCTGGGAGACGCCCGGCGTCCTCAGCCCTGAGCAGCGCAACCGTTACCAGCGCCATCTGCTGCTCCCCGAAGTCGGGGTCGAGGGCCAAATAAGGCTCCTGCGCAGCAAAGTGCTGCTTCTCGGGGCCGGGGGGCTCGGTTCCCCTGCAGCCCTTTACCTTGCCGCCGCCGGGGTCGGGACGTTGGGAGTGGTCGACATGGACGTCGTCGACGCCTCAAACCTCCAGCGCCAGATATTGCACAACCTCGAGCGTGTCGGTGAACGCAAGGTCGACTCGGCCAAAAAAGCCATCACCAGCCTCAACCCCGACGTCAACGTCGTCGCCTACGACGTGCGGCTGGGAGCGGGCAATGTGATGGACATTTTCGCCGGCTACGACCTGATAGTCGACGGGACGGACAATTTTCCTACCCGTTACCTTGTTAACGACGCTTCCTTGAAGCTGGACATCCCCGTTGTGCACGGGTCCATTTTCCGCTTCGAAGGCCAGGTGAGCGTGTACATGCCCCACCAAGGCCCCTGCTACCGCTGCCAGGTCCCCGAGCCCCCTCCGGCCGACCTGGCCCCATCGTGTGCCGAAGCCGGGGTCCTCGGCGTGCTGCCCGGGATCATCGGCTCGGTGCAAGCCGTAGAAGCCATAAAGGTCTTGCTCGGGATAGGCGAGCCTCTGGTCGGCCGCCTCCTCGCCTACGACGCTTTGGAAGGCACCTTCCGGACGTTCCGCCTCAACCGGGACCCGGAGTGCCCGGCGTGCTCGGTCCCCAAAGAACAACTGGTCATCGCCGAGTACGACCAGTTGTGCATGCCGCACCCGCGGCAGCCGCCCACCAGCTGAAGATCGCCCGGGCTGGCCCGCTGAGCAATGACCCACTATTGCTAAGTGTTTAGGAACGGTTCCGCCCGTGCCGATGTCGGGCTCAACGCCGTGATCATCTCGGTGGACGGGACAACACCGAGGCTGTTGACGGTCGAAGGCCACCCTCACGAGGAGGGCTTGCCTTCCGGCCACCTCGACGATGCCGTGGACCGGACCCTGGAGCAGGGTGTGAGGCGCCTCGTGAGCCACGAGACCGGCCTCCCTGTGCGGTACTTCGAACAGCTCTACACCTTCGGTGACCGCAACCGGGTGCCCGGCGGCCGCTCCCTGGCCGTGGCCTACCTGGCGCTGGTCCGTCACCAGGACGTCCGAGGCCCCTCCAGCCCGAGCTGGCGCAGCTGCTACGAGTTGTTCCCCTGGGAGGACTGGCGCGACGGCCAGCCCGGCGTTCTCGACGCCAGGGTCGTCCCCGCGCTCGAGCGTTGGTTGGCTTCGTCGCCACCGGGCGACCTCCCCACCCGTCAGGAGCGGGCGGAGCTGACCTTCGGTCTCGGCCATGCCCGCTGGGACCCGGTGCGGGTCCTCGACCGTTACGAGCTGATTTACGAGCTGCGCCTGGTGGGCGAGGCGGCGCCCGAGGGCGACCGGCCCGGGCCCGGGCTGGGCCTGCCACTGGCCCTGGACCATCGCCGCATCGCCGCCGCCGCCCTGGAGCGGCTACGGGGCAAGCTGGCTTACCGCCCGGTCGTGTTCGAGGTGCTACCGGACACGTTCACCCTTTCCCGGCTTCAGCAGGTCGTCGAAGCTCTGGCCGGCCAGGTGCTCCACAAGCAAAACTTCCGCCGCTTGGTCGCCTCGGCCAACCTCGTCGAACCGACTGGGGAATGGGACCAGCGCACGGGCGGCCGACCGGCCGAACTGTACCGTTTCCGTCGGGAAGTCCTGCGGGAACGCCCGGCCCCGGGCTTGGGCCTGCGCCGTCTAGGTGGTCCCTGAGCGCGGTCAAGCTTTCACGGGCACCCCTAATGCTCCCAGGTGCGCTTGGGCACCGGCGTCAGGTATAGTGGGGATATGCTCAACCAGAGTATAAGTGTGGCGGGCGATGGGGTGATGGATGGGCGCGAGGACGGCGTCAGGCCGCAGCCGGCCGACCACCTCGACGACAGCACCGGCTGGAGCTTCGAGCGTTGGGCGGGGGAAGTCCGCCGCCTGGCCAAAGCCAGGAACGCCGTTTTGCTGGCCCACAATTACCAGGTCCCATGGGTGCAGGACGTTGCCGACCACGTGGGGGACTCGCTGGCCCTGTCGCGTCTGGCGGCTCGCAGTGACGCAGAGGTGATCGTTTTCTGTGGTGTCCACTTCATGGCGGAGACGGCCAAGCTGCTGGCTCCCGAGCGCACCGTGCTGTTGCCCGACCTGCGGGCCGGGTGCTCGTTGGCCGATACCGTCAACGCCGGCGACGTCCGCAGATGGCGGGAGGCCAACCCTGCCGGCATGGTCGTCGCCTATGTGAACACGTCGGCGGCGGTCAAGGCGGAGTCCGACATCTGCTGCACCTCTTCCAATGCCGTCGAGGTCGTCGAGTCGCTCCCTCCCGACGTCAAGATCCTCTTCCTACCGGACATGTTCCTGGGCCAGCACGTGGCCAGGAGGACTGGGCGGCAAATCGACATATGGATGGGCGAGTGCCACGTCCACGCCGCCATATCACCGGTGCAGCTTCGCGAAATGGTTGCCGCCCACCCTAGGTCCGAGCTCTTCATCCACCCCGAATGCGGGTGCACGACGAGCGCGCTCTGGATGGCCGAGAACGGTGACTTCCCCGAGGAGCGTACCCACGTACTGTCGACCGCCGGCATGGTGAAGGCCGCACGTCAGCTGGGGGACGGTCATGCCCTGGTGGCGACCGAAACCGGGATCCTGCACCAGCTGCGAGCGGCCAACCCCAGGGCTACCTTCGAGGCCGTCTCCTCCCGGGCTGAGTGCCGGTTCATGAAGATGACGACGCCGCAACGCCTGCTCGACTGCCTTCGCCAAGGCGTCCACGTCATCGAGGTGGACGAAGGTACGGCTGAGCGGGCCCGTCGAGCCGTCGAAAGAATGATCGCCATCGGGTCTCCGGGCGGAGGTGAGTGAGCTGCGCAGCCGTCCGGGCATCGACGTCCTGGTAGTCGGTTCGGGGATCGCCGGCCTGTCGGTGGCGGTGGCCCTGGCCGGCCGGTGCCGCGTCGCTCTGATCTCCAAAGAGACCGGCGGTGGCGGGAGCACGCAGCTGGCCCAGGGTGGTATAGCCGCGCCGATCGGTCCCGGTGACAGTAGCGCCGCTCACGCGGCCGACACCGTGGCCGCCGCCGCCGGCCTCGGTGACCCGAGGGTCGCCGGGTCCGTGATCGCCGAAGCCGCCGCCGCCGTCGAACTCCTGGCCGACCTCGGCGTGCGCTTCGACCGGGACGCCCTGGCCAAGGAGGGTGGGCACAGTTTCGCACGGGTGGTCCACGCCCGGGGTGACGCCACCGGGGCGGAGATCACCCGAGCCCTTCTCGAGGCCGCCTCACGACGAGAAGTGCCGCTGATGCCGGACCTCTTCCTCGTCGACCTTTTGACCGTTCCCGACGGCTCCCGGGTGACCGGTGCCCTGGTGTGGGACCCGGCCCGGAGGGCATTTCGTCACCTCCGGGCCAACACAGTGGTTTTGGCCACAGGTGGGTACGGCCATCTTTGGGCGTCCACGACCAGCCCGCGAGCATGCAGCGGCGACGGGTTGGCCTCGGCTATGCGGGCGGGGGCACAGGTGGCCGACCTCGAGTTCGTGCAGTTCCACCCGACCGGCATGGACCTCGGCCTGGACCCCCGGCCCTTGGCATCGGAGGCGTTGCGGGGGGCGGGTGCCCGGCTGCGGGACGCGAAGGGGGCCTACCTGCACCCGGCCGGTCCTGAAGGCTCAATAAGCGATCTTTCGCCCCGCGACGTCGTCAGCCGGTCCATGGCCCGCCGGATGAACGACCTCGGTACGGACCATTGCTACCTCGATGCCACGCCGATCGGGGCGGGCGCACTGGAGGCACGTTTCCCGACTTTTGTCGCCGCCTGCCGCGCTGCCGGCCTAGCGCCGGGGAGCGACTGGGTCCCCGTTTCCCCCACGGCGCATTACACCATGGGGGGGGTGCTCACCGACGCCGAGGGCCGCACCACCCTGGAGGGGCTGATGGCCGTGGGCGAGGTGGCGTCCAACGGACTGCACGGCGCCAACCGTCTGGCGTCGAACTCGTTGCTCGAAGGGGCCGTAGTGGGCCGGCGGGCCGCGCAGGCCATCCTGGCCTGTCGAGGCCCGGTGGCGCCGAGGGAGCCAGTGGCCCTCGGGTCGACGTTGCCCCGGCCGCGGCCCCGGGCGGAGGCGCGATCTCTGACCCGGCAGGACATCCGCTCGGCCATGCAGGCGTTCGCCGGCGTCACCCGGTCTGCCGGAGGCCTCGACGAACTGGCCAACCTCCTCGCCGGCGACGAAGGTGCGGTGCCTGACGCCGGCGCGACGCCAGACACCTGGGAGCGGGCCAATCCAGACACTTGGGAGCGGGCCAATATGGTCCTGATCGGGCGGGCGGTAGCCGCCTTGGCTTCGGCCCGCCACGAGTCCAGGGGGGCGCACCGGCGGGCCGACCACCCCGAGCCCCGCCCCGAGTGGCTCCTGCGCCAGATCGTGCAGTTGGGAGCCGATGGAGAGCTGCTGGTTGGTCACCTGACGGCGGACGGAGCGCCCGGAGTGCTGGTCAATTCCGCCGCGGCGGCGGTTTGAGCCCGCCCCCAGCCGCCGGGGACCAGGTGGCCGCTCCCCTGGACGAACTGGCTCCTCCCTGGGACGAACTGGCCCAAGTGGTGGCCACGGCCGTGGCCGAGGACCTTCCCTTAGGTGACCCCACGGGAGCTGCCGTCGGGCCGGTGGCGGCGGAGGCGTCGCTCGTCGCTCGGCAGGCGGGCACCATCGCCGGGCTTGTCGCGGTTCAGATCGTCCTGGACGAGGTGAGCCGCCGGCTGGGGACCGGCCCGGCCCAGGCCACCCTCTTTGCCCACGATGGTGCCCGGGTCGGCGCCTCGGAAGCCCTCGGCACGCTGGCCGGGCCGGCTGACACACTTTTGGCCGCCGAGCGCACCGTTCTCAACGTCGTCACCCATATGTCGGGCGTGGCCACGCTCACTGCCGCGGCCGTGGACGCCGTTGCCGGCACGGGGGCGGTCATAAGGGACACCCGCAAGACGCTGCCCGGGTTACGGGCGGTGGAGAAGTATGCCGTCCGCTGTGGAGGCGGCTCCAACCACCGTATGAGCCTGTCCGACGCCATCTTGGTGAAGGACAACCACATCGCCGCCCTGGGGGGTGTACGAGGCGCTCTCGAGGCGGCCCGGCGCCAGTCCCGGCGGGCATCGGCCGACGGGGCGAGCGTGCTCCCGGTCGAGGTCGAAGTGGACGACCTGGCCCAGCTCGACGAAGCCCTGGAGGCGGGCGCGGATCTCGTCCTGGTCGACAACCTGTCCCTGGAGGACACGGTCGAGGCTGTTCGCCGCGCCCGCCGGTACGGCGCCGACGTGGAGGCATCGGGAGGCCTGGGGCTGGGCACCATCAGGGCCGTAGCGGCGTGCGGCGTCAGGTACCTGGCTATTGGTGCGCTTACCCACTCGGCCCCGGCACTGGACGTGGGCCTCGACTGGCGGCTTTGAACCTGCTGGAGAGCACCGTCGTCGACGGGCCTAGGACGTGGGGCTGCCCGACTGAGCGATCAAGGCGATGACGTCGCCGCTACCGACGGACTGGCCCGCTTCCACCCGGACCTCGGCGACTGTCCCGGCCACCTCGGAGACGATGTTGTTCTCCATCTTCATGGCCTCCAGGACGCACACGGTCTGCCCCGGCCCGACCCGGTCACCCACCTTGACGAGCACCTTTACGACCGTGCCCTGCATGGGGACGGTGACAGTACCTCCACCCGGGGTGCCCGGCCCTTCGGTCGCCTCTCGCGCCACCGAGCCCCTCGACGAGCCGGCACCGCCCCGGCCCGCGCCCCGGCTGCCGGGCCGCCGGGCCGCCCCCCTTGTCGTCGGCTCGTGGCCGGCCGGGAGCCAGACGCTGACTTCGTAGCGTCGGCCCTGCACTTCGACCTGAATGTCTTTGCGTTCCTCCCCGCTCGCGGGCTCGGCCGTCGGGGCGGGCTCGATGGACGAGAGGTCGACCGCTTGAGCCAGCCACGTGGTCGAGTGCGACACGGAAATGAAGTCCGGGTGCCCAAGCACCGCGAGGTGTGCCGGGACGGTTGTGGCGACGCCTTCGACCTCTGTCTCGTAAAGGGCTCGCACCAGCCGGCGCCGGGCGCTCTCCCGGTCGGGGCCCCAAGCCACCACCTTGGCCAGCAGGTTGTCGTAGTGCTGGTCGACTACGTCGCCGGTCTCGTAGCCGGAGTCGGTCCGGACCCATGGCCCGGAGGGGGCACGTAGGCGCGTGATGCGCCCGGGCGAGGGGGCGAAGCTTCCTCCAGCGGGGTCTTCGGCGTTGATGCGGGCCTCTATGGCGTGCCCGTGCCACGCGACGTCGGCCTGGGAAAAGGGCAGGGGCCGGCCACTGGCCACCAGGAACTGGAGAGCCACCAGGTCCAGGCCGGTGACCATCTCGGTCACCGGGTGCTCCACCTGCAGGCGGGTGTTCATCTCCAGGAAGTAGAACTCGCCGTCTTGGTAGATGAGCTCCACGGTCCCGGCGTTCACGTACCCGCACGCCCGGGCGAGACGGACGGCGGCTTCCCCCATGGCCTCGGTGACCGGGCCTGGCAGGTCCGGGGCGGGCGCTTCTTCCACCAGCTTCTGGTGGCGTCTCTGCACGGAGCAGTCGCGCGTGCCGAGGTGGACCATGTTGCCGTGGTCGTCGCCGAAGACTTGTACTTCGATGTGGCGCGGCCACGTCAGGTACTTCTCCAGGTAGCACTCGGGCCGTCCGAAGGCCCTCTCCGCTTCGCGCTGGGCTGACTCCAGGGCCTCTGCCGCCTCGGCTGGCGAGGCCACGACCCTCATTCCACGGCCCCCACCGCCGAACGCCGCCTTGACCGCCACCGGCCACCCGACGGCGTCCCCGAACTCGACGACCTCGCCTGGCCCGGCCAAAGCGTGGTCGGTCCCGGGGACGGGCGTGACCCCGGCCCGGACGGCGGCGGTACGGCTGCTGATCTTGTCGCCCATAATCTCGATGGCGTCGGGGGGAGGGCCCACCCAGCGCACCCCCGCACCAGTAACGGCCCGGGCGAAGCCCGCGTTTTCGGCCAGGAAGCCGTAGCCGGGGTGGACGGCGTCGGCCCCGCTGCGCGAGACGGCGTCGAGGAGGCGCTCCACCGAGAGGTAACTCTCTGCAGCCTGGGTGCCCCCTATGAAGTAGGCCTCGTCAGCGGCACGCACGTGCCGGGCCCCTCGGTCCGCTTCCGAGTACACCGCCACCGATGTGATGCCGAGATCCCGGCAGGCGCGGGCCACCCTCACGGCGATCTCGCCCCGGTTGGCGATTAGGACCTTGGTTATGGAAGCTCCGCCCACGATGGGGCAGTCTGCCAGGCTGGGGTGATGTCCGTCGACAGCTGTGTCCTCAACGATGACCAGGTGGCCCGGCTCGCCCACACCCGTTTTGCCATCTTGGCCCAGTTGGGCGAGACGGCTTCCACCAACTCCGTGCTCGTGGCCCAGGCCCGGCTCGGCGCCCCTGAAGGCCTCGTCGTGGTGGCCGATGATCAGTCGGCGGGCCGGGGACGGTTCCAACGCAGGTGGGAGTCCCGCCCCGGCCGTTCGCTCCTGTTCTCGGTCCTACTGCGCCCTCGGAGGGAAGACCTGCCTGCGGGCCGCCGCCATCTGGCCACTGCCGCGGTGGCCCTGGCCCTGGTCGAAGGGGCCAAGATGGCCACTGCGGTCGAGCTGCGCCTGAAGTGGCCCAATGACATCATCGGCTCCGACCCGGTGCGGAGCGAAGCGAAAGTGGCCGGGATCCTGGCCGAGAGCCCAGACGGCACGGCCCTCGTCGTCGGTGCGGGGATGAACGTTTCCTGGGCGCCCGAGGGGATGGGGGCCACCTGCCTGACCGCGCTCGGCCCAGGGGGTACAGGGCCGGTCGACAGGGCGGAGGTGCTGGTGGAGTCGCTGCTGGCGCTGGAACGTCTCTACGGCCGCTGGGACCTGGTGGGCCGGCTGTACCGCGAGTCCTGCGCCACTATCGGCCGGGAGGTGAGCGTCGCACTTTCGGAGGGGACGCCCGCCTTGGTCGGGAGGGCGGTCACCACCGACGATGACGGCCATCTGGTCGTCCGGACTGGGACGGGCCCCGATGGTCGTGAGGAGCTGGTCACGGTGGCGGCCGGCGACGTCACCCATGTGAGGCCGACGTGACCGTCTGGGCCGCCCGCTCAATGTCGTAGCCTGCCCAACTAATGAAAGCGTTGGTCCTTTCGGGAGGCGCGGGGACGCGGTTGCGGCCGATCACTCACACTCGCGCCAAGCAGCTGGTTCCGGTCGCCAACAAGCCGGTCCTCTTTTACGGGCTGGAAGCGATCGCCGGAGCCGGCATCAAGCAGGTCGGCATTGTCGTCGGCGACACGGCGGCGGAGATCCAAGGGGCGGTGGGCGACGGGTCGAGATGGGGCCTGGAGGTCACCTACCTCCGGCAGGAGGCGCCTCTCGGGCTGGCCCATGCCGTGCTTATAGCCCGGGACTTCCTGGGCGAAGAGGACTTCGTCATGTACCTCGGGGACAACCTTCTCCAACAGGACCTGGGCGATTTCGTCGGCCGTTTCCAAGCCCGACGGTCCCGGGCCACCGCGCCCCGCCTGGGCGAGGAAGGGCTGGCGGTGCCCTCGGCGCAGATCCTCCTGGCCCACGTCGAGGACCCCCAGCGCTTTGGCGTCGCCGAGCTTGACGTCGCCGGCCGGGTCCTCAGGCTGGTGGAGAAACCGACAGTGCCCCCGTCGGACCTCGCCCTGGTGGGCGTCTATCTCTTCGACAGCCGGATCCATGAGGCGGTGGCCTCCATCAAGCCCTCGGGCCGGGGCGAGCTCGAGATCACCGATGCCATCCAGTGGCTGATAGACGCCGGTCACGTGGTCCTGTCGGAGATCCTGGCCGGGTGGTGGATAGACACCGGCAAGCTCACGCCGCTGCTGGAGGCCAACCGCCTGCTCCTCGAGGCGATCGAACGCCGGATCGACGGCGAGGTCGACACCGAGTGCCAGCTGGACGGGCGGGTCATCATCGAGGCCGGGGCCCGCCTCGTGCGCAGTCACGTCCGGGGCCCTGCCATAGTGGGCGCCGGATCGGAGATCGTCGACAGCTTCATCGGGCCCTTCAGCGCCATCGGCCCGGGGTGCGTGGTCCACCATTCCGAGATCGAGCACTCCGTCCTGGTCGGCTCGGCCCGGGTGATCGACGCCGGCCGCATCGAAGACTCGCTCCTGGGCTACGGCGTTGAGGTCACCCGCAGCGCCCGCCGGCCCCGGGCGACGAGGTTGATGGTCGGCGACCACTGCCTAGTCGACCTCTCCTGACGGGCCCGTCGACTTCTCCTGACGGGCCCGTCGACTTCTCCTGACGGGCCCGTCGACCTCTCCTGACGGGGCGGATGGGCCCTTTCGGGCGGCGCCCAACTAGCCTCGCGAGCCGTGAAGCTTTTCATCACGGGCGGGGCAGGGTTCATAGGGTCCAACTACGTGCGCTGGGCGCTCTCCCACAGCGACGACGAAGTCACCGTCTACGATGCTCTGACCTACGCCGGGAACCTGGCCACGCTGGCGGACGTGGAGAAGAGCGCGGGGGACCGGTACCGCTTCGTGCACGCCGACATCTGCGACCTGGCAGCCCTCGAGGAAGCTCTGGGCGGCCACGACGCCGTCGTGCACTTCGCTGCTGAGAGCCACGTCGACCGGTCGATCTCGGGCCCAGAGGACTTTGCCATGACCAATTGCGTGGGCACCAACATGGTCATGCAGGCGGCTCGGCGGCTAGGCATCGAGCGGGTCGTGCACATTTCCACCGACGAGGTGTACGGCTCGGTCCCCCACGGCAGTTCGCTCGAGACAGACCACCTCGAGCCTCGTTCGCCCTATTCGGCGTCCAAAGCCGGCTCGGACCTGATCGCGCTCTCTTATTACACGACTTACGGCTTGCCGGTCATGGTCACGCGCTCGTCTAACAACTTCGGCCCCTGGCAATACCCGGAGAAAATAGTGCCGCTGTTTGTTACAAACCTGCTCGACGGCAAGAACGTCCCGCTTTATGGGGACGGTCTCAACCAGAGGGACTGGCTTTTTGTGGAGGACAACTGCGCGGCGGTCGACCTGGTACTTCGGACCGGCGCGCCGGGCGAGATTTACAACATCGGTGCCGGCAACGAGTTGCCCAACCGGGATCTCACCGACAAGCTCCTGGCCCTGGCCGGCGCCCGCCCCGAGAGGATCGATTACGTCACCGACCGCCTGGGCCACGACCGTCGCTATAGCGTCAGTTCGGAAAAAATGCGGGCGATGGGCTGGCGCCCCGAACGTGACCTTGACGAGGCGCTCAAGGCTACCTTCGGCTGGTACCGGGACAACCGTTGGTGGTGGGAGCACCTCAGGTGAGGGTGCTCGTAACCGGTGCCAAGGGCCAGGTCGGCTGGGAGGTCGTCGAACTGCTGGGGGCCGCCCCGCACCACGACGTCCTCGCCCTGGCCCACAATGAGCTCGACATCTCCGACCGCGAGCGGGTGCTCCAGGTATGCGGGGAATGGGAGCCCGACCTCGTGATCAACGCGGCCGCATTTACGGCGGTGGACGCGTGTGAGGAAAAAGTGGACGAGGCCTTTGCCGTCAACGCCCTCGGGCCTCGCAACCTGGCGGAAGGGGCGCGGTACGCCGGCGCCCACCTGGTCCAGATTTCGACCGATTACGTCTTTGACGGCAAGTCTCCCGTGCCTTACGTCGAATGGGACAGGACGGGGCCGTTGTCGGTTTATGGCCGCTCGAAACTGGGTGGCGAGACCGAGGTCCTTTCCCTGGCCGTCGGGGCCACGGTGGTGCGCACGTCGTGGTTGTGCGGGCGCTACGGCACCAACGTGGTCAAGACCGTCCTGCGCCTGGCCGGCGAGGGACGCCCCCTGCGTTTCGTCGACGACCAGAAAGGGTGCCCGACCTTTGCCGACGACCTCGCCGCCATGGTCGTGCAACTCGGCATATCCCGCCTGCCGGGCGTTTTCCATGTCACCAACCGCGGCCCTACCTCCTGGTACGGCTTTGCCCGGGACGTCCTGGCGGCGGCGGGCCTGTCCCCCGACCAGGTCGAGCCAATAAAGACGGCAGACCTCGTACCGCCCCGGCCCGCCCCCCGCCCGGCCAACTCCGTGCTCGACAACGCCGCCCTGCGCCTGCTGGGCGTCCCGCTATTGGCCGACTACCACGAGCCATTGGAACGCACGGTGAGATACCTGCTCTCCTCGACGTGACCAGGCTCTGGTCAAAGTGAAGGGCGACGTCGCCGGCGTTGTCGTCAATTACAACGCCCGGGAGCACCTGCTCAACTGTGTCGCGAGCCTTCTCGGCGAGGGCGTCGAAATCGTCATCGTGGCCGACAACGGTTCGGTCGATGGCTCCGAGGCCGCCCTTTCGGCCCGTTACCCCGAGGTCAAATGGGCCGAGACGGGCTCCAACCTCGGTTACGGGGCGGCCGCCGACCTGGGAGCGGCGCTGAGCGACAGCACTTACCTGCTCGTCTGCAACCCCGATGTCGTGCTGGGCGACGGCTGTGTGGCCACCTTGCGCCATTTCCTCGAAGCCCGGCCTGACGTCGCCGTCGTGGGGCCGCGCATTGTCGACGGCAGGGGTGCCCTGTACCCCTCGGCCCGCCGCTTCCCGGACCTCTTGGAGGCGTTGGGGCATGGCTTCCTCGGGCAGTTCTGGCCCGGCAACCCTTTTTCGCGTCGGTACCGCATGAACGACTGGGACCATTGCAGTGCCCGCACCGTCGACTGGGTCTCGGGCGCCTGCTTCCTGGTCCGCAGGAGCGCCTGGGAGGTGGTGGGCGGCTTCGACCGGGCCTACTTCATGTACCTTGAGGACGTGGACCTGTGCTGGCGGCTCGGCGGGGCCGGCTGGGCGGTGGCCTACGAACCTGCAGCTCAGGTGGTCCACGTCCAAGGCGTGTCGGCCGACCGCCACCCTTACCGCATGTTGCTCGCCCATCACGTGTCCATGTGGCGTTTCGCCCGGCGCGCCACACCCGCGGGCCGGCGCTGGGTGCTGCCCCTGGTCCTGCCCGGCCTGGCCGTCCGTCTCGTCCTCACGGTGGCGCGTCGCGCCCTGGTTGGCCTACTGTCACGGGGCCGGCCCGTGCCGGTGCGCGCCGAAAGGTAACCTGGTAGGTCGTTATGGGCAAAGCATCGTCTTCTAAGAAAGTAGCTCGCGCCGCAGGGCTCGGTGGGAGCCGTGCGTACGGCAGCCGCCCGCCATGGGCCTACTACTTCGCCGTCATGGCCCTGATCGTGCTGGGCGTGATCGGGGTGTACAACAGCCGTGAGTACCGGGACTCGAAGGTAGCGGCGGCGGGGAGCGGGCAACCGTCCGTCAAGATGGCCACTCCCTGGTTCGAGGGCTATGCCATCGATGCCTGCGGCAAGCTGTTGCCGCCCATCAAGACCAATAAGGACCCTTACGGCATCACCACCCACGGCGACGGCGTTATCTACACCAACCCGACCACGAAATCGGTGGCAGGCAAGAACGCCACCCTGGGCAAGTTCGCCAGCGCGGTCGGCATGCTGCTGAACGCCAGTGAGCTCGAAGTCCCCGGAGGGCGCCTCTACCAGACCGGTGACACATGCGAGGGCAAACCGGGAGAGGTCTTCGTCGAGACCTGGGGCTCGCCGGCCGAGCCCGTGCAGGACGGTTACCTTCAGACGAAGAAGGGCTCCACGGGGGGCCGGGAAGACACTTGTAACCCTGACTGCGAGTCCGGTGTCCGCCTCGAGAACGACCAGCTGGTCACCATCGCCTTCCTTCCGGCGCCTCCCAAGCACGGCACGCCCGACATCTTGCAGCCGCCCGCGGCGGTGATCGCCAAGGTCACCAAGCTCGTCAGTACCGGGGGCACGACCACGACGACGCTCCCGACCGCCCTCCCGACCACCTCGGCACCCGCGTCCAAGACGAGCACGACCGTGAAGGGCGCCACTAGTACGACCGTGAAGGGCGCCACGACGACGACCGTGAACGGCGCCACGACGACGACGGCCAAGGGCGCCACGACCACCCTCGAGACGACGACGACCACATGATGAAAATCCCGTACCGGGCCCTCGTCACCGGTGGAGCAGGTTTCATCGGGTCGACCTTGGTGGACCGCCTCCTAGCCGAAGGCCAAACGGTGGACGTGGTGGACAACCTGTCGTCGGGATCGCTCTCCAACCTGGCCGAGGCTCGGGCCGACGGCAGCGGGCGCTTCAATTTTCACCAGTTGGACGTTCGCTCGCCCGACATCATCGACCTGATGGTGCGGCGCAAGCCTGAAGTGGTCTTCCACCTGGCTGCCCAGATCGACGTGCGGGTCTCGGTGACTGACCCCGTGCTCGACGCCGAGATCAACGTCATCGGTTCACTGCGCGTCCTTGAGGGGGCGCGGAGCGCCGGAGCCCGCAAGGTGGTTTTCGCTTCGAGCGGCGGGACCATATACGGGAGCGCGGACCAACTACCGGTCAAGGAGTCTCAGCCCCAAAAGCCTCTGTCGCCCTACGGCGTGGCCAAGAAAGCCGTTGGGGACTACCTGTTCGCTTACCGGGAACTGCACGGCATCGAGTACACGGCCCTGGCCCTGGCCAACGTGTACGGGCCGCGCCAGGACGCCCACGGTGAAGCGGGCGTGGTCGCCATCTTCGCCGGCCGGCTCCTGGCCGGGGAGCCGTGCATGATCTTCGGCGACGGCAAACAGACGCGCGATTTCGTCTTCGTGGACGATGTCGTCGACGCCTTCTCGCGGGCGGGCGAGCGGGGTAGTGGCTTGCTGTGCAACATCGGTACCGGCGTAGAGACCAGCGTCAACGACCTCTATGGCGCCATGGCCCGTAATGCCGGCGTCAACCAACCAGCCATATATGTCCCCGCTCGTCCGGGCGAGCTGCAACGCAGCTCTCTCGATCCCAGCCGCGCCTCCATGCACCTGGGCTGGAAGCCGTGGACGACCATAAACGCGGGTACGGCCGCCGTCCTCGATTGGTGGCGGGGCCAGCCGGCTACGGCCTAAGCCCGGCGGGTCGTTAGCGGAACAGGTCGCCCGCGTACGGCCGCACGATCTCGGCCTTGACCGAGGATTCGCGGAACCAGTTCGGGTCGATCCCCCGCACGATGACGACGGGCACGCCGGTCGCCTTGCCCTTGGCCAGTTCGGCGGCGGAGGCGATCTCGTCCACGACGCAGACCTCGGTGGCGGCGAGCTCCCGACCGGTGGCGTCGGTGGTCCCCCGCAGGTCGACGACGGCAGCTATGCCGGCGCAGCCGATGGCGACGTCGGTCAGGCCGTGCCGCCACGCCCTACCGAAGGTGTCCGAGATGATCACCGCCACCTCCAGGCCGCTGCGGGCGCGCAAAGCGTCGCGAATGTGGCGGGCACTGCGGTCGGCGTCGACGGGTAACAGGGCGGCCTGCCCGTGGCCCACATTGGACAGGTCCACGCCGGCATTGGCGCACACGAACCCGTGCCTGGTCTCAGAGATTATGAGCTCGTCGCGCTCGCGCAGGACCCTCACGCTCTCGGACAGGACCAGGCGTCGGCGAGCCTGGGGGTCGGCCGGGTCTATGGGGACGACACGGCCCTCAGCTTTGGAGACGATCTTCTGGGTTATGACCACCACGTCGCCGTCCTCCAGGCGGACGGCCTGAAGGACCAGATCGGCGATCTTGTCCCCGGCGTGGACTTCGGGCAGCCCCTCTACGGGGAACACCGAGATCACGGCCGAGCACCGATGACCACTTCAGCCAGGTCCCTCGCCTGCGCCGGGCCGGACATGATGGAGGGGGCGACGATGCACCGGGTGCCCTGCGCCTCCACCCGAGGTGCCAGCTCGGCATCGGCGTTGTCGACGACGAGGGTGGCGGCGAAAGGCGCCCATAGCTTGGCCACGCCCACGGCCGATGCCTCGTAGCCCAGCTCGTCGAGCATGCGGTCCGCCGGGCCCTTCAGAGCCTTTCCGGCGATGATGGGGGAGACGGCCACAGTCGTCTCCCGTCGCCGGGCCACCGCGTCGGCGATCCCTGGTACGGCGAGGACCGGGCCGATCGACACGATGGGGTTGGAAGGGCAGATGACGACGAGCTCGGCCTGTTCGACGGCGTCCAGGACCCCCGGGGCGGGGACGGCCGACGACACGCCGACGAAACGGACGGCTTTGACGGCCACGTCGTGACGCAGGCCTACGAAGTACTCCTGGAACCCGATCTCCACCAGCTCCGGGGCTGTCCCGGGCAGGGGCTCAGGTGGGTCGCCCAGGCCGGCAAAACCTCCCCGGACATCCGCCGGACCGGCCGCTCGCTCGATCGTCAGCCTGGTCTCGACCCGGTCGTTCGTCATGGGCAGCAACCGCGTCTCGACGCCGAAGCGGCGGGCCACCTCGACGGTCACCTCCGACAGGGTCGCGCCCGAGCCCAGCCTGCCCGTCCGGAACAGGTGCGTCGCCAGATCCCTGTCCCCGAGGTTGAACCACGTAAGCAGGCCTGCTCCCGGCGCCGCCTCTTCGAAGGCCCTAAGCGACCTCATGACGGTCCAGGACTCAGCGGACAGCCCCCACCCGGTGGCCGGGTTGGCCGCTCCGGCCAGGGTGTAGGTCACGGTGTCGATGTCGGGGCTGATGTGGAGGCCGTGAAGGACCATGTCGTCCCCCGTGTTGACGATGGCGGTAATAGCCCCTTGGCCGACGACGGCGGACAGCCCTGAGAGCATCCGGGCGGCCCCCACCCCGCCGGCCAGGGCGGTCACTCGCCGGGCGGCCGACTTCAACGCCGCAGTCCCGAGTGCGGTCTCAGGGCCGGGTCGAGCTCGGCCCGCAGCGGGTTGGCCCGGTCCCGCTCCGAAAGCACAGGAGCGTCGATGCCCCAGTCTGCTCCCACCTCGGGGTCGTCCCAGGCCACCCCGAGCTCGTCGGCCGGGTTGTAGTAGCTGTCGACCATATAGGCAATGGTGAGATCGGTGAGGGAGGCGAAACCATGGGCCACGCCGGGCGGGATGAACACGCCGAGGGCGTTGTCCGCATCGACGTCGAGGCACAGCGTGGCCCCATCGGTGGCCGAACCCCGTCTCAGGTCGTGTAGCACCACCCTGGCCCGGCCCCCGGGCACTGTCCAGTAGTCGGCCTGGTGCAAGTGGTAATGGAGCCCGACGACGGCTCCCGCCTGGCGGTCGGCCCGATTGGCCTGGACCATCTCCCGTCCAAGGGGGAACCAGCTCCGTCGGTAGGTCTCGATGAAAATGCCTCGCTCGTCGCCGTGGCGGTCCGGTTCCACCACCAGGACATCTTTTACGGCTTCGGACTCCCTGATCTTGGGCACCGCCAGAGCGTACAGGCGCCGGGGGTGATGACGGTGGGTGGTGGGTGGTGCATGGCCAGTGGGGGGTCGCGCTAGTCGAGCCCCTTGGCTACCGCGGCGAACAGGTCCGGGTAAGGAGGCGGTACGCCCTTGCGTAAAACGCGCCGGCCCCGTCTCAGCTCGGTGCTGGTGGCCGAGGGCAAAAGCTCGGCGATGGCGCCGGCCAGGGCGGCGGGGTCGGACGGGGAGACCAGGCGACCGGCGTCGGACGGGGACAGACCGGACAGGATTTCGAGCGGCCCGCCGGCGTCGGTGGCGACGACGGGGACCCCGCAGGCCAGGGCCTCGACCAGGACCAGGCCCCACGGCTCGGGTGTTGTCGACGCCAGCACCAGGCCGTCGAGGTCGGCTATGAGGTCACCGGCATCAGGGCCGCTCAGAGGCCCCAGCCACGCCACGCCCAGGTCGGCGGCCCGCCGGGCCAAGGCCGCAGCGTACGCCTCTTTCCCCGAGACCACGGCCCCGGCGATGACGAAGCGGGCGTCGTGGCGCCGGCCTACCACCATTGGGACAGCATCCAGGAGCACGTCCAGGCCTTTCCAGGTGTCGATGCGCCCGACGTAGCCGACGACCGGCGAACCGTCCGCCAGCCCGTAACGGTGGCGGGCTTGGCCCGCCCGTCCCGGACGGAACTCGTCGGGACTGGCCTCCTCGTGCACGATCACCACGTTGGCCGGGGCCAGTTGGGCGGCGACCGCCTCGGAGGCGGCGACAACCCGTCGAGCGAACCGGCGGGCGAGGAAGCGTTCGGCGCGCAGGGCGGTGGGGGACTGGGTGACGATCTCCCGGGCATGCCAGATGTGGGGCCGGCGGGCGAGAAGGGCTACCGCCCACCCGTACCAGCTGTGCAGGGAGTTGCTGAGGATGAGGTCGGCCCGTACCCTGCGGGCCAACGCCCACAGGCGGAGCACGCTGATGGGCCAGCCCAGGCCATAGGCGGCCCAGTCAGCGCCGCCATGGCTCGTGCTGATGCGCTTCATCGGTACTACGTGCAATGCGACGCCGGCGACGGCGAACTCGTCGGCCATCGGCGAGGCGGAGGGCATGGCGACATGGACCGACCAGCCCGCGGCGACGAGCTGGCGGGACATGCGGAGCAGGGCCTGGTCCGATCCTCCCCTTTCGGCCACCGGCTGCACGCACAGGACAGTGAGAGCATGGCCGGCCCGCGTGGTCCGGCGGCGCCGACCGCTAGGCTCGCGCCTCACTACGCCGCCAGTGGTCGTGGTCCTGGCGTGGTAACCGGCCGTGGCCATCGACGACGACGGTAGTGCGCCGGAGGGAGCGAGTTGCTTGCGAGTCGCGTTGAACCTCGAACAGATCTTGGCGCCGTCTCCCGGCGGCGTCGGCCGGTACTCGGCCCGCCTGGCCGCCAACCTGGTGCGCCTCGGCGTCGACGTCCGGCCCATGGTGGCCAGGCACGATGCCGCTCAGGTGCGGGCCGCCTGGGCCGAGTTCTGCCTGTCGGAGGTGCCTCCACCCGTGGTGCTGCCGCTCCCCCGGCCCGTGCTTTACGATGCCTGGCACCTCCTGGGCCGGCCTCCGCGGCGCTGGCCGGCTGGTGTCGACCTGGTGCACGGGCCGTCCCTCGCGGTACCCCCTAAAGGAGGAAAGCCGCTGGTGGTGAGCATTCACGACGCCGCCCCGTGGATCTTTCCGGAGACGTTCACGGCGCGCGGCCGGTGGTTCCATTCCATGGGGGCGCGCGCCGCTTTGCGCCGGGCCGACAGGGTGATAACGGGCAGCGCGGCGGCGGCGGGCGAACTCGCGGAGCACATGTCGCTGCCGGCAGAGAGAGTACGCGTCGTCCCCTACGGGGTGAGCGCTCCCGCCGTGCGTCCCGGTCCGGACGAGGTGGGAGAGGTGCTTCGTCGCTACGACCTGGAGGGCTCGGCGTACGTGCTGTGGGTGGGGAGCCTGGAGCCGCGAAAGGGGATAGGCACGCTGGTCACCGCCATGGCGCAGCTGGTCGGGGGAGGGGCTGGCGGGACCGGCCCGCTCCCGGTCCTGGTGCTCGCCGGCTACCCGGGCTGGCAAAACTCAGATCTGCTCCCTGCCGCCGGGCTCGCCCGCTTGGGCCCGAGGTTCCGCCAGCTCGGGCGGGTGGCCGACCACGAACTCTGGGCCCTGTACTCGGGGGCAGCCCTGTTCGCCTTCCCGAGCCTTCACGAGGGGTTCGGCCTTCCCGTGCTGGAAGCCATGGCGGCCGGCGTCCCCGTCGTCGCGTCTGATATCCCCGCTATCCGGGAGGTGGCCGGGGCGGCCGCCCTGCTTGTTCCCGCGGGCGATGCCGCCGCCTGGGCCGGCGCCATCGAAGCGCTCCTGGCCGACGCGTCGCGGCGAGCCGAGATGGTCGAACAGGGGCGGCGCCGGGCCGAACTGTTCTCGTGGGCGGCAACGGCCGCTTCGACGCTGGAGGTCTACCGAGAACTGGTGCCATGACCGTGCCGGCCCTCCCCCTGGCTGGTGCTCTTGCCTTGCCCGAGGCCACTTCTGCGATGATCGTTGGGTGCGCGCGCTCGTAACCGGCAGCAATGGCTTCGTCGGGCCCTGGCTTCTCGCTCACTTGCGCGAGAGCGGTGACGATGTCCTAGGCCTGACCGAGACCACAGACATCACCGATCCTGCCGCCCTGCAGGATGTCCTGGCATCGGCTGCGTTCGATGCCGTCTACCACCTGGCGGCCCAATCGAGCGTGCGGTTGTCCTGGGACGACCCGGTGGGCACTTTCACTGTTAACGCCGTCGGCACCCTCAACTTGTGCAGCGCGGCTATCAAATTGGACCGTCCACCGCGGGTGCTCATCATTTCCTCGGCCGAGGTCTACGGCAAAGTGCCCGCCTCGGCCATGCCCGTCGGTGAGGACCAGCCATTGGCTCCCGTGACCCCGTACGCGGCCAGTAAAGCGTCGGCCGAGATGATCGGGCTGCAGGCCTGGTTGGGCCGTGGCTTGGAGGTGGTCCGGACCCGGGCTTTCAACCACACAGGGCCAGGGCAGGGCCCCGGCTTCGTCGTGCCCGACCTGGCTGTCCAGGTCGCCCGGGCCGCTCAGGGCAAGATCGACCGGATAGCCACGGGGAACCTGGAGGTGAGCCGCGATATGACCGACGTGCGCGACGTCGTCCGTGCCTACCGCCTGCTGATGGTGCATGGCGAGCCCGGGGGCGTCTACAACGTGTGCAGCGGAGAAGCCGTCCTGATATCGGACGTCCTCCGGCGACTGATGGAACTCGCCGGTACGGACGTGCCCGTCTGGGTGGACCCGGCCCGGGCCAGGCCGGCCGATGTCGCCGTGGTGTCGGGGGACCCCCACCGGATCCACGCTCTCACGGGCTGGGGGCCCGAGGTACCTCTGGACCGGACGCTGGCGGACGTGCTGGCCAGGTTCGAGCAGTAACGAAGCTAGAGGCCAACACCAGGGACGTCAGGGGTAGGCCGCCCGCTTGGCCACCGGCGCCCAAACCATCTGGTACGCGAACCGGCCCATAGCCACCGCTTCCCTGGCGAGTTCCCGGGCCTCATCAGGCAAGGTGGCGATCAGGCTGCCGGTCGCCTTGGCCAGCTCTGCCGCTTCAGGCGGGAGCATGGCGGCGATACCGCCAGCGGCGTCGCCCGCCATCTGGCGCCACGGCGCCAGATCGTCGGCGAGACCCTCCATCCGTCGTTTCACTGCGTGCCGGCAGACCTGGGCTCGCTGGAAACCGAGCACGCCGAAGCCGATGGCTACGAAGGCGGGGTCCTGGAACACCTTGGCTGCTCTGGCGAAATTGACGTCGGCCATGGCCTAAGCGTACCTCTGGCACGAACAAAGGGTCCTGCTACGCTCGGGATCTCTGATGGTGGCTGAGCCGGGCGCACCCCCCGTGGTGGCAGTGGTCGTGACCTGTCGGCCGGGAACCTGGCTGGAGGAAACGCTGAGGTCCCTGGCGGCGCAGGACTACCCCGAGCTCTCGGTCCTCGTGGTGGCGGTCGGTGATGACGACGGCGCCATCGCCAACCGGGTGGCCGCCAACCTGCCTGACGCGCACCTGGCCCGGGCGGCCGCCGGGACGGGGTTTGCCCAGGCCGCCAACCAGGGCGTGGAAATGGTGGAGGGCGCGGCCCATATCCTCGTTTGCCACGACGACGTCGCTCCGGTCCCCAGCGCGGTCCGCCTGCTCCTCGAAGAGGCATACCGGAGCAACGCCGGACTGACGAGCCCGAAGTTCGTGCTCTGGGACGCTCCTGACCGCCTGCTGGCGGTCGGCATGGGGGCCGATCGCGTAGGGGTCGTGAACTCCCTCATCGAAGAGGGCGAGTTGGACCAAGGCCAGCACGACGTGGCCCGAGAAGTATTTGTGGCGCCCGCCGGGGCGGTCCTGGTCCGCACCGACTTGTGGCGGGCGCTGGGCGGTTTCAACCCGGGCATCGGCCAACCCGGCGAGGATTTGGACCTGTCCTGGCGCGCCCACGTGGCGGGCGCCCGGGTGATAGTGGCTCCTCAGGCGCGCGTCCGTCACCTACAGGCGGACAAGAAGGGCCTGCGGACCGGTCCGGCGCCAACGCCCGAACGCTTGCGGGCCGAACGAGAGCGGCACCGGTTGCGCACTCTGTGGACGTGCTACGGCTTTGCCGCATTGCTACTGATCGCGCCGGTGTCAGTCCTTTTCGCGCTGACCGAGTGCACGTGGGCTCTCGTGCACCGCCGACCAGGGAGGCACGTGCTCGCACCGCTCGCCGCCCTCTTCGGCTCGCTGCGCCGTCCCCGCGAGCTCTGGCAGGGGCGCCGGCGTACGCAGAACCTGCGTCGAGCCGGCGATTTCCACCTGTGGAAGCTGCAGACCCGCGGCAGCGCCCGTTTCCGGGCCATGGTCCGTCTGCGCCTGGAACGCGGCCACGAGTTGGCCTGGGTGGCGGCCAGAGCCTCGGCGGCGCCCCAGGACAGTGCCGTCGGCCCCGCCGTGACGACCGCGGTCGGTCCCGGCTTCCCGCCGGCCGCGCCTGCCCCATTGGGCGCGGTGCCGGCCAGCCCGTTGTCCGAGGGCCCGTTGTCGGAGGGCCCGTTGTCCGAGGGCCCGTCATCGGAGGGCCTGTCGACAACGGGCTCCGTGTCGAACGGTGTGCCCAACGGTGCTTCGTCGGCGGGCCTGCACCCGGTTAGCTCGCCAGCCGGCCCACTGTCGAACGGCGTGTCGTCGGCCCACCCCTACCCCGCCACCTCCGCGGATGGGGAGCGACGGGCGAGCGCGGCCGTCCTCGCCGCCGTCCGGCGCCCGGGCTCCCTCCTGAGCTGGAAAACCACCGCCATCACCTGTGCTGTCGTCGTCGTACTGCTGGTCATCGGCTCGCGCGATGTGCTGAGTCAGCCCTTGCCGCTCGTAGGCCAGTTGCCTTCCCTGAGCGAGGGCGTGGGCGGGTGGTGGCACAGCTGGTGGAACGGCGCCGGAGCTGGGGGCCTGAGCAGCTCGGCCTTTGCCCCTCCCGGCCTCCTCTTGATGGGCGTCGTCGGGCTGATCGCCCTGGGCTCGGCCAACTTCGCTGTTCACATCCTGGTTTTCGCCCCGCTCCTGCTCGGCCCGTGGGGCGCCTACGCGCAGACCCGTGACTTCGGGTCGCAACGCGGCAGGCTGGCTGCCACCATCCTCTACGCCGCTCTGCCCATCCCTTTCAATGCGCTGGCCCAGGGGCATTGGGCCGGTCTGATCGCGTATGCCGTGTCGCCCTGGGTCATCGGGATGCTCTGCCGCTTGGGTGCCCGGGCGCCGTACCCGTTCGTCCCATGGGACCGGGCCTGGCCCCGGCTCCTGGCCTTGAGCGCGGCTGTAGCGCTGGCCGGCTCGCTAGCCCCGGCGGTGGTGTTACTGGTGCCGGTGCTGGGGGTGTCCCTGCTGGTCGGTTCTTTGCTGGCCGGCCGCGGCAACGGCGGGTTCAGGTACCTCGTGGCTTCGCTGATCGGCACCGTGGTGGCACTGGTGGCCCTGGCCCCCTGGTCCTTCGCGTCACTTGGGTCCTGGTCGAGCGCCATAGGCACTCCGTCGGGCGCGCTGCACGCGCTGGGGCTGAGCGATCTGTTGCGCCTCCAGACCGGTCCGTACGGGGGCGGTCCGCTCGGTTGGGCCGTGGCCGTGGCGGCGGCCATCCCGCTGCTCATCGGGCGGTCGTGGCGCCTGGCCCTGGCCGCCCGCCTCTGGGTGGTGGTCGTAGCTTTTCTGGGCCTGGCCTGGGCCGGCTCCAGGGGGTGGTTCCCCGTCCCCCCGCTCGAGCTTCTGCTGGCGCCCGCCGGTGCTGCCATGGTGCTGCTGGTGGCGGTGGGCGCCACCTCGGTCGAGGTCGACGTGCCCGGCTACCGCTTCGGCTGGCGCCAGGCCGTCCCCGCTATAGGGGCACTGGCCGTCGTGGCCGCCGCCCTGCCGCTGTTCTCCTGGGTGGGCAACGGCCAGTGGGGTGCGCCCCCGAGCGGGGCCGAGAGCGCCTTCGCTTTCCCGACGGGCTCCCAGGCGGGTGATTACCGGGCCTTGTGGCTGGGCAGTGCCAGTTCGTTGCCCCTGGCCTCAGAAGGCTCGGTGGACGGCGTCGCCTTTGCCACTTCGCTCGACGGCCTGCCCACGGCGGCCCAGCTGTGGGCGCCCGCTCCTTCCGCGCTCAGCTCCTTGGTCGCTGCGGACCTGCGCTGGACCGAGCAAGGCGAGACGACGGCCCTGGGCCGGCTGCTCGCCCCGCTGGCGGTGAGGTACGTGGTGGTACCGACGGGGGCGGTCCCGGCGTTGGACCAGCTGGTCACGCAGCTGGCCCAGCAGGTCGACCTCGTGCCCGTAGGGGCCGACCCTTCGTACCGCGTGTTCGAAAACGCGGCCTGGGCCCCGCTGTTTTCCGTACTTGCCCCAAACATCGACCTGCCGGCGGCAGGCGGTCCCTGGGCGGTGGCGTCCATCCTCCAGCGCCTCGACCTGAGTGCCGACCAACCGTTGGCTGCCACCAGTTCGGGGGGCCGGCCCCTGGCGGTGCCGGCGGCCCGATCGGCAGCCACGGGCCCGGCCCCGCCCGTGGTGGTCCTAGGTGCTGTGCCGGAAGGCACGTGGCAGCTCCGCTCCGGTGGCCGGGAACTGGCCGACCAGACCGTGCTCGGATGGGCGAGTGCCTGGGCGCTGCCCACCGGCACCCGGACCGTGACCATTAGCCGGGAGAGCTCGCTCGGCCAGCACGTGATCGACATCGTCATGCTCGTCGTATGGGCATTGGCGTTGTGGGCGGCGGTGTTGCGCCTGCGAGCCAGGCTCGGGACTCAGCTCACACTGGTCAGCCTGGACGCAGGCGCAGCGGGCACGGGGGTGGCCGAGATCGACTGGTCACGGGCGTTGGAGGGCGAGAGCCTTGGCTGAGGTCCGCCGCCTGCCTGTGGTGGCGCTCCTCGTTTGCCTACTGGTCGTGGCCGGCATCCTCGGGCGCCCGGCGGGGGCAGGTGGCGCCCAGGCCGTTGCTCTCGTGGTGCCCACCCCCAGCTTGGCTCCGGCGCTGGCACTGTCCTCGTCGTGGTACTGCGCCGGGGCGACCTCGCCCGGCGGGACCGCTCCTGGGGACCTGTTGGTGGACAACGCGGGGCCCGGGCCCGTCAAAGCGACAGTGAGCCTGGTCTGGTCGTCCGGCGCGGCATCACAGCTGGACCTCTCGGTACCCTCGGGGTCTGACCAGCTCATCCCTGAGGACCTCCCCGCCAGCCCGTTCTTCTCGCCCGCTCAATGGGTAGGGGCGGTCGTCACCCTCTTCGGGGGAATGGCGAGCGTCAGCCAGGTGATCAGCACGCACGAGGGATCGGCGAGCCAGCCGTGCGCCTCCAGTACCTCTTCGCAGTGGTACTTCCCCGACGGGGCAGTCCTGCGGAACGCCTCGGACGACATTTCCCTGCTGAACCCCTACCCGGAGGCGGCCGTGGCCGACCTCTCTTTCACGACCGAGCTGGGCCAAGAGGCGCCGGACGCTTTTCGTGGTGTGGTCGTGCCGGCTCAGGGCCTGACCGTGCTCGACCTTGGGAGCCACCTGCGCCGGCGCTCGCAGATCGCGGTAACGGTCACGACCCGCGCCGGGGGGATCGTGGCCTTTCAGACCGAGATCGTGACCAAGCCGCCAGCCCGGGCCCCGCGCCTGGGGACCCCCGGTGCGCTGGACCCAGTCCTCCCCCAGCCCGGGACGGGCCTCACCCTCGGCGCGGCTCAGCCGTCGACTTCGTGGTGGTGGCCCGAGGGAGGCGACGGCCCGGGCTTTACCGAAAGGTATGTGGTCTATAACCCCGGTGGCGGCACGGCGCAGCTGGACCTGAGCCTGGTGGCGGCAGGCGCCGGAGAGGGGCTCGGGAGCTCCCAACAGCTGACCGTGGGCCCGTACGGCACCTCGGTACTGACGATCAACGGTCAGCCGTGGGCGTTGCCGGGTATCGCCTATGCCGTCCACATGCGGAGCACCAACGGCGTGGCGGTCGTGGCCGAACGCTCGGTCACGGCCGGTAAACCCTCCCTGTACCGCGGGACGGCGAGCTTGCTGGGCGAGGCGGTCCCGGCCGAGCAGTGGCTCGTGGCGCCGAACGTCCAGGTCCTGGAACCCCGCATCCGGCTGGAGCTCGTCAACCCCGGTACCAGGCCGGCGGTGGTGTCGGTCGAGTCCGTGTCCGATGGCCGGCGGGAGCCGGTGGCCGGCGTGCCGGCCCTGGTGGTGGCCGCGGGCCAGCATGGGGAAGAGGCCCTGAGCGGTGTGGACACGGACCAGGTCCTCGTCGTGTCGAGCTCGCAGCCGGTGCTGGTCGAAAAGGACTCCTACGCCGTCCCACCCGCCACCGGCGTCAGTTTGGCGCCCGTCGTGGTCCTAACCCCGGGGGGCTGAGCGGTCACGGGCCTGAAGGCCTGCACGGTGCCGACCGGCCGGCCTGCGGACTGGCCGCCCACCAACCACGCTGTGGTCCCCGTCACGGCCAGGCCGGAGAAGGACACGGGCACCACGTGGCCCGAGACGACCACGGTGGCGGTGGACGGTTCGAAGCCCCAGACGGTGCCCTCGACCGCTACACCCGTATAGCCGCCGGCGATGTAGATGTGGCCGTCGAGCGTGGCCGCGCCGGCGCCCTCCAGGGGCGTGGGCAGGTGGCCCACGACACTGGCCTGTCCCGTCGCCGGGTCGACCCGCTGGATGTCGTCGACCGGCGCACTGGCGCGGCCGCCCACGGTGGTGCCCCCGAAAACGAAGATGCGACCGTCCACCGCGGCGACGGCCGGGTACTCGACGGGGACGGGCAGGGAGGCGACGGCCCGGAACGTGCGGCCGTCCGTCGTAGCCAACACCTCCCGGTCCGCTGAAGCTCCCTCGGCGCCGCCAACGACATAGCAGGTCGTCCCGATGATGACCGTTGTCGAGCCGGCACGGGGTTGGGGCAGCCCGGCCGTGGCTGTGGCCATGGGCACGGCCGAGGCGGGTACCACCGCGCCCGACGGTGCCTTAAAGATCTGGACGGTGGAGCTGGCCGTCGAGCCGGCCCCTGTACCGGTGGCCCCTGTCCCAGCGCCTGCCACGTACCCGCCGAAGATCACGTCGTGGCCGGCCAGGACGGCGCCGGAGGCGTCGTGCTCGGCCGTTACCAGGCCGGCCACCAGGCGAATGGCGCCCGTACCGGGGTTGAGCAGGAACGCCCCGTTCCCCGACGTCCCCGTCGGGGTGAGCCCTCCGGCCACGACCAGATCCGGGCCTGGCCCGGCCAGCACGACGGCCCGAGTGACAGGCACCGGCAGGCGCTTCGCCAGCACCGTGGCGGAGACGTCGGGAGGCGGCACCGGCCGTGGCTTGGCTTTCAAGGTGGTCTTGCCCCCGGTCCCATGAGCACCGGCGGCTCCGGTCGCGCTCTTGCCTGCACCGGTACCGGTGCCGTGGTGCCTCTCCACCACCAGCACCCCGACGATCACCGCCGCCAGCACCACGAGGGCGATAAGAGCGGCCCAGAAGCGCCGCCCCATCCCAGTGCTACGGTGACGCCCGCGTACGCCCCGGTACGGGGGTGGCTTGACGCCCGGCTTCACCTCGTGGGAGTGGTACCAGGCACCGGCGGGGCGCCCGGCGCGTGCGGGCCGTCCGGCGCCAAGAGCCCATCGGCCCGAGCGGACTGCAAAGTCGCCCCCGGGCCCCCACCCATCCCGGGAGCCTCTCCGGGGAAGGCCTCGGGATCGTGCCCGGCCCCATTGGCCAGCACCGTGGCGAAGCTGGGCACCGTCAGCTGGTCGTGCACCGGCCGCCCGTAGGCCTGGTCCACGATCCGGGCCACCTCAAGACCGTTGATCGTCTCGCGCTGGATGAGAGCCTGGGCGACGGCCGCCAGCCCATGCTGGTGTTCGCGCAACAGCCTCAGTGCTCTGGCTTCCTGGTCCCGCAGGATCCGTTCGACCTCTTCGTCGATGACCCGGGAGGTGACGTCGCTGTAATCGCGGGTGTGCATCAGGTCGTCGCCCAGGAAGACCTCGCCGCCGTTGCCCCACGCCATCGGGCCGACGCGTTCGGACATGCCGAACTCGCGCACCATCTTGCGGGCCATCTCGGTGGCCCTCTGGAGGTCGTTCGAGCCGCCGGTGGACAGCGTGCCGAAGATGAGCTCCTCGGCGCAGCGGCCGCCCATCATCACGCAAAGAGCGTCTTCGATGTACTCACGCCAATAGGTGTGACGTTCCTCGATGGGCAACTGCTGGGTGACGCCGAGCGCCATGCCCGTCGGCAGGATCGTCACCTTGTGGACGGGGTCGGCGTCAGGGAGCACATAGGCCAGGACAGCGTGGCCACCCTCGTGGTAGGCGGTGGCCATCTTCTCCTTCTCCGACAAGACGGTCGACTCCCGCCGCTGGCCCATCAGCACCCGGTCTCGGGCGGCGTCGAAGTCGGCCATGGCGATGGCCGAGGCGCTGCGCCTCACCGCGTGGAGCGCGGACTCGTTGACGAGGTTGGCGAGGTCGGCACCGCTCATCCCCGGGGTGCCCCGGGCCACGACCATCAGGTCGACGTCGGGGCCGATGCGCTTGTCCTTGCAGTGCACCTTCAGGATGGGCAGGCGCTCCTCGAGATCGGGGAGGGGTACCACGATCTGGCGGTCGAAGCGGCCGGGCCGCAGCAACGCCGGGTCCAGGATGTCGGGACGGTTGGTCGCCGCCATCATGACGATGCCTTCGGTGGCCTCGAAGCCGTCCATCTCTGCCAGCATCTGGTTGAGCGTCTGCTCGCGCTCGTCGTGGCCACCGCCCAGCCCAGCCCCTCGCTTGCGCCCGATGGAGTCGATCTCGTCGACGAAAATGATGGCCGGTGCCTGTTTGCGGGCGTTCTGGAAGAGGTCGCGCACGCGGGAGGCACCGACCCCGACGAACATCTCCATGAAGTCCGAGCCCGTGACCGACATGAACGGCACCCCGGCTTCGCCCGCCACGGCGCGAGCCAAAAGGGTCTTGCCTGTGCCCGGCGGTCCGACCAGGAGCACCCCTTTGGGGATCTTGGCCCCGATCTCTTTGAACCGCGCCGAAGAACGCAGGAAGTCCACGACTTCTCGGATTTCCGTTTTTACGCCCTCGTACCCGGCTACGTCGGCGAAAGTTGTCCGGGGCCGTTCGGTCGTATAGACCTTGGCGCGGCTCCGCCCGATGGACATGATCCCGCCCATCTGGCCCTGGGCGCGCCGGGCCATCCAGACGAAGACGAGCACGACCACGCCGATCAGGATCAACGTGGGGAGCAGGCTTATGAACCACGAGTTGCCCGGGGAACTGAAGGACAGGCCCCCCTTATCGCCCAGGTACTTCTGGAGCATCGACACCTCGGTGGTGTCCACTACAACGCCGCCCACCGGCCCCTGGGTCTGGTAAAGGACGCCATTTGTCCCCGTGAACTGGATAACCCCGTTGTTGCTGTTGACCTCGGCGCTCCTTACCAGGCCGTGCTCGAGCTCGTTGACGAACGCGCTGTACTTGACCGTGGGCGCCTGGGTCGCCGACATCAGGTTGGAGACCAGGAAGGCCACGAGCACAACGGCGGCGAGGGCCATCAGGACCCACCGCCAGGAGCGGTCAGGCCCCGTAGGCGGGTTGTTACCGTTTGACCGGTCGGGCTGGCGTGACCTCATGTCTCCTGGTTGCCGGCTCATAGACCCTCAATCCTAGGCCGGGCGGTGCGCATATCACCGACCGGCGTCCCGGGAGCCCGGTTGGGCGCCCTAGCTGCGGTAGTTTCGACATCGTGAACGCCGCACACTGCGCCCGCCCGGCTTGTTACGGGAAGGCGGCCGCCTGGCTCGCTTACGACTATGACGCGCGTTGTGCGTGGTTGGACGACGATGCTAGCGACGCCGGGCCCCAGGACCGCAGGATGGCCGCCCATGTTTGGCCATTGTGCGAGCGCCACGCCGACAACCTGAGGGTGCCGAGGGGATGGTTTTGCGTGGACCGTCGGGCATCGAGGTTCGGCCCGGCGGAGGGCGACCCGCCCGCGGCGGTCCCGTCAGTGGCCGGTACCTCGGCCGGTGCCGTCCCGAGCCCCGGTACCGCCACGCCTGGCGGTACCCGCGACAATGAAGCCCGGCCCGGGGCCCCGAGTACTGGTACCGCCGCCGGCGCGGGTGCCAAGGGCGCCCCCAACGCCAAGGGGCCGGGTACCAAAGGGCAGGGTAAGGGGCCAGGCACAAACGGCGGCAGTCGGCTCAGTTCGATCCTCTGACGCCCCTGTCTCCGGCGTCCCGGTCGCCGGCGTCCCCATCTTCGCCGTCTGGGGCTTTGGTGCCCCGGTCTAGGGGGACTGGCTAAGGTCGGGCGGCCGATTTGCCGATGGACTACCAGCCGCATCACATCCCGGGTACGGGATGGTGTCGCGGGCCCTGGCAGCAAACTGGTACCCGAGGAGAGTTTCACCGTGAAGTGTCCGAACTGTGAGACCAGAGAGCTGGTGGTGATCCAGATGGTCGTCAGCGGTGAGCTGGTCGGCCTTCATAGCTGCTCGTTCTGTGACCTGCGGTGGTGGGAGACTCGGGACGGGGTCCTGTCTCTGGCCGGGGTGCTCGACCTGGCTACCGTCGAACGCTGAGGCGAGCAGGGCCGCCCGGGAGGCCCGGTGGCGGCCCGGCTTCACAGATGCCTCGGCACCGACCAGAATGGCTACCAATGGCCTACACCGACGAGCGGGCCGGCGCGTCATCGGCGGCAGGTGCAGGGCCCACGGCCGAGGTTGGGACGGCGGCCGAGGTTGGGACGGCGGCGGGGGAGGGGTACTGGAGCGTGGTGCCTGATGAGAGCGCCGAGGAAGCCAGCTCCGACGAAGCCACCACCTACCGCCCGGCAGGCGGGCCCCGCCATGCTCTCCAGGGCGGCAACAACCGGTTATGGGAGAGGGTCCGCAGGATAGGGAGGCCTGAGCAGTTCGTCACCTTCGTGGTCGTGGCGGCCTCCGTGATCTTCGTTCTCGTGCAGTTCGAGCCGTCCAACCTGTTCCGCAACACCACCGTCGCTGGCGGTGATACCGGGGCGCACGTGATCCTGCCCTGGATAGCCCAACACCAACTGCTGCCCAACCTCCGCCTGACGGGCTGGACGTCGTCCAACTGGGACGGGTTCCCGGCCGTGACCTTCTATTTCCCGATGCCCGTTTACAGCATTGTCGCCCTGGCCCAGGTGTTCCCCTACGACATCGCCTTCAAGCTCGGCACCGCCGCGCCCATGATCCTTATGCCGGTGGCGGGCTGGCTCATGGGGCGCATGGCGAAGGCGCCTTTCCCCGTGCCCGCGGTCCTGGCCGCGGCCACATTGCCTTATATGTTCGGTACCGAGTACTCGATCTACGGGGGCAATATCCCCTCGACGCTGGCCGGCGAGTTTGCCTTCGCCTGGAGCCTGTGGTTCGCCCTGGTGTTCCTCGGCGTCGTCATGCGCGGGTTGCAGACGGGCCGTTACCGCGCCCTGGCGGCGGTGTTGTTCGCCTGCACGTTCATGTCCCACATCGACCCGACGATGTTCGCGGCCATGGGCCTCATCGTGCTCATCGTGCTCTACGGGTTGCGCAACCGGGACTGGCGGGGGGCGCTGTGGTGGGCGGTGCCCACCCTTGTGGTCGCCGGGTGCATCGCCGCGTGGTGGGCGCTGCCGTTTGAACTGCGGTTCCCCTATGTCACCAACATGGGCTACACGCGCAACACGGACTACCTGGCCGGCCTGTTCCCCCAGAGCAACCCGAATGACACGTGGCTGTTCGTGCTGGCCACCCTCGGTGCAGGGCTGAGCCTGGTCAACCGGCGCCGGATCGGGGAGTTCTTCTCCATCATGGCCGTACTGGCCGCCCTGGCCTTCCGCTTCATGCCCCAGAGCATCCTGTGGAACAACCGGGTACTGCCTTTCTGGTTCCTGGCCCTCTACGTCCTGGCCGCCTTGGCGGTGGCCGAGCTCTATTGGCTGGTGGCGCAGCGGAGCACCAATTACCTGGTGACGCTGCGGGCGGCGATGCTGCCGGCGCCCCTCATCGTCCTGGTGCTGGTCCTTGTGTGGGTGGGTTTCCCGCTGCGCATACTCCCGGGCGAGCATGGTGTGGCCAACGGCGATTACGAGTTCCTCGGCATACCCCAGAAGAGCGAGTCCTACATCCCGAGCTGGATCAGTTGGAACTACAGCGGCTACCAGGCCGGGTGCACGTCCCTGGCCACCGACCCCGGCGAAGCGGCGGCGTGCGCCAAGACCCGCTGGCCCGAGTACGAGGACATCGTCACCTCCCTCGAGAAGCTCTCAAAGACCTACGGCTGTGGCGACCTCATGTGGGAGTACCAGTCCCAGATGAACAACTACGGCACGCCGGACGCCCTCACGATGTTGCCTTACTGGACCAACGGGTGCATCGACTCGATGGAGGGCCTCTACTACGAGGCCTCGGCCACGACCCCGTTCCACTTCATCGACCAGTCGGAGCTGTCGCTCCAGCCGTCCGACCCGATGGTCGGGATCCCCTATGCCAGCGGGCCCGACGTGACGCTCGGTGCCGAGCACCTGCAAATGCTCGGCGTCAAGTACTACATGGCGCTCAATACCGAGCTCCAGCAACAGGCGGCCGCCGACCCCTCCCTGAAGCTCATCGACACGCTGGGGCCCTTCGAGATCAGCTACGCCGGCAACACCGGCGGGCCGACCGGCATCCAGCGCCAGTTCTGGAAGGTCTACATGGTCCTCGGCTCGCCCCGGGTGCGCCCCTTGGCCGACCAGCCTGTTGTCATGGACGGGCTCAACAACTCGAGCCAGCCGAAGTACTTGAGCGTGATGACGACCTGGTACGACACCCCCGCGGACTGGGACGTCTACCTGGCTGCCAGCGGGCCCTCGTCCTGGGCCAGGGTCCCCTACGGGGACTCCAAGATCGGCGTGGTCAACAGCCTGCCCGTGCAGCCGGAGCCGTCCACGACGGTCAGTCACATCGTCGAACACAACGCCTCGATCAGCTTCGACGTCTCCCGGACGGGCGTGCCCGTACTGGTCAGCATCTCCTACTTCCCCAACTGGCAGGCGTCGGGGGCCACGGGGCCCTACCGCGTCAGCCCCAACTTGATGGTGGTGGTCCCGACCTCTCACCACGTGAGCCTGTCGTACGGCACTACGCCCGTGGACTACGCGGGCTGGGCCCTCACCATCTTGGGACTGATCGGCCTGGTGGTCCTGGTGCGCCGGCCCGTCGCCCCCGTGCGCTCGGTGCGCCGTACCGGCATGGTGCGCATGCCCGACTGGGCGGCGGACATGTCCTACCTGGGGGATGCTCTGAAGGGGGCATGGGGGCGCGAGCCGTCGTCGCCCGCTGAGGGCCCCGGGGCCGTCCACAACGGTGCCGGTGCCACCGACGACGAGGACGCCGACGTCCACAACGGGGCCGGGAGCGGTCACGGGGCCGACGGCGGTAATGGTGCGGGCGTTGTGGCCGGCGGCTCCGCCGAGCCCGGCGAAGATGCCCCGGCCACCCGAGAGGCGTAGGGACGCGTCGGGTTTGTTAGCTTGTCCACGGACACAGTGAACCGGACACAGTGAACATGGCCTCTCTCGACGACATCTTCAAGGCATATGACATCCGCGCCATCGTGCCCGACCAGCTCGACGCGGCGCTGGCCCGCAAGGTGGGCAGCGCCTTCGCCGTCTTTGCCGGCGCCCCTCGGGTCTTGGTCGGCCAGGACATGCGGCCGTCCGGGCCCGAGTTGGTGGAGGCCTTCACCGAGGGCGTGACCGCCGCCGGCGTGGACGTGGTCCTGCTCGGCTTGGTCTCGACCGACGAGCTGTTTTACGCCACCGGTGCGCTGGAAGCCCCGGGCGCCATGTTTACCGCCTCGCACAACCCGGCGCGCTACAACGGCATCAAGCTCTGCCTGGCCCGGGCCAAGCCGGTCGGGATCGAGTCCGGGCTGGCCGAGATCCGCGACGCCGTGGAACGGGGGCAGTTCCGGGTGATGCCCGGGCCGGAGCGGGGGACGGTGAGCCACCGCGACGTCCTGGCCGAGTACGCCGCCAAGGCCCGCAGCTTCGTCGACGCCAGCGTGCTCAAGCCACTGCGGGTGATCGCGGACACCGCCAACGGGATGGGGGGACTGGTGGTCCCGGCCGTCTTCGCCGGCCTGCCCTTCGAACTGGAGATGCTCTACCCCGAACTCGATGGCAATTTCCCCAATCACCCGGCCGACCCCCTGCAGGCGGAGAACCTGCGCGACCTGCAGGCGACGGTGCTGGCCAGGGGCGCCGATGTCGGTCTGGCCTTTGACGGGGACGCCGACCGCTGCTTCTTGGTGGACGACAAGGGCGAACCTGTGAGCGGGTCGACGACCACAGCCATAGTGGCTCGGGCCATGCTCGACAAATACCCGGGTTCGACCGTCCTGCACAACCTCATCTGCTCCAAAGTGGTGCCCCAGGTGGTCCGCGAAAACGGGGGGACGCCGGTCGTGACCAGGGTCGGCCACTCCTTTATAAAAGGCGTCATGGCCGAGACGGGCGCGGTGTTCGGCGGCGAGCACTCGGGCCACTACTATTTCCGTGATAATTACAACGCTGATTCCGGTTCCATTGCCGCGCTGGTCGTCCTGGAAGTCATCTCCCGGGCCGGCGTGCCTCTTTCTGAGTTGCGCAAGCCGTTCGAGCCCTACGCCCAATCAGGCGAAATAAACACTGAGGCCTCCCGGCCGGCCGCCGTCATCGACGCCATCGGCAAGTCTTTCGCCGCCTCCAACCCGCAAGCCAGTCAGTCCCGGCTGGACGGTTTGACCGTGGACTTCGGCAGCTGGTGGTTCAATTTAAGGCCTTCCAATACCGAGCCCCTCGTGCGCCTCAACGTCGAGGCCGGGGACCGGGCCGCCTGCGACGCCCGCACACGCGAGCTGCAGGCTCTCATAAAGGAGCATTCATAACCCATGGCCCTCGACCCGATGCTCCTCGAGATCCTGGCCTGCCCGCAGGACAAGGGACCACTGCTTTATTTCGCCGACGAGGGGTCGCTTTACAACCCGCGTCTGCGGCGGCGCTATGTGATAAAAGATGACATCCCCGACATGCTCATAGACGACGCCGAGAGTGTTGACGCGGCGGAGCACGAGAGACTGGTCAACAAAGCGGCGGCCGAGGGCATAAAGCCTAATTTCGAGGCTCGATCCGAGGAGCGATAGGTGCCAGTACTCGACACGGACGGGATGTTCGGCCAAGCCGACATCTTCCCCGAACAGGTCCAGGAAGCGTTCCGGGGCTCGGCCACGATAAAGGGCCTGCCGCGGCGCGAGGACATCCAGAACGTGGTGGTCATCGGCATGGGCGGTAGCGGCATATCCGGTGACGTGCTCCAGGCCATCGCCTCACCGCTGCTGCCGGTCCCGGTGACGGTCGTAAAAGGCTACGAGTGCCCGAACTTCGTGGACGAGGCGTCCCTCGTCTTCGCCGTCTCGTGCTCGGGGGCCACTGAGGAGACGGTAGAGGCGGCCACGGACGCCGCCCTGGCCGGGGCCAAGATGGTAGTTATAGCGGGCGGCGGTGAGCTTGTCCGCCTGGCCGAGGCGTGGGGGGCCCCGTGCATAGGAGTACCCCCGGTGCCCTGGCCCCGGGTTGCCTTCGGGGCCATGTCGGTGCCGCTCCTGGTTGTCCTGTGGCGGATGGGCTTGCTGCCCGGAGCCGACCTTTGGGTCGAAAGAGCCGTCGAGCAGCTCAAGCGGCGACGTGACGAGTTCGTCGCCGCCGGGAGCTCCTCCGAGGCGGCCGAGGTGGCCCGGCGCATAGGGGCGTCGGTGCCGGTCGTCCACGGCGGGGGGCCGCTCGGTTACGTGGCCGGCCTGCGCTGGAAGGCCCAGGTCAACGAGAACGCCAAGCGCCTGGCCTTCTCGGCCACCCAGCCCGAGCTGTGCCACAACGAGGTGTGCGGGTGGGCCGAGGCGTCCAAGCAGGTGAGCTCGGGGATGTGCCTGGTCAGCCTGCGCCACGACAGCGAGCACCCTCAGGTCGGGCGGCGCTTCGACATCGTTGCCGATATCGTCCGGCCCTGGGTGAGCGACGTCATCGAGGTCCGGGCGCAAGGCGACGGCGAACTGGCCCAGTTGTTCGACCTCACGTACTTCGGTGACTACGTTTCGCTCTGGCTGGCCGCCGACGCCGGGATAGACCCGGGCCCGATCGACGTCCTCATGTGGATGAAGAAGCGCCTCGGCGGTGCCCGGGACGTCTAGTGCCGCCCGCCGCCCTGCCTCTGCTAGCCTAAAGTTGGGCTTCGGCGGGTCTGTGGTTGCAAGTCGATGCCAGCCGCAGGCAAAACGACCCACGTAAGGCAACCTGTGGTTGCTGAGCATGGTGCGGCTTAGGAGTAAGTCCTGCCTGCCGGCGGGCCGACCCTCGGCCCGGGGTGGAGACGACGAGGAGCGGGGCGCCGGTGGTGTTGGGCATGTGCCGCCGCCGCCGGTCCGCCGAGCGACGCAGCAGGCGAGTGTGGGGTCAAAGACCAGGTCAGCCGCCGGGGCCTCGAAGAGACAGTGACGCTGCGGGCCGCCCCCAGGCGGCGCGCCCGGCTTGACTAGCGCGTTCGAGGCCTGGAGGAGCCCGGCGGGCTGAGTTCGCCGGAGCCTGCTGGTAGTTTGGAGAGTGCTATGAGCGTCCTGACCAAGTTCCTGCGGATGGGCGAGGGGAAGAAGCTGCGCGCACTGCAGTCCCTCGCGCCGGACATCAATGCTCTGGAGCCAGAGCTAGAAGCCCTTTCGGACGAGGATCTCGCCCACAAGACGATAGAGTTCCGAGAGCGCCTGGCCAACGGCCAAGACCTCAACGACCAGCTCACGGAGGCCTTTGCCGTCGTGCGCGAGGCGGCCAAGCGCACCATCGGCCAGCGCCACTACGACGTGCAGCTGATGGGCGGGGCCGCCCTGCACCTCGGCTGGATCGCCGAGATGAAGACGGGCGAAGGCAAGACGCTCGTCTCCACCCTTCCCGTCTATCTCAACGCCCTGGAAGCCAAGGGCGTGCACGTGGTGACGGTCAACGACTACCTGGCTTCGCGCGACGCGGACTGGATGGGCAAGATCCACAGGTCCCTCGGGCTCACGGTGGGCCGGGTGACCCCGGACATGCCCGAGTGGCAGGACAAGAAGGACGCCTACAACTGCGACATCACCTACGGGACCAACACCGAGTTCGGCTTCGACTACCTGCGTGACAACATGGCCCGGAGCCTGGAGCACATGGTCCAGCGGGGCCACCCCTTTGCCATCGTCGACGAGGTTGACTCGATCCTGATCGACGAGGCCCGCACGCCGCTCATCATCTCGGGCCCCTCGAGCGAGTCTGCCCGCCTGTACTACCAGTTCGCCGGGGTGGCCCGCAGCCTGGCCCGGGAGACGGACTACGAGGTGGACGAGGAGAAGCGCACCGTCGCCCCCACGGAGGTCGGGATAGAAAAGGTCGAGAGCCTGCTCGGGATCGACAACCTCTACGACCTGGGCACGGCCAACCTGGTGCACCAACTGACCAAGGCGCTGCAGGCCAAGGAGCTGTACAAGAAGGACAAGGAGTACCTCGTGGCCGACGGCGAGGTGAAGATCGTCGACGAGTTCACGGGCCGCGTCCTCGAGGGCCGGCGCTGGTCCGACGGCCTGCACCAGGCCGTCGAAGCCAAGGAGCGGGTCCCGATCAAGGAAGAGAACCACACCTGGGCCACCGTGACCCTGCAGAACTACTTCCGCCTCTACAGCAAGCTCTCCGGCATGACGGGCACGGCCCTTTCGGAGGCATCGGAGTTCGGCTCGACCTACAAGATCCAGGTCGTCCCCATCCCGACCAACCTGCCGATGGTGCGCAAGGACTTCCCCGACTACGTCTACCGCACCGAGAAGGCGAAGTTCAACGCCGTGGTGGGCGACGTGGCCGAGCGGTACGACAAGGGCCAGCCCGTGCTCGTAGGCACAGCCTCGGTGGAGAAATCAGAGGTCCTGTCGAGGTTGTTCGCCAAGCGCGGCATCCCCCATCAGGTCCTCAACGCCAAGCAGCACTTCCGGGAGGCGGCTGTGATCGCCCAGGCCGGTCGGCTGCACCAGGTCACCGTGGCCACCAACATGGCCGGCCGCGGCGTCGACATCCTGCTCGGTGGCAACCCCGAGGGCCTGGCCCAGGAGTCCGTCAGGGCCGAGGGCCTCGAGCTCACGAGCGAGGAGGGCATCGCTCGTTTCAACGAGCTTTTCGCCAAGTACAAAGAGGAATGCGGGGCCGAAGGCGACCAGGTACGGGAGCTGGGCGGGCTGTACGTCCTCGGCTCCGAGCGCCACGAGGCCCGACGGGTCGACGACCAGTTACGGGGCCGCAGCGGTCGCCAGGGCGACCCCGGCGAGAGCCGGTTCTTCCTCTCCCTCGAGGACGAGCTCATGCGCCTGTTCGCCCAGGGCATGATGCAGTGGGCTATGGGGCGGTTCCCCGAGGACATCCCGATCGAGAACCGCATGGTGACCCGGGCCATCGAAAGGGCCCAGCACAACGTCGAAGCCCGCAACGCCGAGGTGCGCAAGGACGTCCTCAAGTACGACGAGGTGATGAACGAGCAGCGCAAGGTGGTCTATGCCCGGCGCATCCAGGTCATGGAGGGCGAGGATCTCCGCCAGCGCACCATCGACGTGATCACGTCGGCCCTCGACTCGATGATACGGGCGCACTGCCCCTCCGACTTCCACGAGGAATGGGACTTGGACGGCTTGTTGACCGAGGCCCGGCTGTACTTCCCCACCCAGCAGAGCGTGGAGTCGTTGAAGGACCTGGTCGGCACGGACTCGCTCTACGAAGCCCTCGTAGGCGAGGCCATCGAGTTCTACGACAAGAAGGAGCAGTCGATGCCCGCCCCGCCCGACGGGGACCCGGCCGACACCATGCGCCAGTTCGAGCGCGAGATCATGCTCCAGCTCATCGACCAGCGCTGGCGGGAGCACCTGTCCGAAATGGACTACCTGCGGGAAGGCATCAACCTGCGGGCCATGGGCCAGCGCGACCCCCTGGTCGAGTGGCAGCGTGACGGCTACGAGATGTTCGGCCAGATGATGTCGAGCATCGACGACGACTACGTGAAGTACGTCATGCACGCCCAGGTGCAAGTCATGGACCGGCCCGCCATCGACCCCGGCCTGGTCGGCGCCCAGTACCTCGCCCCCGAGGGCCCGGTGCTCGGGTCGCAGGCCATCGCCGGCGCCCTGGCGGCGGGCCCGGCCCCGGGCGAGGAAGTGGTATTCGCGGCCGAGGACGGCGCCGGTTCTCTCAGCGCGAGCGAAGTGCGTGCCCGCGCCAACGGCGATGGCGCCGGTGACGGTGCCGTGCCCCCCGCAAGGGTGGCGGCGGGCCCGGCTTCGGAGTTCGACCGCGCTGGCCGCAACGACCCGTGCCCATGCGGGAGCGGCAAGAAGTTCAAGTTCTGCCACGGGAAATAGTTGCGGGACCTTTCCGAGGACCTCTCGGCCCTGCGCCGGCGCCTGGACGAGGCGGCCGCATATCTCGATATCGAGACGACCAGAAAGCGCCTGGTGGAGCTGGAGCCCGAGCTCGTGCGCCCCGACCTGTGGGATGACCCCGAGCGAGCTCAGGCGGTCGGCCGGGAGTACGCGGCGCTGAAGGACGACGTCGACCTTCTGGACGGGCTCGGGGCCAGGCTGGCGGACGCTGAGATCCTCTACCAGCTGGCGCAGGAGGAGGCCGACGACTCTGTCGCCGGTGAGCTGGAGGCGGCTGTTGGCGGCCTGGCTTCCGAGCTCAGCCTGCTCGAGCTCCGCTCCCTGTTCACCGGCGAGCACGACGAGCTCGACGCCGTGTGCGAGGTGCACGCCAAAGACGGGGGTACCGACGCCCAGGACTGGGCCGAGATGCTGCTGCGCATGTACCAGCGTTGGGTGGAGCGCCGGGGCTTCGCCATGGAGATAGACGAGGTCAACCTGGGCCAGGAAGCGGGCGTCCTGTCGGCCACGTTCATCATCAAGGGCCGTTACGCCAACGGCTTGATGGCTTCCGAACGCGGCGTGCACCGCCTGGTGCGTATGTCCCCCTTCGACTCCCAGCACCGGCGCCAGACGAGCTTCGCGGCGGTGACGGTCGTGCCGTTCTTCGAGGACTTGACCGGCGAGGTCAACATCGACGAGAAGGACCTCCGGGTCGACACATACCGCAGTTCCAGCGCCGGCGGGCAGCACGTCAATGTCACCGACTCCGCCGTGCGCCTCACCCACCTTCCCACCGGCCTGGTGGTCTCGTGCCAGAACGAGCGCTCACAGCACCAGAACAAGGCCCGGGCCATGCAGATCCTGGCCGCCCGCCTGGCCGAACGCGCCCGGGAAGAGCGGGCCGCCGAGATCTCGGCTATGGCCGGCCCCAAGGCCCAGATCGGCTGGGGCTCCCAGATCCGCAGCTACGTGCTCGCTCCCTTCCAGCTCGTGAAGGACCTGCGTACGGACTACGAGACGGGCAATGTCGCCGCCGTACTGGACGGCGAGCTGGACCCGTTCATGGAGGCCTACCTGCGCTGGCGGCGCACCTCCCGTCAGTGACACCGGGCCAGTGACGGTGGGGCGGTGGCTGCGCCGCGCCCCTGGCGAGGGGCGGAAGGACGGGGGAGCGGTTGACGCGGTAGCCGGTAGCGGCCGCGTCTTTGGCAAGATGGCGGATGAGATGCACAACGAACCGGAGCTGTCCACCGCTGCGCTGACTGACGAGGAAAAGTCGGCGCGCCTCGCCCAACTGACCGAGATCATCGAGATGGTGCGCCCCATCATCCAACAGGACGGCGGAGATCTATTGCTGCTGAGCGCCGACGTGGAGACCGGTGTGGTCGAGCTGCAGCTACAGGGCGCGTGCAGTTCGTGCGCCGTCAGTTCCACCACCCTGCAGGCTGGCGTGGAGCGCATCCTAAAGGACCGTCTGGACTGGGTCACCGAGATCTCCGGCGGCGTCGACGAGGATATGGACTGGCAGGAGAGCGCCTCGATGGGCCGGGGCGGCTACGTTCCCAAGTGGTGACGCAGGCCGGCCAGATGGTAGCCCGGGCCGGTTGTCGCTAGCCGCCGGGCGGCCGGCGCTGTCAGGGGCAGCCATCTTCGCCCGGCTCACGGTCGGCGGGATAACCTGCGCTTATATGTCGAGCCCTTCGAACCCTGCGACCTCTACGCCGGTGGCACTGCGGGACCGGGCGGTCACCGTAGCCACCGAGATCGGGGCCCGGGCACTGCACAGCACTGAGAGCTGGGTGCTCAAGCACTCACTGGTGCCGACGACGCCTTTCCTGTCGCTCGAGACCTTCCCCTGGGTCGGGCGTATGGAGGCGATGGTGCCCGTCGTGCGGGCCGAGCTCGACGAGGTGCTCAGCCATCGCGAGGAGCTGCCCAATTTCCAGGACATTTCCATAGACCAGGCTTCGATCAGCAACGACGACGGGTGGAAGACCTTCTTTTTCCTGGCCTACGGGTTCCGTTCGGAGGCCAATTGCCGCCGCTGCCCGAAGACGGCGGCGCTCCTCGACAGCATCCCGGGCCTGGTGACGGGGTTCTTCTCCATCCTTTCCCCGGGTAAGCACATCCCGCCCCACCGGGGCCCGTGGCGAGGGGTGGTGCGCTACCACCTGGCCCTGAAGGTGCCCGAGCCCGCCCTGGCGTCAGGCATAAAAGTGGGCGGGGAGGAAGCTCACTGGGAGGAGGGCAAGAGCCTTCTGTTCGACGACGGTTACACCCATGAGGCCTGGAACGGTACTGACGAGGTCCGGGTGGTGCTCTTCTGCGACATCCTGCGGCCTTTGCGGCCCCCCGCCGAGCAGGTCAACCGTGGCCTCATCAAGGCCATCAGCTGGTCCCCGTTCATACAGGACGCTCGCAACCGCCACGAGGCGTGGGAGAAGCGCGTCGAGAACCTGCGCTGGGGCAATGGCAGTTGAGTGATATCAATGGAGCCGGCGGTGCCCCCGTCCCGGTCTCGGCCGACATCTTCGAGAAGTGCACTGTCCCCGAGCAGTGGGCCGCCGCCGAGGCGCTCGGGCTCAACCCCTTTTACCGTGAGCTCTCGAGCGAGATCGGCCCGACGATCACCTACCGCGGGTCGGAGCTGGTCATGCTGGGCTCCAACAACTACCTCGGCCTCACGACCGACCTCCGGGTCAAAAAGGCGGCCATGGACGCCGTGGCCCGCTATGGCACCGGGCTCACAGGCAGCCGGTTGCTCAACGGCACCTTGCCGCTGCACACCGAGCTCGAAGAGTTCCTGGCCGACTGGGTGGGCATGGAGCAGGCGCTGGTCTTCACCACCGGTTACACGGCCAACCTGGGCCTTATAGCCACCCTCGTCCAGGTGGGCGACGCCGTCTTTTGCGACTCGGCCGCCCACGCGTCGCTGGTGGACGGGGCCCGCCTGGCCGACGGGGTGCTCCGGGCCTTCCGCCACAACCGCCCCAACAGTTTGCGCCGGGGCTTGCAGTCGTGGCGCTCGCAGCCAGGTTCGGGGGGAGTGCTCGTCGCCGTCGACGGTATCTACTCGATGGAGGGCGACTGGGCGCCTCTGGCGGAAATACGGGCCCTGTGCGACCAGCACCAGGCCCGCCTCCTGGTGGACGAGGCGCACGCTTTGGGGGTGGTGGGCCCGTCCGGTTCGGGCACCTCCGCGGCACGGGGGGTACGGGCCGACCTCATCATGGGCACTTTCTCCAAGTCCCTGGCCAGTTGCGGCGGGTTCATAGCCGGCCCGGCGGCGGTGATCCAGTACTTGCGCCTGTACTGCCGGCCCATCCTGTTCACGGCGTCCAACGTCCCCGCCTCCCTGGGGGCGGCTCTGGCCGCGGCCAAGATCGCCCGGGAAGAGGACTGGCGCCGCCAGACCGTACTGGCCCTGGCCGAGAGGCTGCGCCGCGGCTTGTCCGAGCTCGGCTTCCATGTGGGCGGCACCGAGAGCTGCATCGTGCCCGTGCACGTCGACGACCTGCTCGGGACGGGCATCCTCTGGCGAGCCCTGCTCGACCGGGGCGTGTACACCAACTGCTCCATCCCGCCGGCGGTCCAGCGGCCCATGCTGCGGACATCGGTGATGGCCACCCACACCGAGGAGCAGATCGACAGGGCGCTCGATGCCTTCGAAGAGATCGCCCGCGACGGCGTGGTCGAATCCGGGCGCGAGCGCCTCCTGGGCCTGCTGGAGCTCGAAGGCAGCGTTTGAGCTCGGGCGCTCCTCCCTCGGCGCCGGACGGCGGGCGGGCAGGATGAGCTCGGGGGGGCTGGTGGTGGGCCTGACCGGCGCCACCGGGCATATAGGGGGGCTGCTCCTGGCCCGCTTGGCCGCGAGCCCCGAAGTCGCTGAGGTGCGTTCGGTGGCCCGGCGCCCCCTGGGCCGGTCCCTCGCCGGGCTGCAAGGCGCCCGCTCGGTACACGTGTGCGCCGACGTCCGTGACCCCGCCGCCCGCCGGGCGTTGGAGGGGGTTGACGTCCTCTACCACCTGGCTGCCCAGGTCTGGCAGGGCGGGGGCGCCGGCGGCTTGGCGACGATGGCCGAAGTGAACGTGGACGGCACCCGCAACATCCTGCGGGCCCGTCCCGGCGCCGTCGTAGTGGTGTCCTCGGCCGCCGTTTATGGCGCCTGGCCGGACAACCCCCTGCCCCTGGGCGAGGACGACCCCGCCCGTCCTAACCACGAATGCCCCTATGGAGGCCACAAGCTGCTGTCTGAGGCCATCTGTGCCCAGGAACACGGCAACTGGGCCATCGTGCGCCTGGCGGCCGTGCTCGGTCTTCACGCCGATGCCAGGGTGGCCCGCGCAGTTCAGGGCTATCGCCTTGCTGTCCCGGCCGTACGGGGCGTGCGCCAGGCGGTGCAGTGGCTGGACGAAGGTGACGCCGTCGGCGGACTTCAGGCGGTCGGGCGAGCGTTGGCGGGCCCGGGGCGGGGCGTGGCCGGCGAGGTGTTCAACATTGCCCCGCAGGACTGGCTCAGCGCCCCGGAGGCGGCGGCCGTCGCCGGCAGCCGCGTCGTCACTGTGCCACGCTGGGCTCTGCTGGCCGGCTCGCGGCTGGGCCGGCGGTTGGGCATCACCCCGTTCGGCGTAGACCGCGCCATCCTCATAGACGGGCCGCTGGCCTTGTCGGTGGCCAAGGCGCACAAGGTGCTCGGTTGGCGACCCGAGCGGACCTCGGCGCAGGTGCTCGCGGACGCCTTGGCCCGCGGCTGGCATGGCTTGCCTTTGAACCGGGAGCGCTAGGCGCCTCGCCGAGCCGAAGCGAGGTCCCGGGTCAAAGGTCCTTTTTGTAGAGGCGCCACACCTTGTAGCGGCGGGCCCCCATGTCCTCCAGCTGGCTGTTTATCCGGTGGTTGATGGCGAGCGTCCAGGACGCCTCCGCCGTCTCGATGCCGTCGTCGTACAGGCGCTGCACGATCTCTGAGTAGAGCATCGGGCCCAGGCCCACGCTCATGACGTCGGCCCGGACCCCCAGAGCGATGACACGCACCTGCTTCAGGCGCTTCATCCCGAACAGGAGGGGCAGCCAGCCGGTGGGCAGGAGCCGGCCGCTGCGGATCTTCAACATGAGCTGGTTGACGTCGGGCAGCGCCAGGCAGACGGCCACCGGCTCCCCGTCGCGCTCCAAGGCGAAGGCCCAGCGTGGGTTGATCATCTGCTTGATCTGCTTGGCCAGGTGGCGGATCTCGGCTTCGGGCATGGGCGCGAAGCCCCAGTTGTGTTGCCAGATGGCGTTGTAAAGCTCGAAGAACCGGCCCACATCGGCGGCGTAGTCCTTCTTGTCGAGCTGACGCACCGTCACGTGAGCGCGCTCACGCAACCTCTGCAGGGTGCGGCGCTGGCGTTCGGACAGCGCCGTGGCGTCCCGCTTGAACATGTACCCGTAAAGGTCCATGGCTTGCTCCCAGCCGGCGCCCGTCCACAGCTGCTCGTAATAAGTAGGGTTCTCCAGGGTGAGCAGGGTGGCCGGGGTGTCGAAGCCTTCGACAAGGAGGCCGAGCTCGTCGTTGGTGGTGAAATTGGCCGGCCCGACGGCCGTCTTGGCACCCTGGCGCCGGGACCAGTCGAGGGCGACGTCGAAAAGCGAGCCCGCCACCTCGGCGTCGTTGACGGCATCGAAGAAGCCCACCCACGCCCAGGACTCGCCTTGGACCTCGTTGAAACTGGAATCGATGCACGCCCCGATGCGGCCCACGGCTTTGCCGTCCCGGTGCGCCGTCCACAGCGCCCAACGCTGATGGGCCCCGGCCGGATGGCGCCGGGATAGGCGGTCGTAGACGCTGAGGCGCAGTGGCGGCACCCAGTGGGGGTCGTGGCCGTGCAGGCGGAAGGGCACGTCGATAAAGACGCGCTTGGCCGGCAGCTTGTCAGCGGGTCGGACCTCGGTCCCAGCCATGGCGGCTACGTTAGTCTCAGTCGGCCGCGCCGGCCCCTCCGCTCAGTTGGTGTCGGTAGCTTGACGGCGGTCCGCCATCGGCGGGGCCGGCCGGATCTCGGGTCTCTGCTTGGTGGGCGAGATCACGATCGTGGGAGCCGGCGGCGTGCCCTCCTCCTCGCCCGGGGTGTCCGACTTCGCGGGCACCGGGTTGGTGCGCACGCGAGTCGCTCGCTTCCCGTTGATCGTGACCTGTTCGGTGACGAGGGGCGCCTCCAGCTCGCTTATCCCCGACATGCCGACCGGCCTCATATCGAGCTCTATGACCTTGGCATTGAACAGCTGGCGCATGGCCCGACAGACTTCGAAGTCGGACAGGTTCAGCGCCCGCCCGATAGAACGCAGGTTGCGGCGGCCGTCCACCGCCGTGAGGACTCGCCACTGCTCCCGGTCGAGGGTCACCTGGCCCGGGTCGAGCTCGGAGACCAGACGCGGCTGTACCTCGAGCGAAGGGATCAGGGCTTGGAGCTCCTGCCATTCCGCCAAGCGCCGGCGAGCCTGCTCGAGGGCCTCCTCAACCGACATGTTGGTGCCCCCGACAGGGGCGCTCGCCCGTCCCGGGTGGAACTCGAAGTTGCCCCGGTCCGTCCCCATGAGCTCGAAACAGGTCTCCTGGATGCGTTGGGCAGCATCGCCCGCCACCCCGGCGGCCTGGTGCTCAGACTGGTCGGCACCGACGATGACGCCGTCGACGAAGAACAGGTTGGCGGTGTAAGAACGGCCCCGGAGGTGCAGGCGGCCGCTCATGCGGCGGTCTGCCAAGAGCTCCATCACGGAGCTGAAATCGAGGACGTCGAAGGTACCGTTCAGCGGCATCGCGCCCATTCTGCCAGTCTCGGGCCACTCGGGTGGCCCGTTCGCCGCTGGCCGCGGCCGTTCAGGACTCCATAATGGCGGCGGTGACCCCCCAGCCGTCGGGGAAGGCGACGGTTGTCAGGGACAGGAGGTCGTTGCCCGAGCGGAAGACGCAACTGGACTGGGCGTTGCCTGGGGGCGTACTGCACCCCCGGTACTGAGGGCCGCCGGGTGGGTAGGGGTTGGCGAACAGAGCGGCGACCGCGGCGGGGCTGGCGTCGGCCAACGCCGCCTTGCGGTCGTTGTCCGCCCACGCCCCGACCAGCTCGTAAGCGGCCTGTGACGCTGTCGGCTCCGGGGACGGGGGCCGCCAGGCAGCCGGACTGGTAGTAGACGATGAGGCAGCGACGCTCCGGCGCGGCGCCGCCGTCGTGCTGGTCGCCGCCGTCGTAGTGGTCGTAGTGGTCGTAGTCGTGATGGTCGCCGTAGTCGTGGTGGTCGCCGCGGTCGCCGTGGTCGTGGGCGTCAGAGCCTTGGGGGTGGACCGGCCGCACCCGCCGGCCAGAACGGCCGGCACCAGAGCGACCAGGCCCGTAAGCGTCGCCAGCCGTCTGCGGTGCACTATTGCGATCATCGCAGGGCCGGGCCGGCTCATACATGATGGCAAGGCCCTCACCCGAGGATGGCGCTCCCGGCCCGCGTGTGGCGCGCCTTGGCGGCGAGCGGACATATTGGCACCGGTGCCGATGCTCAGACCCCTACTGGCTGCGGCCTCCGGTTCTTACGTGCTCTTTTACACGCTCCTGGTGCTGCACGTGGCGGCTGCGCTCACCGGTTTCGCCAGCATCGGGTTCGCCGGCACGTACGCCGGGCGTGCCACGCACTTCGCCACCGTTACTGACCTGGCGGGCCCCGTTACCGACCTGGCGGGCGAGGCGGCGGACCAAGCCTCCTCGGCGGCGCCGGCGGGCATGACCATCGAGGAGCTGGTGCGTTATTTCAGGCGGCCGGCGGGGCTCTGGTGGGCGCTCCTGGCGGTGCCGTGGCTCGGGCTGGGGGCTCTGGCCGCCGAGCCCCATGGTGGGGGAGTGGCGCAGGCGTGGGACCTGGGCGCGTTCGGGCTGTGGGCAGCTGCGGCCCTGGTTGCCGCTCTGGTCGTGGTCCCCGCCCTGGGCCGGGTCGGCGCCGCTCTGGTGGCGCCGGGCGCGGGCCCGCCCCCAGCCGGGCCAGCCGGGCTCGATGGGGCCGCCCGGGCCCGGGTGGCACGCTCCGGCCTGGTGGCGAGCCGGGGAGCGATGGTCTGCGACGCCTTGTTCTTCATGGCGCTGGCGTTCATGATCTGGCAGCCGTAAGCAAAGGTGGGCGGCCCCAGCCCGCCTGGTGGCGACCAAATATTCAGGCGTTCATCAGTCGGACGCCATAATGTTTATTATTAGAGCTTTTACAAGAATGTCACGGAGTTTGTTTCGCTGGCGCAACCGCTAACGCTAAGCTTTTGGCTTGTGGCTCTCCTGGCGCCGGGCACCGGTACGAGTAGCGGGACGCCCACGACGGCAGGCCTGGCGGCGGGAAACCAGGTGACGGTGGTGGGGAGCCAGGGGACGGTGGCGGCGATGCCTGCCGGCGAGAGCCCGGAAATGTTCCGGGGCGTCCCCGTGCCCGAGCTCATCAGTGATTACCGTCTGGCCCTGGTCTCCCGTTGCATCGACGACCGCGAAATTACTCTGCAGAAGCAGAGCCGGGGTTTCTTCCATATTTCCGGGGCAGGTAACGAAGCATTGTGCCTCGGTTTGGCCCGGTCCTTGCGGCCCGCTTATGACTGGTTTTTTCCCTATTACCGGGACCGGTCGCTCGTCTTATCCCTCGGCGTCAGCCCTACCGACCTGCTTTTGCAGGCCGTCGGCGCGGCCAACGACCCGGCGTCTGCCGGCCGCCAAATGCCGAGCCATTTCGGAGCGCGCCACCTCAACATTGTCACTCAGTCGAGCCCCACTGGTTCACAGTGCCTGCCCGCGGTCGGTTGCGCCGAGGCTGGACGGTATATAACCGCCCATCGCCACGAGTTACCGGCCGGTTGCGCCGCCCGCGACGGTGAGGTCACCTATGTCTCACTGGGCGAGGGGGCGACCTCCGAGGGCGAGTTCTGGGAGAGCCTCAATACCGCGTGCACCCTGCGCCTGCCCCTCTTGTACGTCGTAGCCGACAACGGTTATGCGATCTCGGTCCCGGCGTCCCAACAGTCTCCGGGACCGATTTCCGAGCTGGTGAGCTGCTTCCCTGGGCTGGCCGTCCACCGCATTGACGGTCGGGACTATTTCGAAGTCCGCAAAAATGCCCCCGGTATCGTGGCCGGCGTCCGCCAGGGCCTCGGCCCGGCCCTGGTCCACGCCACCGTGACGCGGCCGTATTCTCACTCGTCAGCCGACACCCAGAGCAAGTACCGGCCCAAGTCCGAGCTGGACGACGAGGTCTGGAACGACCCTATTGCCATCCTGGAGCGGGCCCTGCTCGAGGGGGGCTTGCTTTCCTCCGACGAAATGGCTGAGATGCGTGAAGAGGCCCGCCGGCTGGTGGCAGAAGCGGCGAAGGAGGCGCTGGCGGCGCCGCGACCGAGCCCTGCCACGATGTTCGAGCACCTGGTCGACCTGCCCGACATTGCGCCGGACGAATATGACGAGCAAGCGGCCTACCCGGGCCGGGGTGCCCGGGCGGCAGGCGCCGACCTCGCCGTCGAGGAGGGGCCCGTGGTCGCCCTCGGGGAAGCGGTCCGCCTGGCCCTACATGAGGCCATGGCCAGAGATCCCCGGGTCCGGGTGTTCGGTGAGGACGTGGCTGACGCCCCGCCCGAGCTCTTGGACGAGCTCGAGGGTAAAGGAGGCGTTTTCGGTACCACTTTCGGCTTGCAGCGAAAGTTCGGCTCCGACCGCTGTTTCAACACGCCCCTGGCCGAGGCCAATATCGTCGGCCGGGCCATTGGCCAGGGCATGCGAGGACTGCGACCGGTGCCCGAGGTCCAGTTCTTCGATTACATCTGGACGGCCATGCAGCAGATCAAGAGCGAAGCGGCCACGGTGAGGTGGCGCTCGGCCGGGCAGTGGTCGTGCCCGATGGTCCTGCGTGTACCGATCGGGGGCTACCTGGCCGGAGGGGCTAACTGGCATTCCCAGTCGGGGGTGTCGATATTCGCCCATGTGCCCGGGCTCGTGATCGTCATGCCGTCCCGGGCGCTCGATGCCGTGGGCCTGTTGCGCACGGCCCTGGCCGGCGAGGACCCGGTACTTTTCCTCGAGCACAAGCACCTTTTGCGCCAGCGTTACACCGAGGACGCCTACCCGGCGGAAGGCTTCCGGTTGCCGTTCGGCAAGGGCCGCACCGTGCAGGCGGGCCGCGACCTCACCATCGTGACCTATGGCGCCACGGTGGAGCGCTCGCTGCTGGCCGCCGGCCAGACCGGCGCCAGCGTGGAGGTCATCGACCTTCGGTCCATCGCCCCCTGGGACAAGGAGCTGGTGGCGTCGTCAGTCGCACGCACGGGGCGCCTGCTGGTGGTGTCGGAAGACCATCTCACCTGCGGTTTCGCCTCCGAGGTGGCGTCGTGGGCGGGCGAGCACTGCTTCGACGACCTGGACGCGCCAGTGTGCCGGATAGGCGCCGCCGACACGCATATCCCGTACGAACCCCTCCTGGAGAGGGCCACGCTGCCCCAGGTCGAACAGATCGCCGAGGCCGCCCGGCGCTTGCTGGCCCACTGAGCACCCGTTGCCCGGGCCCGGCCGGGGCGGTGCACGTCGGCGTAGAGTTGAGGGTCGGTACAGTGGTTTGAGGAAAATGTCCCATTTCGGCCGCTCCCTAGTGCGTCTCGTGTTCGTAATAGTGTCGGCGGGGGCCATGGTGGCGGCGGCATTGGTCGGAGTGGCGTACTCGACCGGCCGCCTCGTCCACGACACCGCCACGGCCACGGAGGTGCGCCTTCCGGACCTCGTTACCGCCGCTCAGGTCCCTTCGGTGATCTACGCCGCCAACGGCTCGGTGATGGCTACCCTGCGCTCGGCCCTCAACCGTCAGCCTGTCGCCCTCGACCAGATCTCCCCGGTGCTAATCGACGCCGTGCTGGACACCGAGGACCACAGTTTCTGGTTGCACGGCGGCATGGACGTGGAATCGGTCGTCCGGGCCATGCTGGCCGACGTCAACGCCGGCTCGGTGGTCCAGGGGGGCTCGACCATTGCCGAACAACTCGTGAAGGGCCTCTACCTGACCGACCAAAAGACCATCAGCCGCAAGGTAAGGGAGGCGGTCCTGGCCGAGCGGCTGGAGGACAAGTACTCCAAAGCGCAGATCCTGGACGCTTATTTGAACTTCGTCTACCTGGGCAACGGTGCCTATGGCGTCCAGGCGGCGGCCAAGGAGTATTTCGACAAGGGCGCCGACCGCATCGACGTCGCCCAGGCGGCCCTACTCGCGGGCCTGATCCAGGCCCCCAGTGGCTATGACCCCATCACCAACCCGCTGGGGGCGCGCGAAAGACGCAGCGAGGTGCTTTCACGCATGGTCCTTTACAAGTCGATCACGCCCGCACAGGCCGTCATCGCCAACGAGACCCCCCTGCCCACCGTGGTCCACGATGCGCCCGGGATTTCTTACACCATCAACGGCTATTACGTGGACCAGGTCGTCAACGAACTGCTCGCCAACCCCGCCCTTGGCGCCACCTCGGAAGAGCGCGTGAGCGCCCTGTTCGCCGGCGGCCTGAAGATCTATACCAACGACGTGCCGTCGTTGCAGGCCTACGCCCAGGATGTCTCGGTCAGGGACATCCCCTCCAGCCTCTCCGACGTGGTGTCCGCCTTCGCTGTCCTGGACCCCCGCACGGGCAACGTCGAGGCGCTGGTGGGAGGGCCCCACCCCGGGACCGACCAGTTCGACGACGCCACCCAGGGGCAGCGCCAACCAGGCTCCGGGTTCAAGCTCTTCACGCTCATCGCCGCCCTCGAGATGGGCTACAACGTCTACGACTCGGTATTGGCCACTTCTCCGTGCGCCGTCCTGTTCCCCGGGGTGCCGGAAGCCAACGGCTACAACCTGAACCGGCTGATGAACAACGACCCCGGCGACCCCAACGGCGTAGTGAGCATCGTCGAGGCCACGGCGCTTTCCATAAACTGCGCTTTTTTGCGCCTGGCCCACCAGGTGGGCCTGTCCAAAGTCATCAACGTGGCCCACAGCATGGGACTGACGGACTTGACGCTCAACCCGATGAACCCGTCGCTCGTGATTGGTAGCGAAGCCGTCAAGCCCCTCGAGATGGCTGCCGCTTACGCCACGGTGGCCGACGGGGGCATTTACCATTCCCCGAGGTTCGTCAGCCGGGTGGTGGACGACACCGGGAATGTCATCTACAACGGAGAGGGCCCGGGCCGCAGGGTGTTCTCAGCTCAAGTGGCGGCTGAGGCGTTGGTGGCCCTGCGGGCGGTCGTCCAGTACGGCACGGGCACGGCGGCGGCGCTGAGCAACGCCGACGTGGCCGGGAAGACCGGTACCACCGAGAACAGTGTCGATGCCTGGTTCAACGGGATTACCCCCACCGTCGCCTCGTCGGTCTGGCTGGGCGACCCCAAGGGCGAGGTGCCGATGTACGTCAACGGCGTCGAGGTCTATGGTGCCGACTACCCGACGCAAATCTGGCACGACGTCATGCAGTACGTCCTGGCCCACTCGTCTTACATTGCCTTCCCCACACCCGACACCTACGATCTACCGCCGGTCAAGTACATCTACTCGGCCAGTCTCGAGGAAGACGACCTGTTGTCGCACGACGGCGTCGGGGCCACCGCGTGTGTCTGGGACGGCGAACTGGTCCCATGCGCCACCACCACGACGACGACCACTGTGCCCCCCGGTCCCCGGCGGGCACCGACCCAGGCGGGAGGCATTGCTCCCACAAGCCCATCCCCAACTTCCCCGGTGCACACGCCGGCGGCGACCCCGGTGGTGACCACGCCATGACCGTAAATACTGCCGATCTCGAGGCCCTTTTGGACCTTCAGGACCATGACACTCGGATAGACCAGGACCTGCACAGGAAAGCCCATTTGCCCGAGAGGTCACAATTGGCCGAACTCAACGCGGCTCGCGCCCAGGAGACGACGGCCCGGTCCGCGGTCGCCGCCCTCCAAGACGTGGTCGCCGTCCGCCAGGCCGAGGCAGAACGGGAGCTCAAGGCCACCGAGGACAGGGCCCTGCAGGTCAACAAAAGGCTTTACGGCGGGACAGTCTCCGCGTCGCGCGAGCTCCAGGCCATGGCCAACGACGTCGAAGGCCTCCGCCGGCGGGCCTCGGAGCTGGAGGACCGTGTCCTCGGCCTGATGGAGGAGCGAGAACCACTGGACAAGCAGCTGGCCCAGCACGACGCCCATCTGGCCGAGCTTTCCGAACGGGCCGGCGAGCTCTCCCTGGCGCTGGAGGCGGCCGAGGCGGACGTGGATGCCAGCCTCTCCCTGCTCCAAGGGCAGCGCCAGGAGGCCGCCCAAGGCATAAGCCCCGAGCTGCTGGCCACTTACGAACGCCTGCGCCAGCACCTGGGAGGCGTTGCCGTGGCCAGGCTGACCGGGGGCCGGTGCGACGGTTGTCACCTGACCCTGCCCGCCATGGAGCTTGACCGCATACGTCACGAAGCGGCCGGGTCGCTCGAGCACTGCGACCAGTGCGGGCGCATCCTGGTGATCAGCGGCACCTGAGGCGGGCCGGGTTGTCGACGCCCAAAGAACCAGCGCTCTGGTCCGACGAGCCGTCGGGCGTCCCGGCGCCGGCCCGGGTAGTGCCGTTGGGCGGAGCCACGCTGATGGTGGGCACGTGCTCGTGGACGGACCCGACCTTGACCAAGCAGACGGCTTGGTACCCCAAACGTTCTATGAGCGCGGAGGACAGGCTGCGCTACTACGCCGGGCAGTTTTCTCTGGTCGAAGCGGACGCCACCTATTACCGGCCCCCGACCCGGGAACTGGCCCGCTCGTGGGCCGAGCGCGTCCCGGACGGCTTTTGCTTCGACATAAAGGCTTACGGGATGCTGACTGGGCACCCCGTCGACCCGGCCGCGCTGTGGCCAGATATCCGCCAGCAACTGACGCCTGATGTGGCCGAAGAGCGCCGCGTCTATGCCCATCATCTGCCTCCCGACGCGCTGGAAGAAGTGTGGGCGCGGTTCCTGGACGCCCTGCGCCCGTTGGACGAAGGAGGCCGCCTCGGGGCGGTGCTGTTCCAGTACCCGCCATGGTTCGTGCCTCGGCGCTCCAACCGCGACGAGCTGGCCCGCTTGGCCGAACGCCTCGGGAGCACCCTGGGATGCGTTGAGCTGCGCTCGCCCAAGTGGTGGGAAGAAGCCGATCGCCAGCGGACGCTCGACCTCCTGAGAGATCTCGGCCTGGCCACCGTGGTGGTCGACGCCCCGCCCGTTTCCGGGCTCCCCACCGTGCTGGCCGCCACCCGGGACGACCTGGCCGTCGTCCGGTTCCACGGGCGGGCCGACAGCACCTGGAACGCCCGCAATGTGAGCGCCGCCGAGCGGTTCCGCTACCTCTATAGCGAGGCAGAACTGGCGGAGTGGGCGGGGCGGGCCCGCAAGTTGGCACAGACGGCCTCCAGGGTGCATTTGCTCATGAACAACTGCTACCAGGACTTCGGGGTACGCAACGCCGCGCAACTGGCCGCCTTGCTGGCCGACGAAGCCGGTGAGTGAACCCGCCGGTCGCCGGCTGCGTTCCCGTCCCGGTGCTTTCCCGCTCCCAGGCGGGGCCTCCGGCGCTGTCCTCAAAGCCACGGACCTGTGCCGGCACCGATCGGGCCAGGTGGTGCTGGGCGGCGTTTCGCTGACTCTGGGCCCGGGCGAACGCATGGGGGTCGTGGGCCCGAACGGCATTGGGAAGACGACCCTGCTGCGCATATTGGCGGGCCTTGAGCTGCCTGACGCGGGCAGGGTGGAGGTTTCGCCCCCTTCCGCCGCCGTCGGTTACCTGGCCCAAAACCGGCAAAGTCCCCGAGAGGAGACGGTCGAGCAGTACCTGCGGAGCAGCTGCGGAATTGCCCAGGCCGAGGAGGCCATGGGCTCGGCCCTGGCCGCTGTGGCGGCGGGGGACCTGAGCCCGGCGGCACAAGAGGGTTACGACCGAGCCCTGGCCCGGTTCAACCAGGTCGACCCGGGGGGCTTCCAGGAGCGCGCCGCGGCCAGGCTGGCCGCGCTGGGAGCCGGCGCCGACCTGCTCGGGTCGTCCATGGCAACCCTGTCCGGGGGCGAACTGGCGCGGGCCGGCCTGGCTGCGCTCACCTTGTCGCGCTTTGACGTTCCGCTGTTGGACGAACCCACCAATGACCTTGACTTCGCCGGGCTCGAGGTGCTCGAGCAGTTCGTGCTCGCTCTGAGCGGAGGGACCGTGGTCGTTTCCCACGACCGCGCTTTCCTGGCCCGCACGGTCACCTCTGTCCTCGAGATCGACCCTCATACCCGCAAGTCGGTCCTGTACGGAGGCGGGTGGGCGGCCTATCTGGAGGAGAAGGCGCTGACGGCCGGGCACCGCCAGGAGGCGTACGAGAAGTACCGGCGCAACCGTGAGGACCTGACCGAGCGGGCCCAGCGCGAGCGGCAGTGGGCGACCAGCGGTACGTCGCGCGAGCGCAGCGCGCCGAAAGACAAGGACAAGCTCCAACGAGATTTCCGCATAAACAAGACCGAACAGTTGGCGGCCCGAGCGAGGCGGACGGAGCGGGCGCTGCAGCGCCTGGAAGAAGTCGGCAAGCCCTGGGAGCCGTGGCAGCTCCGCTACACGTTGGCAACTGCCCCCCGCGCCGGCGCGGTCGTGGTCTCGCTGTCCGAGGCAGTGGTGCAAAAGGGTGACTTCCGTCTGGGGCCGGTCGACCTGTTGGTCGAGTGGGGCGCCCGGGTCGCCGTCACCGGGAGCAACGGCGCCGGCAAGACGACCCTTGTGGAGACGGTCCTGGGCCGAGCCCCGCTCGTGTCGGGCAAACGGTCCATGGGCCCGAGCGTCGTGCCCGGCGAGCTCGCTCAGCACCGTGCCGGCCTGGTGTCCCCCGACGGCGATTATGCCGGCCCGGCCGAGCGGCTCCTGCCCGGCTTCCTTCGCCTGTCGGGCCTGGAGCTGGCCGAGGCTCGCTCGCTCCTGGCCAAGTTCGGTCTGGGCACCGAACATGTCGACCGCCCCCTGGCGACCTTGTCGCCAGGGGAGCGTACCCGTGCCCAGCTGGCGTGCTTCCAGGCTGTCAGCGTGAACTTCCTGGTGCTCGACGAGCCGACTAACCATCTCGACCTACCGGCTATCGAACAGTTGGAGATGGCGCTGGACGCCTACGACGGGACGCTGTTGATCGTCTCGCATGACAGGAGACTGTTGGAGGACCTCCGGGTCACGCACCAGGCCGAGGTCGAAGACGGCCGGGTAAAGCTGACGGCCTGCTAGCGGGTGCCGGTGCTGCGGTGCCGGTCAGGCGGTGCCGGTCAGGCGCCGATGAGCCGGGCCGTGGCCCGCCGGCCCTGCATTTTTACGACCTCGATGGCGTTGGGCAGTTGCTCTTTTATCTCCATCGAGTGGGTGACCACAAGGATCTGGCGGAAACGCCCCCGCAGGCGCTCCAGCGCCAGCAGCATACGCGCTCGGCGCTCTTCGTCCAGCGGTCCGAAGACCTCGTCGAGGACCAACAGGCCGACGGTGCCCCCGGCCTGGAAACGCACGTGCTCACTTATGGCCACGCGCAAGGCGAGATTGGCGAGGTCGACTTCGGAGCCGGAGAACCGGCCCAAGTCATAGGAGATGCCCCCGTCGCAGATGCGTAGGCCGTAGGTCTCGGGGTCGACTTCCAAACGGTCGTACTCATTATCGGTGAGCTCGGCGAACAGCTCGGCCGCCTGCACGGCTAAGCGGGGCCCGACCGAGGCCACCACGCTGTTGCGGAAGGCGTTGAGCAGTTCGGAGGTGCGGCTCAGGTGCACGGTCGAGGACTCGAGCTTGGCTAGGAGGGCATGCTGAGCCTGGGCTTCGGCCCAGCGCTTGGCTTGGGCCTGAGCCTCAGCGGCAGCCGTGGCTGCGTTGAGGCGCGCCAGGCGGGCGGACTGGTCGGCTTTTTGAGCCAGGACTTCGGCTTCCTTCCAGGCCTTCAGGGCGCCGGCCAAGGCCGCCGGGTCGAACCCGAGCGATTTGACCTTGGCCCGTAGGACCGCCAGCAAGGACGCCGCGGGCTCGGCCCGGTCCCTGGCCTGAGTGAGCGAGAGCTCGGCCTGCGGCCGTCGCTCCAGTCGGCCTCGAAGCCTGCTGGCTTCCTCGGCGGCCTGGCGGCAGGCTTTCAAGGCCGCCTGCGCCGGTCCGAGCACCGCCGCTATCTCGCCCGGCGCGGGCACGGCTCCGGTGGCCACGCTAAGGGCATCGCCCGTCTCGCCGAGGGCACTGATGGCTGCCGCCAGGCGGTCGGCGGCTGCCGACCGACGGTGGCTGACCTGTTGCCACTCGGAAAGAGCCTGGCGCGCTGCCGCCGTCCCTTCGGACAGGCGCTTTAGCCCGGCGAGCGCCGCCTCGGCTGTGGCCCCCGCCTGTGCCAGGGCCTCATCGGCGGCCGCCAGGCGCTGCCGGGCGGCCTCGACTTCAGCGGCGCGGTGGGCCTGTACCTGTCCGAAGGCCTCTCCCAGGGCCTGGCCGCAGAGGGGGCAGTCCTCGTCCCCCGACAGCGACGACGACTTGGACAGGGCGTCCTCTGCCCGCGCCAGATCGGCTGCGGCCGACCCGCGCCACGCTTGTGCCGACCCGAGGTCCGAACGGGCGGCCATGGCCACCCGTTCGGCTGCGGCCAGGCCTTCCTCGTCCGGTGGCGGGGGGACGGGGACAGACGGGACGCCGGTCAGTTCGTCGGCCGCCTCGGCGACGGCCTGGACCAGCGCCAACCGGCGTTCCAGGACCGGCAGGCGGGCGGTCTCGGTCTCCAGGCGACCGAGGCTCTCCTCGGCGCCGGCCAGTTGGGCCAGCTCGGCCGTGAGCTCTTCGACTTGGCGGTTGGCAGCTTCCATCTCCGAGCGTGCCGCCTTGCCCTCCACTACGAGCACATCGTGTTCCTGGCGGGCCCGGTCCAGCCGGTCAAAGCTCTCTTTGGTGGCGCCGGCCGCTTGGCGAGCCGCGGCTACCGCTCCCTCTTCTTCGACGGCGGCGACCTCCAGGGCGCTGGCCCGGGCCTCGGCATCGGCCGCTGCCACCTTGGCCTCTTCGACATCGGGCAACATGCCCCGCAGACGGCTGTGCTGTGCGCCCACCTCTCGGGCGTCGGCGCGTGCCTTATCGCGGGCAACGTCCAGAGGGGTGACGCCCAGCAGGGCCAGTACGAGCTTGCGACGATCGGCCGGGCTCTGGGTGGAGAAAGCGTCCAGCTGCTTTTGCTCGGCGAACACCGAGGCGCGAAAAGCGCCGTCGTCCATGCCCAGGACCGAGTGGACGTAGCGGCCGGTGTCCCTGACTCCTTCGGCCATGGCGAGCCCATCGCAGTGGGCTTCGGCCCGCACGGTGGCATTGACGCCCGTGATCGTCCGGCGGACGAGGTACACATGGCCCTCGTGCTCGAATGTCATCTCGGCCACGCATTGGCCGTGGGTGCCCGACGACGCGACCTCCTCCTTGCCGGTACGGGCCTTGCCCCACAGGATCCAAAGGATGGACTCGAGAAGCGTGGACTTGCCGGCGCCGTTGGGCCCGAACACGCCCACCAGGCCGGGGGGCAGAAGAAGCTCGAGCTCGTCCTCGAACACCCGGTAGTTGCGGAGATAGATCCGGTCGATCAGCAAGTGCCTGATGCGCTCCTGGCGCTAGCCCGCCGATTCGACGGCATCTTGAAGGTACCGGTGGCCGAGGTCCCGGACCCGGTCGCGGTCAAGCCCAGCGAGGTCCTGGTGGGTCAGGAAGGAGTCCCATTGGCCGCCCAGGGTCTCCATCCGGGGGAGCTCGGCGGAGACGGCGACGGCTTGGAACTGTGGCTCCAGGCGCAGGTCCAAAGCGGCGCCGGCCACCTCTCGGAGCAACTGGCGGTCGAGCAGGCGGTATGCCTCGGGGTCGACCCCCTCCAGGTAGAGGCGGGCAACGGCCCCGTCCGGCACCGTGGCCGCTCTCCTCATCACCTGCTCCGACAGTTCGGACGGGGAAAGGCCGAAGGCGTACACGCTCTCGAGGGTGACGAGTTGCCGCTGGTCGGTAAGGGCGACATGGCGGCATTCGCCCGTGTCGGTATCGAGCACCACAATGCCCTTGGGCCGGTCAGGGTCATCGGCGAAGCTGAAGGTGTCCGTCGAGCCTGCGTACCAGATGCCCTCGGTCACCCGGGCATGGAAGTGGTAGTGGCCTAGTAGGACGAGGTCCGACTCGAGCGTCCCGAGGTCGATCTCGATCTCGTTGATGTCAGCGTGCTTGGGCTCGAGCTGCTTGATGCGGGGATGGGTGATGAGCAGGTTGGTCCGGTCGGCGCTCCGGGACGCACCGGCCTGCCCGAGGGCCTCGAGCGTCGCCTCCACGCTCAGCATTTGAGGGACGGCGTGTACGACGACCCCGCTCCCCGGCCCCGTGATGTCGAAACGTTCGTAGGTGAGGCGGCAGGCGAAGTGGACCTCCCGGAAGGTGTCCGCGAGAGCGGAATAGGGGCTGCCCCGGCCGGGCAGGCGGGGCGTGTCGTGGTTGCCGCTGATGACGACCGTCGGCACCCCGTGGTCCCGGATGGCGGCCAAGGCGCGTTGCGCGACGCGAAAGGAGCGGTAGTGGGGAGCGGGATGGTCGAAAATATCGCCCAGCCAGATCACCAGGTCGGGCTCTTGGGCGAGGGCGAGGGCGACGGCCGCCTCGAACGACCTCTCGAAGTCCCACTCCCGCTGGTTGACGCCGCCCTCCACCGTGTAGGGAAGATAGGAGCGGCCGAGGTGGGCGTCGCCGATGGCCGCGACCCTCACGTTGTGCGCTCCGGCTTCATGTTGACCAGTACATCACGGAGCGGTGACTAGAACGCGGAGCCTGCTCTGGCGAGGAACTGGCGGCCGGGGGAGGCCGTCACTGCCCGGTGGGAGCATGGCGGCGTGGCCCCCCGCCCTATCGTCCCATCGCCGGCCGGGCAGTCCGCCCTGGCGGTCTGGCGGCGCGAGCGGCGTGCCCAGGCCCGCCGAAGGGCCCTGGCCGTCGCCGCCGCCGGCATCGCCTTGGGGGTAGCTGCCATCTGGGCCGGCGCTCACTTCCTGACCAGGTCGGGCTGGGCGCATGGATGGGTGTGGCCCGGCTCAGCTGCCGGCTGGGCCGCGATCGCCCTGCTGGCCTGGCCCCGCCGGGACGCCGACCGCTGGGCCCGAGGCGCGGCGGGTGAGCAGGCCACGGCGGCCCTGCTGGCGGGCCTGGCCCCGCGGCGCTGGACGGTACTGCACGACTTGGCGGTCCCGGGGAGCCGGGCCAACATCGACCATCTGGTCATCGGTCCCACCGGCCTGTGGGTGGTGGACAGCAAAGCGTTCCGGGGGAACGTACAAGCGCGCTGGGGCCGGGTGCGGGTAGGGGGCGTGCCGCTGTCCACGGCGGCCGTGCGCTGGGAGGCAGAGGTGGTCTCGGACCGCCTGGCGGTGCCGGCCCGCCCTGTCATCGCCCTTCACGGCCCCCGCCTGCCCCGTCGTGCCCGGCGTTGCGACGGCGTCCGCGTTGTGGCCGCCACGATGTTGACACGCCGCCTGCGCCGAGGGGCGTGGCTGCGGCCGAGACTGAGCGCCGGCGAGGTGAAGGAGATTTCTGATCGCGCCGAGCGACAGTTCAGACATGCGGGAGCCTAGCTTCGGGCCCTGTTCGGGGTGCCAGCGGCTAAAGTCCAAGGGGAAAGCGACTTTGTCGCCTGACTGCAGGCCAAAAAAATGTCACACCCCCTAGACTTTGACCCGATCGTCGAGGCCCGCCGGCAATGGTCCGCGCACGGATGGCAGGACTCTAGCGACGGCATGGCGGCCATCACTTCGATCGTGCGGGCGCAGCAGATCTTCCTGGCCCGCATCGACGCGGTGCTCCGGCCCATGGACCTGACCTTTGCCCGTTACGAGGTCCTGATGCTGCTGCTTTTTTCCCGGAACGGTTCCCTACCCCTCAATAAGATAGGCGCCCGGCTGCAAGTGCACCCCACCAGTGTCACCAATGCGGTGGACAGGTTGGAGGCCCAGGCTCTCATAAAGCGTGTCCCGCATTCGAGCGACCGGCGCACGACTCTGGCCGAGATCAGTGCTGTCGGGCGGGAACTGGCGTTGCGGGCCACGGCGGTCCTCAACGAAGAGGTTTTTCGCCGGCCCTCCATGAGCCCGGAGGATCTCGGGAAGTTGACGGAGGTCTTGCAACGCTTTCGCCAGAGCGCGGGAGACTTTTCGAAGCCTGGGGCTATCCCGACTTGACGTTGAGCTGAGGGCTGAGGCTTCAGTCCACCAGGGCGGAAACGTTGGGAGGGGCGACGGCCCGAGCCACCGGAGCCGGAGGTGCCGCCCGGAGCACCTCGTCGTACAGGTGGACGAGGGCTGGGACGGCAAAGGGAGCCTCGAGGTTGACGAGCAGGCACTCGCCCGGCATCAGGGCCTGAATTTCGGGGCCGAGGGACGAGAGGTCCTGTTTGGCTGAGGAGCGCAAGATGTTGCGGTCTCTTTCATCGGCCAGGCCTAGTACGAAAAAAGTATTGAACTGGCTCAGGAGTTCGTCGTCGAGCAACTTTGGCTGCTGGGTCACCGCCAACAGCCCGACGCCGAACTTGCGGCCCTCTCGGGCGACACGGGGAAAGACATTGGACTCGCGGTCCTTGTTGGCCGAGAGCACCCGCTGCGCCTCTTCGAGGGCTACGGCGACCACGGGGAGCTGTCGGTGGCGCTCGGGGTCGTTCAAGAAGGCCGCCTGCCATTCTTCGAGGACTCGCCGGGTGAGATAGGAGGCCACCAAGACCTCCTCGGTGCCTCCGAGGCCGCTCACGTCGACAAGCACGACCTTTCCCTGCAGCAGCTCGTCGAGGATCCGCCGGCCGACGGAGACGGCCGGGTCGGCGGAGATGCAGGGCAGGTCCACGATGCGCCGGGCGCGCCGGTGGACGACCTGGAGGGTGTTGAGGGCGACCCGGGCCGAGAGCTCGACATCCCGGAACCCGGCCAGGTCCTCCAGTCGGGCGAAGTCGGCCAGCCAGGCCAGGCCTTCACGCCGCCCGGACGCTCCGGCCGCCGCCGGCCCGCCGTTGGCACCGACGCCCTCGTCGGTCGCCGGTCCCCGCCGGGGAAGGGCGGCCGAGTAGTGACGCTCGAGCTCGTGCAGCGCTTCTTCTTGCGGGCGGCTCCATTCGTAGGCCGTCCTCAGGTCGTCGACCGAAAGCTCGGCCAAGCTGATCCGCAGCGTCGAGGTGTTGGGCAGGCGCCGGTCCGAGTAGGTGCGGAGCGCCTCAGACGCCCACGGGTGCCGGCCGAGGGCGTTGCGGTGCTCTCCGTGAGGGTCGATAAGCAGGAGCCCGTAGCGGCCGTTGGCGGCCATGACGCCGGCGGCGATGACCCGCAAGAGATTGGACTTCCCCATCCCGGTCGTGGCGAAGATGCCCACGTGGCTCGCCAGGGACCTCCCCGGGATCCCCACTGGGAACTCGACCACGGTCTCGCCGCTGCGCAGGTGGCCGACGGGCAGGTCGCCCATGCGCTTGGCCAGGAAGGCGAAGTCCTCCGGCGTGGGTGAGACGACGCGGGAGAACTGAGTGGGAAGGCTCTTGGGTTTCCTGAACACCGTCCGTGCCGCGCCGGGCACCGCCGGAGGAGCCAGGTACCCGACGCACCGGCACTCGGCCAGCCGGTAGGTCCGGCGGGCCTGCTCATGGAGAGTGTGGGCGCCGCTTTCCCCCCGGGCATCGTCGGCCAGCAAGGTGCCGGCCACCCGCTCGGCCCATCCGGGCTCGCGGTGCTCGGTGCCGTAGCTCACGTCCACCACCCTGAACAGGTAACGGCGCCCCGTGGCCTCGTCCTCGCCGACCAGCAGCTCGCCGAGGAAGAGGTCCTCTTCTGGGGCGGCCCTGAACAGCGCCTCGAGCACGTTGCGGCCGAAGAGCCGGCCCCGAGTGTGGGCGGGGAGCCCGGGGTCCCCGGTCCGGCCGCGCAGGGGGAGGTCGGTCGCGGGAGCGCCGTTCAGGGGAACATCCGTCATGGTCCCCCAGCATCGCAGCTCAGGACCGCTCCATGAGGCCATGGCGGTCGGCGAAGGCGCGGGTGCGGACCTCTTCGGGCAGCCCTTCGCCGTCGAGCGCGCTTTCCAGCTCGCTCCACACGTCCTGGCGGGCCCAACCGGGGCAGGAAGCCAGACGGTCGGCCACCGAGAGCGGATAGGGGTAACCGGGGAAGCCGGCGTCGTCGGCCAACGCGGACAGCTGCCCGAGCAGGCCGGCGGCGTCGGCGCCGGCGGGGAGGTCGATGCGGAAGGCGAAGCGGGCGTCGGGGTCGAGGCGCGCCACGACGACGAGGAGGCCGGGACCGATCTCCAGGCGGCGCAGGGCAACCGGCGCCCACCAGCAGGCGCGGTCCCCGAACAGGCCGGCAGCTTCCAGCTCCAGCTGGCCCACCAGCGGAGCTCCGCCCCGGGCCAGTGAGCTGTGCTTGGTCACACCGATCAACGCCACCCGGGCCGCCGTCGAGCGGCCCAACAGCTCTTCTAACCAGTGGGCCGGGATCCGCCAATCGGGCTGGAGGTCGCCGTCCACTAGGACCATGCCCCCAGGGCCGGTCTCGTCCACACATCGCGAAATGAGGCGCCACTCGGACCAGTCCCGCAGGAGGTTGATATCAACGGGTGCCTCGGGGGCGACGGGCGCCCCCAGCGCGGCCAAGGAACGCCGGCCCTCGCTGCCCCCGCCGCTGCCCCGGAGCAGGTGCACCTCCAGCTGTTCCTGCTCCTCCAGGCTGCACCGGCCGTCCTGCCAGCGGGCGCGGGCGGCCCTGGTGGCGGCCACCTGCAAGCAGCGGGCATCGGCCACCAGAGCCTGTCCACCGTCCACGGCGAAGCAGTCGGGAGGAGCCGAGAGCCGGGCGAGCGGCCGGATCTCGACGGTGGGAAGAAAGTCCAGGTCGCTGCCTCCGGGGTCGGAAAGTTCACCGGCACCACCGCTCAGCAACTGGGCCAGGCGTTGGGCGGTTTCGGCGATCGTGGGCACGCCCGCATGTTACGAGGTGGGCAGAGGCGCTCTTTTCCGGCCGGGCCGGGCACAATAGTCATATGCCCAGGGCCATCTGGAGCGGTTCGATCAGTTTCGGGCTCGTCAATGTCCCCGTGAAACTGGTGACCGCCACTTCCCCCAAAGACATTCGGTTCCACCAGTTGCACGCCTCGGACGGTGGCCGGATCAACCAAAAGAGGGTCTGCTCGCTGGACGGCGAGGAGGTCGACTACTCCGAGATCGTGAAGGGTTACGAAATCCACCGGGGCCAGTACGTGATCGTCGAGCCCGAGGAGCTCGAGGGTTTGGCGCCCGAATCGAGTCGCAGCATCGACATCGAGGAGTTCGTCGACCTGGCCGAGATCGACCCCCTGTACTTCGAGCACAGCTACTACCTGGTGCCCGATGGGCCGGCGGCCCGCCCTTACGCCTTGCTGGCGGAGGCCATGGCCGGGACCGGGAAGGTCGGTATCGGCCGCTTCGTACTGCGCACCAAGCAGTACCTGGCCGCGCTGCGCCCACGGGAGGGCGCCCTCGTCCTGTCCACCATGCTCTTCGCCGACGAGGTAGTCGAGTCGACCGAGCTCGAGGTGGCGACGACGAAGGACACCAGGCCCTCCGAGCGGGAGCTGACCATGGCCCGCCAACTCGTCAGCTCGCTGTCGGCCGAGTGGGACCCGACCAAGTACAAGGACGATTACCGGGAAAAAGTCATGGAGCTCATCGAAGCCAAAGCCGAAGGCAACGAGATCGCCACGCCGGAAGAGCCCGAGCGCCCCGCGCCGGTACTCGACCTGATGGCGGCCCTCGAAGCCAGCCTCGCCCGGGCCCAGCAGGACCATCCCTCCTCGCAGCACAGGCCCTCCTCGCAGCACAGGCCCTCCTCGCAGAACGGGGCCTCCTCGCAAAACGGGGCACACGGGCGGCCACGTAAGCGGGCTTCGGCGTGAGCAGTCCGGGGTTGGCGCCCCGGGCGGGCGGTGCCGGTCCCCGGGCCGGCCGGACAGCTGGTGCAACCTCGGTGGAGATCGAGGGGAAGGCGCTCAACCTGTCCAACCTGGACAAGGTGCTGTGGCCGGCCACGGGGACGACCAAGGGCGACATGGTCAACTACTACGCCCAGATCGCGCCCGTGCTGGTCCCGCACCTGGTCGGCCGGGCGGTGACGCTCAAGCGTTTCCCGGACGGGGTGGAGAAGGGCTCGTTCTACGAGAAGAACTGCCCATCTCACAAGCCGCCGTGGGTCGGGACGGTGAAGATGGGCGACGTCAACTACTGCCTGGTCGAGGAGGCCGCGGCTGTGGTCTGGCTGGCCAACCTGGCGGCGATCGAGCTCCACCCGACCCTGGCGGCCAAGCCCGACCTCGGCTCACCGACCTCGGTCGTCTTTGACCTCGACCCGGGTGCTCCGGCGGACGTCCTCACGTGCGCCCGGGTGGCCCTGCTGGTGCGAGACGTGCTCGAGCGATTGCACCTCGAAGCTTGGGCCAAGACCTCGGGGAGCAAAGGGCTCCAGCTGTACGTGCCGCTCAACAGCGGGGCGACGTACGAGCGTTCCACCCCCTTTGCCAAGGCGGTCGCCCAGTTGTTGGAGAAGCGCCATCCCGACCTCGTGCTCTCCTACCAGCTGCGGGCCGCGCGGGCAGGGAAGGTGCTGATCGACTGGAGCCAGAACGTGGCTTCGAAAACAACCGTATCGGTTTACTCCCTGCGGGCCCGCCCCGAACCGACGGTCTCGACGCCGATGACCTGGGACGAGGTCGAGGACGCGCTCGCGGGCGGGGACCCGGCCCGTTTTTCGTTCCAGTGGCCCGAGGTGCTCGACCGTGCCCGGGACGAAGGCGACATCATGGCCGATGTCCTCACCCGCCAACAGGAACTTCCGGAGCTGCGCCCTTGACGGTGGGTATGGAGCCGGGCCTGTAACTACGCC
>Ga0182014_10000198_pt1 | contig 74669 bp, 52 predicted proteins | sample 612S2DmetaG_FD_120489 | JGI IMG/M metagenome (GOLD analysis project Ga0182014, IMG submission 120489) | Permafrost microbial communities from Stordalen Mire, Sweden - 612S2D metaG | ecosystem: Environmental > Terrestrial > Soil > Wetlands > Permafrost | place: Sweden: Stordalen | collected...
CCCATTAACCCCTGGGGCCCCGGGGGACCTTGCGTGCCGGTTGCCCCCTGTTGGCCGGGGCTTCCTTGACTACCGGTTGCCCCCTGTTGGCCGGGACTTCCTTGCGTACCCTGGGGCCCCGGGCTGCCTTGACTACCACCACTCACACCTTGGGCCCCCTGGGGACCTTGCATGCCGGCGATAACGTCAATATCGGGAATTCCAGCCCAAAAAGAGTATTGGGCGGCCGCGCCGGCGAATGTGCCATTAACGTGTCTTCCTGCGCTGTTACGTGACATGATTTTGCGAATGTGTGTAGATTTCCAAAAATATTGACGAACAGTGACTATATCTGCATTCTTTTGAATAGTTCGTGTTTTGCCTTCTTTGTGCAAAATTGCGCAGACCTTCACGAGGCGGCACACTCGTAGTGTTCGTTTTTATCAGAATGAGGACTGGATCCCAAAAAAGCACAATCTGTGGTTTTGTTATAATACAGGGACAGAGGCGGCCTTTGCAACATGACCGCGCGACGATTGGCTTCGCGAATTCTGGTGATGGTTGGTAATGGGACGAACAAAGTAAAAAGCCCCAAGAGTGACAATGACGAGGAATCAAAACACTATTTCTAAAAAAACAGCGTCCAGTCGCTCCCTTCTCCTCTTTTGTGCTGCTTCCGATTGTTCTAGATGTCTTTTCCTAGCACAACATTTATCACAATCACAGTTGAGGGAGGGATGTTCGCAACCCATGCCTCTGCAGTGGAGATTAAACTTTTTCCCCGTCGTTTCGCCAATCGATGCACCGACACATACCTACGGACACACGCACACGTGCACTTCAAGCAACAACACCACCCTTGGTTTTCAGGTCGCCGGTCGGCTGACCTTGCGGCCAGGATGAAAAACGAACAATAATTTATTTTTTCATCGGCTCCCTTTTGAAATCGCACGTGATGTATCAGTGACTGCGCTTCCAAAATCGATCGGTCTCAATGTCACATGCGGAACAAGCACCCAGCAGCGGCGGATTTTTGGCCGATTTGATCAGAAAAACGACCATTTTAATGATCACCGGTGTCACGGGCGGCATCGGATTGAGCATCCTGGAAGAAATCATTCGCCTTCGTCAGAACGAAAAGTCAATTTCACGACTCGACATTATCTTGCCGACGAGACAAAGTTCCAACGACGTCCTAGAGTTACCGCGATGGCAAACCATTACAGAGTGTTGTCCAAGTGCAAATGTACATTTGCACTTTGCGTCGGGTCATTTCCCCAATATTGTCACTGATGTCCAAAAGACATTGCAGGACATTGGCTCCGGTCGTGTCATTGAAGGAATCATTCACTGTGCCGGCAAGAATCATAAAAAGGCAGTCACACTGGCGGATACTACAGATGACGAGATTGACGAAATCCTTGCAGCCAACATGGTCCATTTTACCAAGATCCTCCGCATGTTTCTTCGGCAATTCGACAGAAAGGAAGAATCCGAGGCCAGGGGACTGCTAGCGTGCGAACAACACCAACAACAAGCCGCAAACCAAAAAGTGGAAGAGAATGGGTCGACATTTGCCACCACCGGCACCGTCACCGCTGCAACCAGCATCACTCCTTCCTCGTCGTCCTCTTCCACTGCGCCGCCGTCCGCCGTCTGTTCAAAAGTAATTTTGAATCGAACCAAGGCTTGGTTTTTGGATATTAATTCGATGGCAACCATCGGCATGAATGGCTCGTACTTGGCCGTGTACACGGGATCCAAATGCTACAATTCAAGTTTACTGGAAAGTGTAGCGGCGCACACGCGCGACGACGTTCTCTTCCTGACCATTCGAGCGGGTTTCGTTCAGAGTTCGATGATTGAAGATTACAGTCCCCACATTGCTCAACAGACTGTGACGGCCGAGACGTTTGCTGATTTTTTGCTCAATCGCAGCCAATTAAAAATGGGCCCCGACGGCGATTCCAGTTGCCGAACGCACTTGGAATTGCAGCCCATGGACATTCATCTACAGGCAGCACATTACATGGATCGTTTGAAATGTGAAGCGAGCAAGCGGGCTTTTTTGCACTGGTACTTTGTAGAATGAATAAAAGGCGTCAAAACGACCAAATTGTTCGCGGGCGGTGATTGTTCACGAGGTTTTACATTTCGATACAGTATTTTGTTTCATCGCACACACTCCTCTCCATCCTCATATTCCGTTGGCGCGCGTGTCGCCAAACGTCAGTTGGTAAATGTCAATGACCGCTTTAACGTAATCATCGGGCGGCGTTTCCGGCCAACTGCCCCGCTCACCAAACGACGTCATCATTGCCTTGTATAAATCGACGTGCTCTGACAATAACTTGGACAGGAGCGTTGAAATGTCGTTTGAAATATAATACCAGAGCCATTGTCTTCGAATCATACATTTTGCGAGGCCAATCGGGTCCCACTCGTACGGCGGACGGTTGGACTCGAAAGGTATAAAACTACCCACCATCGATTGATAACCGGGCATGTAGGCACACAAGTTGTTCAGAGTGATCAAAAACAGAACAAAACCCCCTCGCTTCAAACATTTGGATTGCAAAATAGAGTCGTGCAAGGAGTGATGTTCCTTGAGTTTCTCCAGCTGGTAGTCGCTAATCTGCCATTCGTCTTGCGATACGTCCACGGATTTGCTGGGCTTTGGAAAATTCAAACAGAGGATGATGATTGTGTCGAAAATGGCGGCCGGGCCGCCGCTAAAACTCGTCCAAATCTTTGACCGCTTTTCAAAAGTCTCCCTTGTTGGTGATTTTACTGCCTTGGGCGACGCCGATGTCGTGGTCGCTGCTGCTGGAGGTAGTGCACTCGCGGCGCGGGAGGTGGTTGTCGGGGTCCGGACGCTGTCCTTTTGCTTTTGCATCTCCGCCCGCTCGACCTTGAGGTTGATCTCATTGCGCAAGTACCAAATCCAAGATTTCCAGTCGCGGTGGGTGTTTTGTACGTTGGAAGTCGGGGGAATGGTTTGAATGAGTGGTTTGGGTGTCACAATCGCCGTTTTACCGTCGAACCAGTTCTGACACGGTGTCACCGACTCGAAGAACAGTGAAAAATCCATGCGGCAAAAGAGACACGGCGCAACGACCCGAATGGCGTTGAGGCACATTTGAAAGGTGCCCTCCAGCGTCATGGGCGTATAGTGCATCAGCAATATCATCATTCGATCGTGGATTTGCGATTGGTTCAATGACGAACAGACGTACCCGGCGTACAGCAGGTATCGATCCAGTGTGTTCATCTTTTGCAAGTATCGGCCGGCCATTTTTTGGAACTGGGTCCATGAATCCAGATTGGATGCCAGTGTGTGCTGAATGCAGTGATCGACCATCGTGGACGGCGATGGAAACGCGGCTGGTATCGACGGGTTGCAGCCAATTTTTTCGTCGCAACTCGGCAGTAACGACACGAAGGCGGACGACGATGACGCCAACGATAATGACGCGGTACCGCCGGCAGCAGCGGTACGCGGCTCTCGAGCGGAGAATACTCCGGTTTTGGAAAAACCATTCGCGGAAACAATTTGGTCATCGTTTCGCATCATATACGCCGTTTGCACGCCATCCAAAAAGGGTATTTCCATGGACATGGCGTTGGACTCGGGCAAAGCCGAGCGTTTACAACTCCCAATGCAGTCGTCCGTGTGCTTTTTAATGAGCCGCAGATAATCCATATCGTTCGCGGACATGACCGCGGCCAGCTGTTCGGCAGTGTAACGAAAATGCAGGATTTTCTCCAAATCCACCGGAATCACACAGTAATGCAATTGTCTATAGCGGTCCAGAACGGTTGCAAAATCGTCGAGCCACGCGTATATACGCGGACCCCACACGCATGGATCCCCCATGGTCAATCAGCGGGCTAGTTCGTGTGCGCAACTAATTTCCCGACTGACGAACCACTGTGCAAACACATTACCATTCCAATTTGAGAAATAAATAAACGATGTCGTGATGATGAGACACGATCGGGCAATCCAACGGGTAATCTGTTAGGGCGCGTTTTTATGAATCTACAACTAGTCCGCGTTTGCGTCGATGGGTCTCTGGTTCTTGCGTATACGTTCAAGGTTTACTGCTTTGATACCCGTTATCGTATATCCGGCGATACCGAGGACGATTGCGGCAGTGGATAGGCCGGACTCGAACCTGACTTGCTCTTCGTTTCCACCGGCCTTCTTGTATTTTGCAATCAATCTGTGACCTGTGATTCCTCCGGCGAATGCAATTGTGCTGGCGGCGAACCAGATGGGGATTTCAGAATCCAGCAAGCTTCGAACAGTTTCGGTCATTTTCGGGGTCGTTTTTTCGCGTGACTCAATTGGCAAACGACAACTATATTCAAGTGAATTTTCCATGCTCTCGGCCCATTGTGTGAAGCAGTCTCATCCTAGTCGCTTCAAACATCACATCACAAGTTTGTCAAAATCACGCACTCGCTTGACGAAAAACACAAATGTCGACCTTGTGTCCACAATTGGTCGAAAAACAACAGCGCATTCAAGAGCAAATGGAAAAAATGGCCAAAAATGATGTTAAAAAAATCCGAGCACTCGGTGAATACTCCAATTCTCGTCACTATATTGAATTGGCAAGAGAATGTAGTCGTTGTTGTAGTACAGTAACCGAACGGCAGCCATCGTTGACGGCTGAAATGGATTCATCGTCTACTGCAGCATCGACGAAGCGTTAATGTAAAACCAATCAAACTTCATTTCTCATTTGCCCAAAGCATCATTATAGGATAGCACCGTTAGAAGAGGCGGCGTGATCACCATCGTTAAAAATCAACAAGTTCTGCCGCGCCCCGTCCGAAGCAGACGACGAGCTTGACGCCGGCGAAACAGACGACGAGCTTGACGCCGGCGAAGCAGGGGTGGAGGAACCAGAAGATGAAGTGCGCTGAGGTATATTTCTGCCGCCTAGATCGCCAATGATTGGGCGTTTGTCGCTCGGTCCGGAAGGGCCTGTCGAATTTTTGAAGCTGTCGAGCACTTTGTTTGGAGCGCTGCCGTTGGCACGCTGGTTGCTAAAGGGTGTTGTGGGCTTGATTTCGCTCGAACCCGCCTTTGGTGCGGTGAAGGATTGGATGGCCGCCACCAGGCCGTAACGACTATAAGTATCCTCACCGCATCGGAGGCCGAGCTCGTGAACGGGAAGATACGGTGCTATATTTCCATTTTCCTCTTTGAATTGCAGCAAAGTCTGTAAATATTCCTCGGCGAGCCGTCGATCCAATTCCTGAACGACTTCCTTCAACCCAAACTCCATGATTTCCAACTCGTTTCGATACCTGAGGATATTCCGGACGTAGTCAAGTTCGGCCTTGTAGTACATTTCGGCCGAAAGAGGGTTGTTTGAATCTTCAATTTTTTGTTTCGCTTCATCCAATCCTTCTATTTTAGTTCCAATCATCGAGGTCGGCCAGTTCTCCCAACTAGGCGGGATCTTTCCATCACCGCCGAAAAGTCTGACGACGGACGTGTTAACTTGTTTTTGAGTTGCTGCGACAGACTCCGCGAGCGGCTCCAAGGGTGGCAAGGCGGTGGAGCCCTTTTCATTTCCGCGGTTTGCGTAGGACGTCGGCGATGGCCCCAGTTGGCCAATCGCCGCTGCGGCCCGACCGTCCTTGTACTCAGTTCGGGTGCTACCAACCCCCCGGGGGAGGTGATTGTTTCGTCCGGCCGGTTTTAGCAGGTCCACGATGGCAGTCAGCAGAGGTTTGATACTGGTGGCATCGTAAGTGGCACTCATGATGACGTTGTTCGGGCGACCGCTGTTTTTTTCAAGTGTTATGCGGAACTCACAATCAGAGTGACTACTATTAAGTCGCGTTTTGCATCGACGGACGTTTTCATTTTTTGAGCCACATGGAATTCGAAAAGACTGTGGATGCATCCATCTTTTTTTCTCGTCCGTCCACGATAGTCTGCCACTCCCGTGTGTCTCTCTCTTCTCAAGTTTCGAATTTCATCGACAAGAGGAATGTCCCTCCTCCCCCCTCGTTTGACAATGTATGAGTTTCAAAGGCAACCGAACGCACTTTTGAAAGCGGATGCTGGCGAATTTGACATTCGACCGAGCAAGATACAATTTTTTAAAACGGTGTTGCTCCCGGCTCACGCGTCCTACGACGTCGAAAAACACTACGCCGCTTCCGCGAAGACTCGAACCAACGCAAGGATCCACAATCCGAGTGCGACATTGACAAAGTCCAAAAAGAAACAGACGGCTCGCGATGCGGCCGACCACAGTCGCAAAAACCATTCCTTACACTCGGGCGGCCAGACTCCGCGTCCGCATTTACGACAAGGGCAATGGCAACAACAACAACCGCAAAAAAGACATGACCCATCGGCCGCGTCGTCGCAAAAATCCGCCCCCGTCCTCCCTCCAGTTCCAAAGTCATTCTAGAAAATCTTCCCTCGTGTGATGATAACGCCACTGTTTCTCTTTCAATGTATATTTCGCTTACTGCGTGGATGCTCACTTTTTGACGTAATAATCCGGTCGGGCGAAAATTTTTTTAAAGTTCTTTTCCCAATCGATCTTATTGTCACGGACGCGGGCCGATCGACGGCGAGCAACGACGCGTTCTGATTCTGCGGGCTCCATGGACACGGAACATGGACTTAGCGGGGCTATATCTCCTCCGGGCAGTTCTTCTTCTTCCTTCTCAAGCGACGCCTCTTCTTCCTTCTCAAGCAACCCCTCTTGTTCAGAGACGAGAATCTGAGGAAGTTCGGAAAACCTGACACGATTGGGTTCTGGTGTCATCATGGACGCCATCGACGGTTCTGGTGTCATCATGGACGACGTCACTTGTATTTTGACCTTTTCGCTCTCGGCCACCATCGCCGCCGCCTTCTGGTTCCTCTTGAACATTCCGAAGAATCGAGCGCAGCAATGGCAAATGCAACCAAACCAAATCTTGGGATTACAAAATTGCGTAATGCCACCTGTGGCGAAACAGCCAGCGACCTTGCACAACAATAGGATCATTGGTGTCAAGATGTAGCACCAGCATGCCAAAATGGGGCTGGGGCAGATTTTGATCAAAACGGACAAACAATGGCCGATGTATCTAAAGCAAATGCCCGATTCCGGTTTGGCCATTTCGGCACGCAAATGCTGGTGATATTCGAGCACGGCGGCGGAACCGCTGGAGCCTGAGGGAAAGGCGAAAAATCTGCCACACATTCTGGCCAGAAATCCAGGTTGGGCGGGCATCGGTTGACTTCCGACCGGAACTTGTGGACCGTTGACCACGTATGACGATGGTGCTGCTGCTGCTGCTGCTGCTGGTGGTGGTTGCGTATTCGGCGGAAGATCAATGGGCAAATAGCTCGGTGAACCCTTGGGCGTTTCGGGAGTCGAGGGAAGGTCGGACGAGTCAATGTTCAAATTCACCTGGGGCCCGACCGTGGATGGCGTTTGGACTCCTCCCCCGGTGGACCATCGATGTACGCAACAAACCATATCCACGAGACGGTTGAAGATGAATTTGGCGAGTTTGATAGCCAAGAAGATGGAGATGGCCAGGGCGCTGAATAAAAACAAGACGACAATCAATTGCAACACGAATCCAAAGATTCTGCCGTCAATGATTGAATGATATAGGCAAACGAGAGGATAAGTCACATAGTGGAACAGGCCCAGGAGACAATGGAGGGTCCATCCGGCGGTCGAATGTTGATGAAACTGCATGCCCAAAAATTCAAACGTCAAACGCTGCCTGTTCATTTTTTGCAGAGAGTTCAAAGTCGCAGAATTTTCACAGGGGCGCACTATTTTCGTTTCAAAAATTAAACACCTCGATAAACCGTACGTGTGTCTTGGGAAAAAATCAAAGACCCCTTCAGGTTTAAAAACTGGACTTGCTAAGCCCCATCCTATACCACGGTTCGACGGCGCACATCCCACATACAAATATTAACAGATTAACAGTGGGTGCTTGTTGATCTGCGGAGATCGTAACGCACGTTGAATTCGAAGAATCGTGATTGACCTCGGCGGACCAATCGCTGGTTGCTCGCACACGGCTTTTCTCCGCAACGACTGACAATACCAATAGTGGGTGTCGAAGGAAGGACAAAACGGCAGCATGCTCGGTCATGCCACGGATTTTGAACTTCCAACCGAGTGTGGCACGCGAGTATTGCAACAGTGGGCCCTCGACCACCAGCACTTGACTCCGCACCTGGTTCGAGTGGTCGGTATCGACATTGGTTTCAGTCGCATCGGATTTGCCATGCTGGCCAGCACGCTTTGCGAAAATCCGACGGACAAAAGCCCCGTCGTCGTCGAATACACCGAAAGCGTGGATGCTACGACCCAATTGCATCGAGCAGTCACTTTGGACGAATTATACCGATATCATCAGCATTGCGTCGATCCGGAGATTGGTCCCTTTTTCGAAAAGCACTCGCACTCGGCTATATTTCGAGAGGGGGATTGTGTGCCAAATGACATTTGGCCGATTCAATGGCCAAACGATCGGACCGCGGCCACCCAACCATCGAATGACGCGCAAGATGGTGATGATCGTAATGACGACGATTGGGACCCAGGAAATGTTGTACGACAGTCGAATCACTCGGATTGTGCTTTGAAAGTGGGCAATCCGCTGCCGCCATCGTCGTCGTCATCATCGTGTGAAACGGAAACGAATGAGCCTTTGAATCGAGCACGCGGAAAAAAAGGCACAATACGAGTCGCTAAAGTGTCTGTCGCCAAACAAATGTCCCGTACTTACTGGAATATGGACCGTGCAACGAACCCCTACAAGGAGCAACAACTAGGATACAAGAAGAAAATGCGGGATAAAAGTGCAGCGGCGACGACAGCGCGAGACGGTGACGGCTTGGTTCATGGAGTAGGCGAACTCAAGCAGAGGACAAAATCCCCGGACACGCACACTCGCCTGATCGCGTTGACCGGATTTTTGACGACCCTCCTGGATTATCTCACCAATGTCATGCCGGACACTGCCACGGTGGCACAAGAAGGGTGGTTCCCCGAAAAACGCGCACTCGCTCGCAGTCATCGCCGTCGCATTGATGCATTTGTCATTGAAATCCAGAGTTCCGCTCAGTCCAGATTCAATTCGGCGCTGCAACACAATTTCGAGGGTTGTATTTCCATGTACTGTGCGCGCACGGACTATCCATGGCAACCACCCAGGATTTACGTTCAAAACGGGTCGCAAAAGATGAAAATACGCTACTTGTCCGATGATGAATTCCAAAAATGCACCGAATCCAATTTTTGGCGCAAGACCCATTTTTACATGCACCCGTCTTGGAATCCGAATTGGGTTTTACTGCTCACCAAGGCACCTTTCGAGACCACGAAACACACCCAAAGATTGGCAGCAATGTCCAATGATACAGGTGAGCCGCAGAGTGCCACAAAGTCAAAGAAGCGAAAAGTCATCACCCGTTCGCCTGGTATGAATGAAACAATTGATCTGGAGGACGAGGAGGCGGAGAATAAGGAGGGGGAGGATGATCTGTTGATTCGAAAACAGGAACCCGTGCGAAAAAGGAGCAAAAAAACACCTGCGCCGTCATCCAAAGACTTTTTTCGTTTTGCCAACATGCCTCCCAGGGTGGCATTTCGTATGCGTCAAGCAGCCAAGGCCACCGCTGCCAAACGAGCTTGTCGGCCGAATACCGACGAGGAAAAGAGGGTAACATCTGTGAACAATGCTGGAGTAGGGAATTCGAATAATCGCCGCGACGATTCGGAACGCTGCCCATTGAATGATGACAGTGGCCTTAATAACGACAATGTTCTACACCGCTCCAAAAAAACAACACAAGCTCCACAAAATGCTCGCGTAGAAAACAAGAAGGATGTGTATGACAATGCGATGCGCCTGTTGGCTTTTTTGAACGATCGCGACATGACTAGACGTGATGATACCGATGTTCATCCAATGATGATTGGCTTTAAGTTTAGAGTGTATTGGGGCATGATTAACAAGTGTCAGTCCGAGTCGTACGATCCGTTCGATGCGCTCTTTCATTGTTTTCGCCTTGTCACACTATTGCAACGTCCGGGCCCTGTTTTGCCAGAAATTGAACGGCTGCTGGAAGTCAATCGTCTGCATGTGGCCGAGCGTTCCAAGAGAAAACCGAAAAAGAACGAGTCTAAAATGCAACCCATTGTTCTCCCGAGTGTTTTGACGGATTTGGACGTGGACGGACGGTTTTTGGAATCCGACCGCCCCCAGGTGGTCCCGATTGTGACGCCACAAAAGGCCGCAAGGACAATGTCGACCACGGTGTTCCTCCAAGAAAACCAAACATTCGACCGACGTCCGAATGTGGCCGCCCCTGGCACCCGAAGGCCGTTGCCGCTCCCGTTGCAATCACCATCTCACCATCGTAACCCAACTCACGAGTCCAAATCGGTTCCATTCGCGAGAATAATCTCTTCCGGGGCACATTCCGTTGGTAATAGTGATCGTGATGGTCGCAATCATCATGATGATGATGATGATGATGCTGGTAGCGGTACGGTTGCAGACCAAAACCCAATCCCTGTCAAGTCATCGAATGGTGCGATCCCCATGGTCCTGGAGGACGACGATGACACGTGGCTGCATAAAAGCTGGAAAGATTAAGTGTAACGTGTTTTATTTTGGGAAGAAGTGCGCGCGCCAGACGAAAATGGTTGGGTGCCCATACGCCGTGCAGATCAAATAATCTTGGGAGCAAGGACGATTCACTGGAGCAACATGACGTGTCTCAGAGGAGCTGGAGTTATTTGGCCATTTTTTCGTACGTTTCCAAAACTGAATTCAAAGTTGGAACGTGGGACACGAGTTGGCGATACTGATCAATGGTCAAATTGATTCCCGCCTTTCCGGGTTTGAGTTGTCCTGATTTTTTGTCAGTGTAGTACTCTCGAATGGCCACGTAGACGGTACCTCGAAACGCCTGGATTTTCGCAAAACGATCGCCCCCAAGATCGTAACTGAGCTCGGATTTTGGGCCCTCGGTGTCTTGCACTCCTTTTTCGCCGTTTCCTTGACCATTGTCGTGATTGTCGTCCGAAGTCGTCTCTTTGATTCTTTTTTGAGAGTCCGGAGTCTGCAGGCCGTGGTCGGAGTCGCTATCGTCGGCGGCACGCTCCCTCTTCTTGGCGTTTTTTGGGCTCGAGTCGTCGGTGCGTCCGTCCGCCGCCGCCGCCTGCGGCAAACTCAAGTCCTCTTGCATTTTCGCCTGATCGATTTCATAATCATCATCTTGCGCTTGTTCTGGAGACGAGGACAGCGACATGGCTGTTTTTTGTGTCGCAGCTCACGGAGGTACTGATTCGCCGGATCAAAAGATGTCGCCTTTTTTTGTGTTCGTTCGTCGCTTTTTATTTTCGACGGAAGCCGCCGCCGTGGCTTTGCGTCGGATACATCCGATTCATGGTTTTTTCGATTTTTTGAGCGGAAGGCGGAGCGGTGTCGTTGAAACGGACCTGCTTCTTTTCTTTCGTGATTTGTTTCTTCGTCTTGATCTTTTGTCTGGATTTTGGCTGGTAGGTGAAAATCGCTGGTTTTTGTGGATAATGGCTTTGGAATCGATAGGATAATGCGTCGTCGTATGGTATGCCGTTGATTTGAACGATGGAACTCGTTTTGACCTGATAGTCTCCACGCGACGATGGACGGTGCTCCTTCCATACATAATACGCTATGACGCGATTGTGTTTGTTGTTGTAGACGGCCACCGCCAAAAGATGGGCGTAATCATCGTCGGATCGAGTTATAATGTCCAAGTTGTGGGAATTGGCGATCTGCCTGGCGTAAGTTTTCGCGGCCGCCTGTGGTTCCTTCGACTTGTTGTTGAGCCCCGTTTCGTATCTATCGTCAAAAACGAGCAGCGGGTCTGAATCGGGGCCGGAGAAGGCAAGTACCCAAGTCTGAAAATGATAATCCAAGTGTTGCTCCACCGGTGCCGATGCCCCCTCTTCTCCTTCGTCTCCTTCACCATCACGTTCTTCCTCCTCCAGAAGTCGTCTCGCCTTGCGGGCCGGTTTTGATTGTCGTCTTCTATTGTCGTTCTGCTCAGGTTGTTCATCGTACGCTCCTCCTTCGGATTGCGTGTCATATTCCTCCACTGGCTCCTCTCCACTTTCCTCGGATTGCTCCTCGTCGTCATCGTATTCTTGTTGCTCTTCTTCTTCTTCTGCTTCTTCGTCTTCTTCTTCTTCTTCTTCTTCTCCTCCTTCTTCTTCTTCTTCCTCTGCTTCTCCTTCCTCTGCTTCTCCTTCCTCTGCTTCTTCTCCCTCCGCTTCTTCTCCCTCCGCTTCTTGTTCGTCGTCATACCCGCCCGGGGCGTCGTCATTGGTGGCCTCTGGATCCTGTTCGTTCAAATCCTCATACTCCTCCTGGTACAAGTCTTCTTCTGGTACCTCCTCCCCCTCCCCCTCCTCCTCATATTCAGGTTTATTGGCAGAGTAACCGCGGTTATCGTCTTGTGTTCTGAGATACGGAGAGGAAGCGGAACGTGGCGGTCGTCTGGGGGGCGGATAGGTTGTAGCGTTTCGCCGGGTGTGAGCCTTAGGCGGTTGCGCACTCGACCCATACGTCAAGTCGTCTATATCCGTGACGCGTTGATGGGCAGAGTAACCGCGGTCGTCGTCTTGTCGTCCGAGATACCGAGAAGAACGCGGCGGCGGTCGACTGGGCGCGGACGAGTTCGTAGCGTTTCGTCGGGTTTGACCCTTGGCCGCTTGCACACTCGACTTGCCATACAACAACTCATCTATATCCATGATGACAAATGACCGTCTTGAATATTCTATGCCTCGGTTCGCTGAACCGCGGTATACTATTTCAACGGACTTTTGATGGCAAATGTATTTTTTTCGGTTCGCGACTCCAGTATTAGTGATTGAGGTTTGACAAAAACCGACATTCTCTCGCTGGCAGTGTGAAATTTTTGTTGAGCCATTTTGGAACGCACGCGTTTCAAAATTTGCTCGCTGCTCCAATTCGACGCTTCCGATCCTGGCCGACCACCCGCCCCGTCAAGTACCGCCACCATCTCTTCCCAGTTTCAAATACCTACTACCGACCAACCAACCAACGTTGCACTCCCCATTGAAAGCATTGCGCCATGTGGATTATCATATCCCAACTGATACTGGCCGGCGTTTTCTTTTTCATTGTATCTCTTTGTGCCATTGGAGCGGTTCTGGTAACCAAAGGATGGGACTACATGACCATCTGGACCTATTGGTGCTTCTTGGATGTCATTCCGACCTTTGTACTTGGATGGCTCAAGTTGATCTATATGTTTGTCTTGTTTTTCTTGATTTTCTTGGAAGCCCTCTTCGTTAATGCCCTTGCAGGGACTTGCGTCTGGTTTTTGCGCAAGGTCGTCGATGTCGCCCGTCTGCGACGGTCACCGCACGAAAAAGCGTTGTAGACGCCCAGACGATCTACATTGCAAAAGACGACAAGGGCCCATGAGTCAAATGAGCCAGAGGCGACTTGGGAGCAGGAGGAGGAGGAGGATTGTATTAATTTTAAATAATCGACGCGTTAGTCTCTCGCCCGCGTCTAACACCTCCTGTGTTCCAATAAGAAACACGCACCAAACGACGCTACTGCCATGAATCTAGAGACGAAAAGTGAAACTTTTCGGCAAGACCCGGATTTTGATTGTGTGCTGCTGCTGCCCCAGAGTTTCCGCGGCGAACACCAACAGCTCTGGGTGGACGACGGAGATGTCGTTCAAGGCGATGACAATCGTATTTATGCGACCGAAGACACCCATCGCGTCACCGTCCGCGGAAATCACAATATAATCTGGGGCACCAAAAATGTGGCCATACGAGGCGATTACAACATACTCCTGATGGATCCGTCGGCCGAGTCGGCCGTGTCCAAAACAGATTACGAGGCGGTTGTACATGTCGAGGGAAATGGAAATCGCATCATTCGGGAGATATTCAGTCGGCCGCTGAAAAACTGGTGCATCATGGGTCATGACAATCAACAATGGACGGCGGCGGAATGGCAAGCCGATCGTGACAACAAGAACCAAACACTTGCGAATGTCTCCCGCGCCACATGCTCCACAAGTTCCGTTCAAGATTTGACGCTGTCGATTTCTTCTTGTGCGTCGTGCGACTCTCCTTTTAAAAAAGAGTCGCATTTTTCCATTCAACGACCTGTTTTCATGTGGCATTCGGCGGGTGGCGCAGCTCCATCCAGTCACTCGTCGACACCACCATGGCTCCAGGATGCATTCAAAGGTAGTACGGTCACGGTGATGGAAGAACCGAGTGATGAGCAATTGAAATTGATCCAAGACACGCCAGCTTCCCCAAGAGTCGGCGAGTGCTGCATTCTATGTACTGCAAATATGCCTCGGGTGGTTCTTCTTCCCTGCAAGCACTCTTGTTATTGTGGCAAGTGTTTTTTGGAGATTAGGAAAAATCGAAACCGAGCATCCTACTCGGGCTACTCTTTCGAAAACTGCCCCCTTTGCACGAGAACCGTCTCTCACAGCATAATTGTGTAATTAAAACTCTATCCATGTAATAGTCGTCTCGTCTTCGTCGTCATCTATTTATTTAAGGCGTATCGAGCACACCAACCGCTCGCCCTGCCGACCATGACGACAAAAATCCAGCCTAATAACAAGAAAAAGCGAGTACGAAAGCGAGTACAAAAGCGAGAACAATCTGATGAAAATAAAATATCTCCGAGGGAAGAGCAGCTAGTAAGAACGCGAGGACAAAAGCGAGAACAACCTAATGAAATATTTCCGAGGGAAGAGGGGGCTCCGCCACCCAAAAAACTACGATCATATGCACAACTCGTCATACTGCGCCGTATTGTCGTACGTCAATTGTCGCTTTTTTTAAATTCGACGCGGGCCGCGTCGAATTGGAACTTGGTGGAAACGACAATTGAGATTTGGAACCGTATCGCCCAATCGGACCAGGTTTCGGACCTGCGTGGCGTGGAAAATAAATGGAAGCTCGATTTATTCACCATGGAAGCGACCGCTTTGTGTATGTTATACCAATGTGTCGTACTGTGCAATGACAACGAAAATTTGGTCAAATCGGTGACGGATTTGTATAAAGTCCTCTTCGACACCAAAGTCGACCAAGAAGACTCTTCGTATGATGAAAAAAGAAGAAAAAGAAGTGAAGCACTCGCGGCCGCCACCAAGTCGGTTTACGAAATTTTGAAGAAATTACTAGGAGTGATTCCGAGTGGTTTTTTGACATTGAGCACCATGGTCGTCGAGGTCGAGCTGTACAAACTGGCGGCGAAAAGGCAAAAAACCTTGCAACAGTCGATCAGTGTTCTGTCAGTGGATTGGGCCTCAAAAATATCCAGGATGGGATATATTGATCCTGCTAGCGTCGAGAAATTCAACTGGAATCTGTATACCCAAGAACAACCTAATTCCATCCCCAGCCCCGCCGAAATACTCAAGATTAACGAACCTACTATTCTGAGAAACGCTATTTTCGCTCTGATTGATGAACAGGAGGCCTACATTGATAATATATTAGAAGCCTACGAGGCCAGTTCATCAAATCTTGTGAAGTAAAGTTGGGTTGGAAATATCAGCAAAGCGCACAAGTACAAACTCGCGCGAAGCTTTATAATCAATAAAATATTTTCCTTCTCCCGCCCCCGCGCCCATTCTTTCTCGTGCCAAAGTCTTCCATATTCTTCCAAATAAAACATTTAGTTTTGTAAAAAAGGTGATTAGAGTCGCGCACCCGCACCGGTTTACTGGTCTCAGATCGCCGAAGGGGCACAACGCGTCGTTTCAATGTCCGAAGAAAACGACAGGAGACCCGTGTATTACCGTGTGTCGCGAAGTCAGCTCAAAAAACGAAGCCTATTCCAACAAAATTCCAAACAACGTCATTTGGAGGGAGAGAGGACGGCGACGGCAGCAACCCCGCCGGTAGCCACCCCTCCAGTCATAGTCCTTGGTGGTATATCGCAATTCACTCGCACACCGTCGCGGGCCTCCGCCGTGCCAATCGATGGTGTCATTGCAACTTCTCGACCATCCTCTTCGTCTGCCGCGCCCTCTTCCTCCTCCTCCTCCTCGATCAAACACCACCAGCCGGACGATAGTAACGACAACGATGACGACATCAACACACACGGATTGGCCAGCGCATTTTGGACTGATCCACAGTCTGGCCACCGAAACCCGCGTGTCGCTGCTGATTTTACGACAGCCGGCGAGTACAAGATGAAATGGCCACAAAAACGTGCGCAAATTGTCGATTTCGACGATTATGCCGACATCAAGTTGGATGTTTATCAACCGGGACAGCCGGGAAGTCCGGGAATGATCGTGTTTGATCAAGATCGGATTCCAATCATGGCTGCCGGTGGAAACGGTGGTTCCAACGGGAGAGTTCTCATCGGAATACACATTAATTTGAAGTGTATTTTGCAGGATGCCCAAAGGGATTCGCAATCATGTCACCCAAATGATTCTTTTGCACTTCAGATTTCAGTCGGAAACAGCGCGCCTGGACAAAAAGACGCTCATTACCAACTGTTTTCGCAGTTCAACGCAGATTACACCGCCGAAGGAATAACGACGTCGATGGCGGCGTCGGCGATGCCCGTGTTGCTGCCACTGGTGTTGTCGCAATCAGACCTATCACCACATCTCTCCGACGGCGCCTTACCAGGACATCAAGGACCAGAGTGTCACAAAAGTCAGAGCGCCAGCGCCCATTCGTGTCTTCCCATACATTCCTTGCCCAGTCGGTCCGACGTGTCCATCTTGTGCAATGACCGCGTCGTTTGGAATTTGCACGAGTACTTGGAATCGTCGGGCGTGCCTTCGCGTTATCCGATGGATCGCCTTACGCAACAACTGAACAGGATGGTAAAAGACTGCAAACGAACGGAATTATCGTTCGGAAAGGAAGTCTCTCGTGGTCGTTGGCCCAAAACCACGGACGTCCTGATGTACTGGCGCAATTACATGACCGATCTCCCAGTTGGGTCAGCCTCGGCACTCCGATGCATTTTAAATCCCATGGACGCCGCCGAGCGCGACATTCAGCAAGCCAAAAAGAATGATGACTGGCGATCGGTGTCACGTGGATTGTGCGTCAGTTCCCAGTTTTGGCAGTCGGAATTGTTTTGGTTGACTCAAAACGCGTTGAACGCCCTGAACGCCCAGCCCAATCTCCGTAGCGATCATCAAGCTGCCTGGAATTACAAGATGGATTGTCCGTTTTTGGGCCCAGCTCCAATGCCCGCGCCGCCATTGACTATTCTTTGCGGAGCGCAAGTGGATTCTTCCGCCGGCAATATCCCGTTGCAGAGAAAATTCAAACTGCAACCGAGCGCAAATGGCGACGGCGGCAGTTGCACCTCAGCGTCGTCGCGGTCGCACTCTGCCTTTTTCAATGTCATGGAACCCAAAACGGGTCGATGCGGATTTAGTTCCATTGGAGCCATTGTGGAGCATTTGCACCGAAGCGATGATTTTGACAGCGAAAGGGATGAGACGATGCCAATCAAACGTGGCGACCTGTTTCATCCCAGCGCAGTGTATCGGGTGTTGACGCGGGGCACGATGTCCTTCTGGAGAGGCAGTCCTGGCAGCGACGATCTGGCGACAGATTTGCCTGGACAACTTGAAAAATCATTGGATTTCGCCGGCGATTTTCCAGTCCAACGCGGCACCGCAATGTACAAGTCGATTTGCAAAACGAAACCCCCGTTGGTTTGGGCCATGGGCGGCAAGGGTTGCAGTGGCGTCCATCATACGACAAGTGGACTTGAGTTTGGACGCGGCGGTGACGGAGCGCGGATCCATTACCCCTACGTCGACGTTGGCGAAAGTCAATCCGGATCGGCAGGTCGCGTTCGCGTCACTTGGACATTGTAGAACAAGCATGCACGGAATATGCGACAGGCATTTGAAAAAATGATGGAATAAATCCAGTATATATTCAGGACAAATTGAAAAAAAAACAAACGCGACAAAAGGGCGCGCCGACACTTTAGTTTTTGTCGCCGCGTTTTGGGAGTCGGTTCGACCGGTGGCTTTGGCTCTTATTCTTCTTCCTCGTCACTGTCGCTCTCACCATCTTCGTCGCTTTCGATATTCTTGACGCCGCGTTTGACGGTAGCTGCCGGGGCACTGGCTACTTTGGCGGGAGGCGTGGATTTTTTGTTCTGGACGACCGTGGTGCGGGATTGGTCGTTGCCGCTCTCCTCATCAGAATCCTCCTCTTCCTCATCAGAGTCGTCGTCTTCTTCCTCCTCCTCATCATCATCATCATCATCATCATCATCATCATCATCCTCTCCTTCGCTTTCGCTCTCGACGACCTTTTTGGCGCTTGCCTTGGCGAGGGTCTGTTTTTTGGGAGCACCGGATGTTTTTTCAGGACTCAAAGCAACTCCCGACGGTTGATTCTTCATGCTTGGTTTTGCACCGCTTCGGTCAACCGTGACTTGCGACTTGACATTACTGCTAGTGAACGCCTTTGAAGACTTTGACTGTGTCGTTTGCACTTTTCCCAAAGTCTGCTGATCCTGTACATGGCTGTTCTTTGACCTGGGGGCGGCCGGAGTTTCGGAAATCTTGGGCTTTTTGGACACGGGCGCATGTTCTTTTTCAACTTCATCATCCTCATCGTCGTCCTCCTCCTCCTCGTCGTCCTCTTCGTCATCGTTGGTAACCCCGGTGGTATTGACTCGGCTTTCCCGTGCTTCCTTTCGGTGTTTTTCCCATTCTTCATTTCGGTCTTTGTGCCATTCCTCAATAGCGTCCTCAATATCTTCGTCGCTCACTCCCGTTTTTTTAAACTTTCGCCTTTGTGTCACTTCGGCTAATCGTAATTTTTCAATGTGCTCGCTGTATACCGCGTTGTAGTACTCGTCTTTGGTAGGCAACTTGCAAAACGCATCAATGTCTTCCAGGCGAGCAAAATCATCGTCCACGTAGCTGGGAACTCCAAAATCGATGGCCGCCCTGGGGATGACCCAAGTACCGTCGCGGAGCTTTCGTGTCGCTTCCTCGAACAGGCGTTTGCTTTCCATGGCTTTCCGTTTGTACATGTCTGTGACGCTTTTGTCCAGTTCCTTCAGTTTGTCCAGTTCCTTCAGTTTGTCCAGTTCGAGCAGTTTGTTCCAGATCAAGCTGCCCACTTGGATGCCTGAAGAGTGCTTGGCCATGGGTACGAGATTCAAACCCTGTTCTGCAACAATCTTGCGCAGACGGTCGCGATACCTCTGCAAAAACAACAACCACCCACCGTTGTATTTGATGGGAAACTTATTATCCGAGTACATTTTGTCCAAATCTTTCTTCTCCTGTCGTTTGGCAGCTCGGTCCCCATCCTTTGGGCGCTTGCGTTTTTTGCCACTTGAAACTGCCTCTTCCGTTTGTTCACAACCTTCAACCTCATTGGATGATGTTGAAGACGATGCTTGTCGTTGTGGTTGATTTTTGGCGTGAGACTTGGACTTGGTTGTCGTTTTTTCGGGCTGTTCAGATTTCGGTTTTTGGTCAACATCCATCTTTTTGTAAAGCTTTTTAATGTCCTCCTTGGAAAGGAACTTGTCGGCGACGTCCACGAGTTCAAAATCCGGCTCATCTCGATTCTTCTGGTAAACTTCAACGATGGCCGCAAAAACTCTGTCGAGGAGCGTGTATGCGCGCTGAATCTTGGGAGAGATTTTTGAAAATTGATCACTGTATTCCTTTTTGGCTTGGTCGATTCTCTTCTGCTCGGCGGCCTTGTCTGCTTGAGTTTGATTTTTGTTCAGAGGTCGCGTCGTTGAGTCGGCCGTCTTGAGTGTGTACGACCACACCTTGCTGACACTGGGTGGCGACCTGTTCGGCATTTTCGAATGGTCGGTGGACATTTTTAGAGTCCGTCGATTCCCGTTTTCGACTCGCTGTGCAGAACTCGATGTTCGAGGCACGCAAGAATGGACCCAAGCTTGTTTTTGGAGAAAAGTGACTCAAAGTATTTTTTTTGCACACTTTTCGAAAAACCCATTTCCGTATTTGAATCAGATTTGCGTTCTGCCACATCATGCATCGGGCATGGCACGATTTTCTGAGATTCATTTTTATTAAACGCAGTCGACTTTCGCGATTGCGGACAAAAATCTCGGGAAGCGAAACGGATGCGACGGGAGCTCGGGCGAGGGCTGTGGTGGCTTGCGCCGATCCGATGGAAACACGACTTGACGGAATTCCAGTCACGTCCTTATCTTCAATAGCCTGTCACCGGCATCTCGATGGGAACAATGGCTTCAAACAACAAGGGCATCATCTCGGGGTCGAAAAAATCCACCGGGAAGATGGTCGTGTAATCAAAATCGGCTGGGAGCACGCCCAATTGGACAAAGGTGTGGGCCACCAATTCGCTGCACACAAAAGTGGAACCGGGAGCCGAGCCGAGTTTTCGGACTCGCGCACCCATCGGTCGACTGATCTTGCCCAAGAGTCCGGCGACAAAATTGGCCGGATGTTTGGAATAGGCTTTGCCGAGATTGGTTTCCAGAACTTCGCGAATCCTTTCCTTGTCATTCAACTGGTAGATCAATTTTCGAACCTCGGGTTTCAGTGGTGCCCAGAGGAACATGGAAGTTTTGTTTTCCGGGGCCACGAATTGGTTGCGTATGTCGCGTATATTGACTCCTGAGAAGGGGATGTCGGTGATACCGCGCACCGAGTCGAGCGCGGGAAAGATTCCCGCCGAAACCGACTCGTGTAGATACCATCGACCGGTCACCATTCCCTCCTGTTGCACATCCTCCTTGAGAATCAATGTGCCCACATGTGAAAATTGGTTGCAGTGCATTCGCGTGAAATCCTGGGCCGTTCGAATGGCGTTGCTGACGATTGAGGATCCCGTGGAAAATAAGCAATCCAGACTCTTGAATCTCTCGCAAGCCTCCTCGAATGGTATGGATGGCCGCAATAGACTTCGAACAAGGGGACAGCTCTTGCCCAAACTGCGAAGGATTGGCGATGCGTAAAGCGTTTGCCGGTTGTGCTCTTCCAGGCGCTGGAACACCGTGTTCATGAGAGAAGAAGAAGAGGGCGCCGCCGCCGCCGCCGCCACCAGTCCAGCATTCTCGTTCGCCGTACCGTTTTTTCCTTGGACCACCACCACCATCGTGTGCTGCCGATCGGCGTCAGCGGAATTTTCACTGTCGACCTGCCATGTGGGAATTGAAGGTTTTTGACTTTTGCCATCCAAAGTTACCGCCGCCCTCGTTTTCTTCACCGTCCGGGACACTTGATCCGGACCATTTGTGGGGGGTAGTCGCTCGGTTTGCTGGTAATTGATTCCCGCGAACTCTGCCAGCAACATGTTGCCGAATGGAACGGATTTGGCGTCGTAGTTTCGTCGCCCTGTGCTTTTCGACGTCATTAACAACGGAGCGAAAGCCGGTGACATTTTGGAATGACAGGACTGCAACCAATCTATTTCCCAGCCGCCCGATTTGGCCATGGCGTCGTCGGCCACCGATGTTGGGCAGGCGGCCGGCTCGGATAGTGGCGAAATGTCGTTGTCTTGAATATCTTCCTCGTCGTCCTCCTTGGCCTCCTGTTGCCGCCGGATCCTTTTTGTATATGTCGACGGGAGGTTTACGGCGTGGTACTTCAACTCACACTCTCCTCGGTCGTCGCACTTCCATCCATAGACTGACGACAGTGGTGGTGATGATGCTGCTGATAGTGGTCCTGTCGGGTCGCTCGACGCATTCGAGATCGAATCCGGCACTTGCGCCACCATCACCATCCCCGTGCCTCCATCGGTCGTTTTTCGGTTACCGTTCCGAACCTTGCCGACACACCACTGAAGGCATCGGATCGCCATGGCAAACAATGCCAAAGGGATCAAGATGTACCACGACGTCACGCAAAGCTGAACGAGGACTCCGATTAAACTTTTCATTTTTTTTTGAGCAAGTGTCTCCAAATGTGGGCAAAAACTAATACACATGCATTTTATCCCATGTGGTACTCGAGTTTCAAAAGATAGTACATGATGATAGTGGCCGCTGCTTGAAGCAATTCGTTTTTTGACACTAGCATGGCGACTTTTGAAGATGAGACCAGTGCGGAAAAGTCAGTGGAGACCGAGCGGCGAGGACGTAGATTTCCGGGCGGATTGGTGATGCTCGCTGGCGTCGCCGCGCTCACGGCCCTTATCGTCTACAAAATGTATCATTTGCGTAAATCGATCAAAAAGGACGAGGAACAATTGGTGCCCGATGGTTCCATCATGACGCCAGATCACCAGCCACCGGAACAGGCTGAAAAACCCGTACGTGACTGGGATATGCTCAAATCGGGCGATCTCATACTCTCCAGACTGCCCATGGGCAACGAAAAATCGGCCGACGGAACCCCTATTCCCGTCGAGCCTCTGGGTAAGTCCAAATCCGCCATGTCCTTGATTGGCATGCGAGTCATCCAATTCGGATCGGGACTGGGCCGTACCAAGGTCGGATCATTCTGGGTCCACGTTGCCGTACTACATCGAGATCCCAAAACCAATGAACTCGTGGTCATCGATGTATCTCGGACCGGTCTCACCATACATTCGTTGCCGCATTACGTGGCCAAATTCCACGAAAAGGTCCAGTTTGGAATTGTGACCTTGCGAAGCCCGCTTAAAAATCCAGATATGTGGAATTTGGCGGTCGAAAATATCAAGACCTACTGTCATGGATATGATTTTGGTGTGGCCCTCAACGTCATCGATCGTGGTCAAGAAATGCTGGAACGTTCGAGTCCAGCCGTCTCCAATCTACTCAAGACATATTCGGTGAACGAGAAAATTCGCAGCCGAATGGTTCCTGCCTGGGAAGAGGTGGACGATAGCCGTCCTAGCAGTTCCCTGAGTGACTTGCAGGCCTCTTGGAAACAAGTCAGGATACACCGAGCTTCCAGAACCGCTGGTGAAGCCGTCCCGACGGGTGGCGAGGAAAAGGCAGAACTGAAACCTAAAAAGAGGACTTTTTACACTTGCATGGGTCGACACACGTGCGTCTCCTCAGTCTTGGCATTGTATGCCGATTCAAACGAAATTGACTTGGAGCCACGAGGGGATGTGCCAGCGGCGAACCAGGAAGGAGACGCGTCCGTACCGTTTCCCATCACCAAAAACTACATTTCCGCCATCTTCCCGAATGAAATGTTCGTTCCCAACGCACTTCGATGGACTCGGAGCTATCAAGAGTTTGGAAGCCTCCGAATCCTACAAACCGAATCGGCATCGTCATCGGCATTGTTTTGAGGCGTGAAATAGCATTCCCCTTGGGACCCTGTGATGACAATGTCATTCTTCATAAATAAAGACTCAAATAATCTCCAGCACAAAAAGGTCATTTTCTGGTGACAACAATAATGGTGGTGGCCGATGCTGCTCGTTGCTTTATTTATAATAATCACACACGGCTCAGCTGCTGAGACGCGGGAGCAAAGCTGGCGAAATATCGTTCGATGTATTTCTGAGATCATCCCCGATGCGGAAGTAAACCGGAGACTCTAGGTCTGTGGGATGTACTGGAGAGGCACGCGTATAAGAAGATTTGGACGATCCGAAAGACGAACGGGGGCGCGAAGAAGAGGTCAAATCATCGTTAAAAGGACCAGTGTTTTGCAGTGTAGGGTTTGAAAAAGAGGGAGGAGCGTAACTAAAATGGGAGGCACCGCTTTGACGATTGGAGGTCGCGGTGGCGGTCGAACGGCTACTGGATGAGAATGGAGAAGTCACAATAGTAGGCCCAGGAGCAGCAGATGAGCGGGTTTTGTGCGAAAAGGTGACACTGCGGCGATTTTGCGTATTGGTTTTGTTCGAATCGACGCCTGAACGAACGCGTCTCCATATTCCAGTGAGCCTTTTGTCGTTCGCCGCCTGCTCCGCCTGGAGTAGGAACTCCTTGCCGTAGAATTGTTGCAAATGGGACTGGACGCTGGCCGTGGCATCTTGGTCGGCTTCCACGTGAAATTGCAACAAACCCGACTGTAAAACGACATCCAGACTTTTGAACCCGCCCTGTTTGCTCAAAAATCGTTGTAACTCATGCACTGTCCGCAAGAGCGGTGTCAAAAACTTGTCATTGATTTCCAAGTTGTAGGCACGGAAGTCAGTATTGTCGTCCGGGCCTCTGATCGAGGCCAGACTCGCCAAAAAATCTTGGAACACGACAGATGCAAAACGTGGATTGGATTTGGCACCGGATACCACCGGCAGTGCCGGAGTAGATTTGCGTTTAATGACCCAATGGTACGGAGGGTTTGCATTATGTCTCTGCAAATCAGTGTCCACGGTGTCGGCAGTCTGGACCCAATCTTCATCCGCGAGCTGTTCAAGCTTTATAAATTCGATGGAGGTTGCGGATTCCTCCGGTTTGAGACGATCTGCGTCGAAAACCATCGTTCGTTTTTGTCCATCCTTGAGTACAAAGACATAGTTCTGCACGTCTAGCGCGTCTAGAATTCGTGCCAAAGTAGCCAGTTCGTATTCGATCGTACGCTTTTCGGTTGACTCGAACTCGCGCATTCCACTTTCAAATGGCCGCTCGGTATCTGCGAAATTCATCTTGACAATGGCGCGATCAAGGACTCTTGACAGACTAACAGATTTGGAGTTTTTTAAAAAAATCAACGCGATTTATGTCATTTCGTACGGTGTACATGAACCAGACGGTTCGTCATATTCGACGCAGGCGCGGCATTTTTCGTCGAATATGCCGCACATCAGCCGAAAGTTCAATGTGTATGACTTTTGGTGTAAATAAAACCTCACGAATGAGCTTTTTAGACAATTTGGGCAGTGGATGGCTATGGCCGTCATCATCATAATCACCCGTGTCGAGGTCGGCTTCCATTGCCGCGTCGAAGCGTTCGGAAGCAGTGGGCCTTTGATCGGTTTTTGGTATACTGTCGCTGCTGCCTGCGTTGATGAGTGCTTGTCTGGGGTGCGATTCGCGGACGACCGAGATTACCGGTTCAGATGGTGATGTTGTTATTGTCGTATCCTCGACCATTGCTGAGGAACGCGCTAGTTTTTCGGAGATCTGATCATTGATGATCTTGTTGGTGTAACATTCGTTGAAGAAAAAATCGTAACGATATACAATCAACCAATCCGGTTCCCAACAGACGCGCATCAAACTGCGATTCACAGTGGTCGCATTCTGGTTTCCGGACTCCGGACGATCATCCGATCTGTGGCGAACGTTCAAACTCGATTGAAATGTCCTGAATGTGTCCAACGCAATCGCCAAGCGCCAGCGATTCCTTTTTGGCGTTTCCGGTTCCGAATATCCATTGGCGATGGACGAAGAGGCGTCGGCAGTGGTAGTGGCGGCACCAAAGTTCATATACGCGCACAGGCTGCGCGTGCCGGCGCCGACTTCACGCAAAAGACACTTGTTTTCAAGCACCAAACTAGCGGTCGCAGTGGTGGTGATGGTGCCGCTGCCACTGCTGAAGCAATCATCGTCTTCAGACGGCAAAAATGATATCGAAAACGATGAGGCTTTATTCGAATCCGCGTCGTGCTGCCGCAATATTTTGAATGCCATGTCGCTCCAAGTACATTCCGACCCCGTCCATTCGGACTCGGAGAGGGTGTTTTGACTTTGGATGATGGAGGGTCTCGAATTTTGGATGGCATCTCGCCTCGCCCGCTGTTCGGCGCTCAATTTCCAAAGCGCATAGCAGGCCCAACTTAAAAATTCCAATCGCGTCACCCAGAGGGTTTCCATAGGTGGCGTGTACAAAATGAATGGAAATGAAATGGCAAGATTGGTTTCCTGGGCGATGACACGCGCATTTATCTTTATGTATTGAGGAGAATATGTGCGACATTTTGCAAATGAACAATGTGGGTCTGGGCGTGCCGGAATTCGACGGTTCGGATTTTCAAAAAATCAATTGTTCGAAAATGCTCGGATTTTTCAGTCTCTGATTCAAACTTTCCAGCGGCGTTTTGGAGGCCGAGCATTGTTATTTTGAAGCGACCCATCCAAATGAACCAAAGTTGTGTCGTTCAAGACGTACCGAATCTGGACACCACAGCACCAACCGCCGCAACCACCGTAGAGCAACCCATCGAAATGAATCAAAGTTCCGTCGCCCAAGACATACCGAATCTGCATGTCATTACAACCACCGCAGCCACCACCACCACCACCATCACCACCACGGATTCGTCGACGACCGCCGATCAAACGCCGGTCGTCCAAGGGGCGCCTGACAAACCTGCACGCATCAAAGTCCGAATCACAGAACCAAAACAAGACAGTGATCACGCGGATGTGTCAGAGACCCCTGGAAAAAAGCGAACAAATGCTAGGGATGCCGTTGTCGAAGCATTTCTCGAACAAAGCCTGGATTCTGCGACGGCCGGCGATTGCCTCTCGAGCCTCCTTCGAAAATTCTCCCTTTTTGATTTGGCCGAATTAGGCAGGGAAATCTACGACAATGGGGGAGGACCAGGATTTTGTACTTGTGGTTGTTCGGCGGTGGGTGACTCCATTGGATTATTAGAAGAAGACCAGACGGACGACCGCAAACTGGACGACGAACTGAACGCAAAACGTGACGGAAACGACGACAAGACTGACAGTTCCTCGTCCACTGATGCCATTCTGCAGTCTTATTATGAAGCTCCAGAAGACTTGGAATGTCATTTTCTGATGCGCAGACCGGACTGGGAAACCACGATCGGCCAGTTATGCATGGTCGCCTACCGAGCCGTGTGTGTGTCCCCGATAATGCGACCCAACGGCGACATTGAACCGTACCCAGCGGACCTTAGGGCTCTATACACTAAACTTCGAAAATGCAGCGACCGATGGGTTCAATGTGTCGGCGACGAGGAGGATTATGGTGGCAGTGAAAGCGAGCAAGTGGATTCCTCCTCCTCCTCGGAATCCGCCGACGATTGAGTCAATAAAAATGCAGCGTAAAATGTCTTTCAATCGCGCCATCGTTTTTTATTCGATCGTCGTGTGTTTTTTCGTCGTCGCCCGTCCCTCCCATATGTAGAACCTCGACGATCATCGTCGGAAGCCGAGTCGGACGATTCATATTTTTTGTCTTTTTCCGCGTCCCTTCTGCCATCTCTTCTCTTCGGATTAGCGTTCGTCCTGGCTTCTGATTGTTCTCCCAGAGTTTCATTGAGCCGGGCGCTGGGACCCAGGTCCTGCCGAAACATTTGGTAGCCTTTTCGAAGGAGACCTGCCGAATCGTGCGTCAAATCAACCCAGTTGACATAAGGTCTTACAAACCAAACCGTCGCAATGATGAACACGGGCAAGACCCAATTCATCAGGCCTACGACACTCGCCAGGACGAATAGTGCCAGCGCGCCCGCCACGGGTATTACAAACATTCTCGGACTCTCGGCAAGTAGAGTGGCGTCGTGCAGAAAAAGAACAGACGATTCTCTTTGATCTTTTCCAAGACTTTGTTTTTATTTTTCGAACGCAAACCTGCGTGTCAAGAAGTGTTTCTGTTGCCTTGCACGTTCAGGTCGCCAAAATAAACTCGTCCTCGCATCTTGTCTTTCGGGCAAAATCATTCATGAAAACATGACAAACCGATGGCGATTCGAAAAAACTCAGTCCAATCATCTTTCGCATCTCATTAGTAATCTCACCAAGCCCCGGTTGGAAATTCGTCCTTGTGCGCGACCCAATGCAAACGGAATCAACAGACCATCCTGATCAACATTGGCTCCAGGTGGCTTCCTTTATCTTCCAGCCAAGTTCCAATTCCGGGACTGAGTTTCACACTGATTTGGAGCGGCATGGTGATGGCGATGACGGAATGCCGTCGAGATTGATCTTTTCCGACACGGCTCCCGATTGGCTGCGATGGCACGAAGATGAACAACAAGCGAATCCATATACTTCTGCATGTTGGCTTGAGAATCAGTCTGGGCGTCCGTCCGCCCCGTCTCCGTCGCGTATGGCCTTTGGATGGCCTCTGGAATCGCATGGCGCGACCCATCCGGTCTCTAGGACGATACGTGACAGTTTGCGGTACCCAAGGGGTTACCCGATTGTGAGGGCCCGCGAGACGAGTCCGACCACCGATTTGGATTCGAAAAAGTTTGTCGCAAAAGTCGGAGTGGCCTGTTGGATGGCGCAACGCGGGCTTTTTTCATTCCACCTGGTGCAGTGCAAAAATTATTGGAATTCCCCCGAGAAGTCCAAAAATGATGGTTGCTGGATTGTGCGGGTGTGGCCAGTGCCCGCTGACGCAATTTCCAACCTCGTGGATGATGCCGCCATATTCGACGACGACGAACCACTTATCGAATCGGATTATCTTCAAGAGTACAAAATGAATCTCAAACCCGTTGAGCAGGTCATTGTTCGATTGTACGAACTGGATCCGCGCACAATTTGCCCTTTGACGGGCGACGATGACGACGACGACTTTGATGATGACGATGGCTGTTTGGCTTGCGAATCATGCCCAGCGTCCAATGTGGAAGGACAAGCGGATTCAAAAACTAGCGACTCCCTGGGGATTCGGCCAGGCACATTTCTTCCATTCACTCAAAGGGTACAGCTCTTTTTGGACAGGCCCCACGATCACGAGAAATCACCGCACAACCGACAAGAGAATCGTGTTATGCAGCGCCCTGCATTTGGAGGCCTACAGACGTCGGCGGCCGAAGGAACACCCAAGTCATTCTCGCCTGCCACCAGAGAAGATCCGGCATCTTTCGCCAGACAAATTGAAGAGGCGGGACGTGTCGTGAGTCGTTTTTTCAACGAAAGATCAGAGGATTTGTCTCGTTTTGGCAGCTATGCGAGTTTGGACTTTGATTCGGTGATTCCTACCCGCAGTGTTCTGATGCAATCCAGTGTTCGCTTTTCGGAACCCGTCCGTCTGACTGGAAGTCACACGTCCAATAACATCGACCCGGTTCAGAACACACTTCCCTTGATTGATGTGCAGTATATTGACCATCCCGAGGCGTCCGATCTCTTCGCCATGTCTCAACGGATGATCATGTGTCGTGACATTAGCACCTGGTCCAAAGTAGCCTGTCAAAATAATAATAATAGTAATACGGGTAACAAACGCTCTGCAGCGATATCCCAACTGCCCCCGACTCAAAAGTGGATTTGGAGTTGGTTTTTGGCGAATCAGGGTGCTGTGGACGCGTCTGGGTCGGTTACAATGACACCAAAACTGGTTCAGGATGCCGCCGAAACCTCCTACATGCTCATCCAGGCTCGTGTACTACAGCAAGAACTGAACAAGATCCGGTCGGATGCGAAACATGTCACGCTCAACGGGCCACACCAGTTATCTGTGAACGATTTTGTTGCTATGCAAACTCTACAATCCAACCAATTGTGGTCGATTTTCAAACCCAATATCAAACACGGACTCGAAATCTTTGAAATGGACCAGCGTTCAATGGATTTGGCTTGCAAAATGTGGTCTTCGAGAGAACAAGGAGCGCCGGATCGGGGGCGATACTATGCTGAAATGCCACCATCATCATCACCGCGTCCAACAAACCAAATCGGCGTCTTCAATGGTCTTTTGAACTCGTTAGACGATTTGTCAGGATTTTTGACCCATTATCAATGGCAGTGGTCGGGTTCCGATATTCCACCGGAGAAGGCGAGCGGAGTTTATGAGGCACATGTCGATATTCGATTCGAATCTACTTGCCCCAATGGTCGCCTCCGTTCGATTCACGTCCGTCTCTGGCCCGAGCGACGACAAGAATATCACACCACGATTTTCGACGCACTGAATGAATTCAAAAATGCAGAATAAAAAACGAACGATTGTATGTCTAGGTGATTTGCCAAAGGCGTTTTATCGGCACGACATCATTGCGAGAATGGGAATGAATTCAACCTGAAGAAGCGTACTTTTCCAAATGCCACCCGGGTTGGCGCGCGTCTGAGATTCGCAAACGTCCGTTTTGTGAACGTTATTGCGTCGCAGACCTGTTGTGCGGCCGGAAGTGGTCGCTGGACTTGATTTTTGCAGGCGATTTGGAAAACTGGAGTCGGCAAAATTCCTTCAGAGGATTGGTGTCCAGAAGATCGAATTTCGTTTCGCACGACTCGACGTGATGTTTCGGTTCGCCTCCCAAGGTATCCCAGACACTCAGCTCATCCTGCAGCGCTTGTTGCATGGACGCCATTTCGATTCGAGAGGTTTTTTTGTGCGCTATCACTGCAAATCTGGGTTGTGATGATGACACCGATGACGATGACGATGATGATGATGATGACGATGATGATGATGACGATGATGATGATGACGATGATGATGATGATGATACTGATGACGACGATGAGGATGATAATGATGATGATGATGATGATGATGATACTGATGATGATGATGATGATGACGATGATGATGATACTGATGATGATGATACTGATGACGATACCGTTAATGATGACGATACCGTTAATGATGATAATGTCGTTGATGATACCGATGATAATGGATGAGAAATGGAGTCCTCGGCAGATGCAAACATGTCACGCAGGGGATGCCAATCCACGCTGCCATTCTTGTAGGGTGCGCCATTGCACAGTCTGGACAGGCGAGGATCGCAATAATCGACACACAACCATGCGATAATCACACGATCCCTGATCCGTAATGTGACGCAGCGAGCACGGTCCGCACGATGGAGGTCCAAGTTGATCTCCTCCTTGAGTCGGCGAGTCAAATTGTGCCACAAACTGTCGTCGGTGTGACGGTATTTACCACCCGGAAGCGTCGTCCACTCCTGATTGTGCTTTTTCCTTTTAAACCGTAGAGAACACAATAGGACTTGCCATTCGCCAGTCTGGGGTTCTTTTCGCAACAATCCAACCTTGACTACCAGTCGGAATTGGCCCATCACGGAATAATCCTCGCCACACGTGCCGGTATCCAAGAATAAAGTGTGATCACGACTGCCTTGGCCAAGAATGGCGTTGCAAAACTGGTGTTGGAGCACTTTGAGTCTGCGCGCGCTCACGCCCGCGTATGATGGAAAATAGGTGAGGCGTTGTTCCGAGTCCCAGATTTGCCAAAACAAGCGCTGCAAATGAACTAGAAAGTCAATCCTGTTCTCCAAATCATCGTCTTGCCATGCAATTTCCAATCTTGGTCTTTTGTGCATAGTATTGAACAGGTTTGATCGTCGGTCATTCTTTCTATTGTTTCAAAAACGAAGCAAGGTCTCTTTTGAAAAGCAATGCACGTTATTCGAACCTCAATTGGCGATAGAGTTGCCGACTCAAGCCGTAGTTTCGCGGTGGTTTGTTGTCTATGGCTCGCACTCCCCCCACTTGCAAGTGTGTCGAGCCCTGTAGTGGTTCGTTCGACTTTTCGGGCAATGTTACCGTGGGAGATTCTAACGCTGCGATTGGTGACGCATCATGGGTCGTCATCGTCGCCAAGTCACCAATGAGACCAATGGACGATCGAGTGAGAAAATTGTTCCAATGTCGAACAAATTATATATTTTTTAAAGAGATTCGCTTCTGCCGGATTGACGGCGGGGCGTGCTGGACAATGTCGGTTATGATTCAGCAGCTCGCTCCCCTTGTCTCGCAACGGCTTCAAACCAGCCGACCAGATATTTAGCAGTTGGCCGCTTGGATGGATCGACAAACAGGCACGCGTCCATAAGCTTTTGCAATCCTTCAGGAGTATTTTGACCCATCTCATATTCCTTGGCTATAAACGTGGAAAACAGTCCCTGTCGCGACGCGTCATCCGTTGCGTTTTGGCTCCAGGCGACAAAAGGAGCTCGAACGCTCCCAAACCAACCACAGCCGTAAATCCATTCGCAAAAAATAACACCCAGACTCCAAATATCTAGTTGTGGAGTACAGATGATGCCGGGTGGTGGATTTCGACCCCGGGGCGCGAGCTCAGGCGCCTGGTAATAACGTGCGCCGTAGGCACGATCCACGGATGCCAGGTCTTGCCAAGTCGATGTTTGTGGAATGAACCAATGGGCAGATTCTACCGCCACTCCGAGATCGATGATTTTAATCACATCACCGTCGACCATCACAAAGTTATCTGGTTTCAAATCAGTGTGGATGATGGATAGGGAATGAAGTTCGGCGACTGCGGTCATGGTCTGGTGTATCCAGCTCAGCGTCATGTCCGGATCCGAATCCCAGAGCGACGCCGGCGGCACCGTGCCGCCACTGAATATTCCGAGCCCCGATTTTCGTTGTGCCAAGTATGCATCGAGAATGTTTTGGAGGTTGCCATGACCGAGTTCGGTAACAATCGGGTAATAACGACATCTGGCGTTCTCGACAATCCTCTCTTCTTCCAATATATCATGCGGATATTGTAAAAACGGATAGTCTCGATCGATTGTGCTTACGGGCACGTGGTCCAACAGGGTAATCACATGTTTTGTGCTACAGGCTCGTTTCAGAAAATTGACTTCCCTTTCGTAGCGCTCGTTTTGAAGTTTTGCGACGTGTTCGGCGCGCATCCAGGAAACCTTGGCCACTTTGAGCGCGACATTTTGAAAGTGCCCATCTGCGTTCAAAACCGAACATTCGTACACATTGGCATAGGCTCCCTGACCTACCTGCCTGACAATCCTCAATTGCAGTATCTGCACTTGAAAAACATCTCCCACATCGAGCGTCGGGCATTTTTGGCCAAGATCGCTCGGAATGTCTTTGCGTAACGCAGTGATGGATTTTGGAAGCAGTGTATCTTTTCCGGATTCCGAATCCCCAAAAGGACGACGTGTCAATGGTCTTGTTGCGAAGATGTGGGTCGTGTGGCGGCCATTGTCGCCACCGCCGGCCTCGCGCCGCTCGTATTCCAGCATTGCGGTAGTCACCTGGGAATCAAGGAGATTGGCGGAGTGGCCTCCGTGGTCACCGTCGTCGCTGCTACCACGATACATCAGGCCTCCCCCATTACTACCCTCGTACGTCGCATCATGGCGATACATGGTCGCCGCTGGGGAATTGACTCCGCGCAACACATTGGCTTGCCTAATCGGAGGAGCATTTCTCGACGGGGTGCCGCCGGCGCCGAAATCATTAAACTGGGGCTGAGGGGGGACAAGTCTACTGGACGAACGCGTGGAAGCACTGGAGAAAGATGAACCGGTTTTGGAAGGGATAATACCTTGGTGATGTGAATCATTCGACATTTCACGACCTCGTCCGAAGGCTTTGCTATTATTACGTTTGTTTTTATTTTCAATCACACTCGCTCGGATGGCGCCAAAAATTGCTTTTGGGCAGCCTCCATTGCTCGCACCGAATCAAAGACCTGCTGTAACCCACTATCATCGTCGCTCATCGACGTCGACCGAGCCAAATGAACCATGGACCAGGGTTGAATTTGGTTTTTAAGTGCATAATCATTCATCCATAGGAGCGTCTTGGGCTGCAACGAGACGCATCGTTCTAGACGAATCACACTTTTGAAAATCCTTTCGACACTCCATCTTTGTCTGATCAAAAGCCACATCATCAGAATTGAAACGGATCGATGTCTTCCGGCGTAACAGTGAATCAACAAATGCCTACCATGGGACACGGAGGCATCGATAAAATTGAGCAAGTCTTCCAAACCGCGGCTTTGCAGGAGTCCAGGAACGAATTCGGACGAGTCCTTCGTAGCCCTAGCCAAATAATGACTGGGTTTCCAAGATTGAAATATTTCATTGGCAGCGAGAATGTGCTCCGGGACGTTGCGTTCCAAAAATAAATTCCAATCGGCGTAAGTCTGATCCACGTTGAGCACATCGACAACCTCGGCCACTTGTGCGTACAACTGCAGCGACTTGGGATGACATAGTTGACGTGCCGCTCCAATCCAGATGGGAAATTCCACGAGGCGACTGCGCATCAGCCACTCTTCGCAACTGACAATCTGCCTCGCCAATTGAAGGCCAAGATCCATGACCGATGTCAGTGTGGAACGGATGATGTAAAGCGCAAAATCCGACGGGGATTCGTTGTTTGCAGCACACCACCGAATCTCTCCTTGAATCGAAGCATCCCTCAGATTGGGAAAGACAACAGGAACGGCAGGCAGGTCGCATATTTTTCGCCAAAATCGTCCAAAAAGTCGATGCAACTCGAGGATGGTCTGATCGAGTGGGTGCAGATTTGTGTCAAACTCGGACAAGTAGGGCATTACATGGGCTTCATAATCCAAATCCTTCCAATCGTCAATTAGAAAGGGAACCAGGTGTTTGCGGCGTATTTGAAGCGAAATCTTGTTGGACAGCGAAGGAGCTTTAAAACAGGCCGATTTGATTCCACAAGGTTTGAAAGCGGGATACATTTGACAGAATTGAACCCAAGAAATATCGAACAATGTTGCTTGTTCGGTCTTCATCGCCCCCGATGATGGCGCCGCCAATGCCATCATCGTCTCGGTCAACTTGGGGCGTTTCACACGGAACATGGACGGCGGCGACGACGAACAATCACCGGCCGACTTGGAATCTACGAGCCGGAATACGCGGGGACTCGAGCTCGTATTCAAAGTGGACGACGCGTGATTGAACAAGACACTCAGCGCATTCAGTTGGTAGACATATGCCTTGGCCGATTGGACTTGGTTGTTCTTGAAAATCGTTTCCAATTTTTTGATCAGCCTTTTAAAGAAACGGTGCGCGTCGCCACTCGGGGTCAAATTCTGAAATCCGACGACCACCCGTGTCTTTGGTTCCTGAAGCCATGCCAATTGCGTTTTAATGCCCAAGTGTTCGCTTGTGGACGTTATCGGATTGGGCTGATCACATATGCCCAGTAGTGAGGACAAGGGCACGACGCCGACCGGATATCTGGGTTCGTGGGCGTAATTCTTGCCATTGACGTCATGTTGCCTGTCCAAATACAAATACATATCCGTGTCTTCGAGGTGCGAATCCAAAACGAGTAGAATAAAGGCCAGTCCAGTGGTTTGACACGAGGCCAGTTCGGTAATGAGTTTATCCGGCGTCATGCCCGGTAGCGAGTTCCATTTTTTTGCCAAACTCTCCGACAATGCGTCCAAAACGCCTGGCCGAGGCGTAATCAACTGACCGGTTTGACACCAAGTATTCGCAGCAATCCCATGGTCAATGGCCTGGTGGATTGTTGCCCAAAACGAGGCATCCAGTTGTTCGAGCTCCATGCGTCTCGTTTGCGAATGTTCGTCGATCTCTCTCGGCACAACTCAGTGTTTTGAAAATTCCAAAAAAAACCGACAATTCCTCCAAGATTTTAGTACAGATTTATTTTGCAACAGAGGTTTTGGCGTTTTGATTTGGAACGTGTCAACAACGACGACACCAACAACCGCACGAGACGGAACGAATGCGATGTGGATTGCGAGTGTCGTCCGTGGTCGTGCGACGACGGTTTCACAAAGACTCTTCATCGGACGACGATGATTCTTCAGAAGAACTTTCACCACTGCTCTCAGAGTCGCCATCGTCGTCGTCGTCGTCTTCACTCTCTGTTCCGTTCGGAGAAATGACGTTCGTTATAAAAACCTTCTTTCGGTGCTCCTCAAATGGTGCACTTGCCGATTGGGCCAGTCGGTCCAAGGATTCTACGAGATCCTTCCGTGTGTCCCTGCTAATTTCCAGGTGCCATCTGGTCGTCTTGGCTTTGTTGACGTTGTCGAAGCGTAAGGACGCAATTTTGCGCCACTTGGGCGCTGATGTCTTGTTTTTGCTGTCGGGAATGCGCAAGTAGAGATACGCCGTCGAGGGAGAACGACTTGTCCCGACATCCGTGGAGGTAGATCCGGGTCGGTTACCATCATTTTTGCGATGCGCATAAATCACAATGGCGTCAATGGAGGAAGGGTAGGCGCGGCTGCGTGGTTTGTTCTTGCTGAGCGTTTTTTCGTACTCCTCTGCCATTGATTTGCCCATTCGTTCGAGTATTCGTTCGAATTCTCTGGAATTGGCATTTTTTAAATGCTCATGCTGCCAATCATGCAAAAGGCCCGTGACGAACAATTGTCGACTGTCCGACGCGAATTCGTAGCCGCTGGTCTTTTTGGAACCGTTGGTTATCAATTTGACGCTCCAGTAGAATAAATCCAATTCGGTATTGGGAGAGGATTGTGATTGCAAAACCTCGCTGACTCTCTTGAGCTTGGCAGTCCGAAGTTTCCCGCGTGAATCTCGAATCTTTTCACGAGACTCCCCAATCGAGTACGTGCTACGACGTCCGTCAGCCCACGACGACACTTCCTCTTCCGCCACTTGCTCTTCATCCTCCTCACCATCCTCGTATGGTTTCAGGCCAAACAATTCGTAAAGCATCGCAGCCGTCTCTGAGTTGTCGTTCGTTTCCTCGTCGTCGTCGTACGTTCGAACGACGTTACCGGGTAACCCACCCGAGGCATTCGACATGGCACGCGTTTGTGCGCAAAAAAACTAGACACGACCGAGTGATACACTAATGAGCCCGAATCTTCCCCTTGCAAAAGAGCAAATCGTTTTTTGGGTCATTTTGGAAAATGAGTTTTATTGTCACGTTCGTATGGCGAAGGATGTTGGCTGGGCGGTGGAGGAGTGCTTTCCTTTGGCGCTCGCTCAGCAGGTGGCACAGACTTCGACGCATGCAACAGTGTGCACCGGCTGATAGAATCCATAGCCGTAGATTCCTGTGAAAACCAAATCCCAAGTGCAGGTAGCAGTGTAGACGTTGGTGATCTTGTAGAGTCCGTAGGACGAACCGCATTGGATTTGGATGATGGGAAATTGCGTAGTGGAACAATTGAAGGGTGGCAGCCAAATCAAATAGTTTTGCAAGCTGATGGGAACCAAAACAAAGTAGTCCGAGTTTCCGTCGGGCACCGACTGAACATAGTACAAGGTGTTGTAAACGCTCTCATCAATCGCAGTGGGGACGCTGGCGACCAAGGCAGTGAAAATACCCAATTGACCCATGGCGTACAAGTCTCCCACGCACAAATCCTCGAGATTGGCATCGGTCATCCAAGTGGCGCTGCCGACCAATGCGCTGTTTTGGCCAATGCTGATGATGCCAGTTCCATTGTCGAAAGAGGTGCCGTTTTCTTCGTCGCCTATCAAAAACGTGCGGGAAAGATAGCTGTTGTCGGTGGCGTTCTGAATGTAGCCGGAGACGCAACTCGTCCATGGATATACCTTGTTTTGGGCTTCGCAAAAGCCGTCGTTGATTCGCACCTTGTAACTGCGACTTTGGCTCGGTGCATCATCGGGGCCGCAGCAATTGGAGTTGGCCTGTTGAGATTGAGGACCGGTCCAGTTGCTCTTTCCGGCTTTACCGTTGTGTGCCAGACGCGCAGACGGCCCGCTGTCGGTACTGCTGTTGTAGACGATGCGTGCATCGCGAAAGGTGGGGCCTTGTACTTTAGTCCTGGCGGGTGTCGGAATGACACGTTTGGCAGCAGCAACTGCATCACGAACAACACCGATTCTCTTGATTGGGTTTTTTGGGGTGCCCTTAAAAGGCAATGGGGTCCCCTGATGTTCCACGGCAAGAGCCGACGATGCGGACGCGCAGATAGTTTCGGACATGTTATTTTTGTTGGCAAAATCGAATAATACTTGCCAGATCGAAAGTGGACCGGAAATTCGTTTGGCCTAAAAATAATTAGACCCAAATGTCGGACTATAGTTCAGTCGAAAAATTGTGTCGTCCGCATTGGCACATTGTTTTGCAGTGCGCGCACGGCATCCATCCTGGGTCGGTGACCAAAGTTGACATTTTGTGTTCGGATGTCGGACTGGTCCCGACCCCCTAAAAAACAATGACCGCAGGCTCCGAAAAATTGTAACTGTTTTTTGGCAGAGTTCAAAAACTCGATTCGAATAATAGTTGGAACCAGTGAGCGAATCCATTTTCGAATATGTCCAAGTCCAAACACTCATCTCCTGAAAAATGGCACGTGGCACTTCTCGACGATAAAGGCCAGGCGATTATGGACCACAATGAATACTCCCAGTCTTTGGAGCAATCTCTTTTGGACTTTAGCGCCAGGCACCACAAGACATTGGGCGATGGAAAGGCGCACCACCTCGTTGCATATGAGAATGGCAAAAAGGTCCAAATCTACAAGATTGCCATTAGCAAGAACAAGGCCAAGGCCAATCCGAATAATGGAAAATTGACCTGGACTCACATTCAAGAATACGAATTGGGAACCAAGGAGTCGCTCGACCAAATCGCATTTGACATTGTCATGCACAAACCAAAGCGCGCACACGAGAGCCCTGCAAACCATCACCTCAGTGCTTCGAAGGCAACCCTGAGTCGTGGAAGCCACCATTCCAAGTCCAAGAGTCCTGGAAGCCACCATTCCAAGTCCAAGAGTCCTGGAAGCCACCATTCCAAGTCCAAGAGTCCTGGAGGACTTAAGACCCGGTCTGAGGCCGCCGGAATGGAATTACGCGACGAACACGGCAAGTTCACCAAGTCTGGGACGAAATCCGGCAAGAGTCCTGCAAGCCACCACTCCCATCACGGGGGCACCTTGAAATCCAGAAACAGCCCTGGCCCTGCACATCACAAGAGCCCGGCGAGGGTTGCGGCGGCCCAAAACAGACCACGTGAAAACGGCAAGTTTGCCAAGGCCGAACCTTGATCTCTTTCCTAAATGTCATAAAAATAAATCGCTCTTATATTTCAAACATTTACGCCTGTGGTTCTTCAATGGCGCGCCACAGAAAACTGCTTTCAAAAACGATCGAGTGAAAGGGAATGCTATTGCTAGCAGGAATTTCGATTTTTGAACTCTTGGGTGGTTTGGCACGATTGGAACGCATGGCGCCATCCGCAGCATCCGCAACGCTGAACAAGGTCTCGATCAACACTTGGCAAACTACCTTTTGATCCGCGCCGCGCCAGAACAAGCCCGGATTCCACAGGTATTGTATCATAACATCGTCCAAACCGCACCAAAAGGCATCATCATGGTCCCGGTGCGCCTTACTCGAAAAATCCACCCCTTCCTTCGCTTCGAAAGAGATCCAATTTCCAAACTCCCTTTGGAACTGTTGAATGTCGACGAGATGTGCAAACCGTCGCGGAATCCAGTTCTGAATGAACAAGGAATCTAGATTGGGCAGGGCAAACTCGAGGTATTGTATCAGTAGCAGACAAACAAAATGACCATCCTTGGGTACCTGGCCAATTCGGCTCCACAGCCAATAGCGTACGGATGTACTGGTGATGAAAAACCAGGTAAAAATCTCAATCGCATGTTGCATCCAAGTTACAACCCAACGGAGTGGCAAATTTTGATTGGCCAGGCTCGGCAACTTGCAATCTTCAGCAATACAAGCCTTGGCATACAATCGGTACTTGCGCATCGTCCAACGCGGCCTCGTTTCCGGATTCGGCCAGAGTTTGGGCCCCAAAGATTTAAAATCCGCCTCCTTGAGATTCGCCACAAGGGAGCTATTTTGAATCGAGTCGAACGGTTGACCCGAGATTCTTTCAAAGTGATCCCTGGATTGTTGCACGATACGATGATATTCCTCAGGCGTTTCCGTATATTTGAGGGCCCCAAGAGGAATGAATTTAGTGAGCAGACTCTCCGAAACCGGCGGATTCGGCCCTTTTTCGGACGACGACGTGTCAAACATGTGCGTTATTGAATTCAAGTTCTTCCAATCATAAGAATTTTGCAATTGTCTCGTCAAGTCGTTTTTGGCGTTAGGTTGCTTGGAAATGTCGGTGACCGCCCTCTCGTGCCTCCTGGGACCATGCCAATGCGACCATTTGCAGGCGTACCAATGGTAAAAGTAGGCCGTCCAAATCACGACGATAGCATAAGACAAGATGCAGGTTAGAACAAGGAAGATGGTCCACCAAAACCGATGCATTCCAAATAGCAAATCCATCCAAAATACAGCCCGATTTACCACGGGCGTCAACATTTTCAATATACTATCGTCATCCAGATTTGAAATGGTGGCTTGTTCCAGAAATTGATGATGATGATGATGATAATGCCCTGGATGTTCCGGGGATGGAGGGTGGTCGCCGAAGACTTGAACATAGGCGTGGGCAAACGTGTCCAAAATCGAGAAACTCCACCCGTAAAACTGGCGATACACGAAAAACAGATTCAAACAAGGGACAATCGCCGATTGAATATTCGATTTGAACAACAAGATAAACCAAAAGGCGTTGGTCGACGAGGTTTTAAACTGAGACTTTTCGTTCGCCTGGTCCGGCACCGATGCTGCTGCTGCGAGGGACTTGTCATCATGTGTCGATGATGATGATGACGAGGATACCGTGCGACGTCGTGATTCGTACTCCTGATCTCGCCATTGTCTCAATTGTAACGCCATGCCCGTTGGAAAGGAGATTTTCATAAGGTTTGGAATGACAAACTGGGCCAGGAAGGCCATGCATCCCTGGACAACCGATCGAAGCGCGCAGACGAACAACAAGTACAATCCCAGCAATGCAAAGAGCACACATCGTACAAGTAATGTTTGGATTAAGGTGAACGGTCTGGGTTTTGGATTTTCAACGGCCCACCCCGGGTCTGTCACGCTGCCGCCCTCGGTCCTAAGGCCCTGCGAGGGAGGGGCATTTTGCGATGGAATCTCGGCCAAGCGCGTGGCATTGATTTTCAGAGTGGATGATTCCGCGGAAGCATTGGAGGGGGGCGTTTGGGGCAGCGCCGAACGGACAAACGTGTCATCCAAACTCGGAATATCATCAGTGTTATTGGCCGCGGCGACATGCACCCGCCCGCTCCCATCGCCCGGGCGACTGGCATTCGCGTTGCTTTTCGTCTGAATTGGGCGTCCGGTTGATGATGACCATGTAGGTGATGATGATGATGATGATGATGATGATGATGATGATGATGATGACGCCAAAGAGCGCGAGGATGCGGACGTCGGCGAGTCGCGATGCACCGCTTGCTGACTTGTCTTTTGGACGGCTGGCCGCGTCCAAATATCCGAGTCGTACAGGTCGGCCATATGGTTGGGAAAAAAGTGCGCGTGATGATTGGACGGCCAAGGAGGACAATGAACGATGGGCCCATCAAGCGTCACCACTCATTGTCATGCTGGTCGGTTTTGAGCGAAAAATTTTAATTTGAGAATGGGTCAGTCGTTTCCTCCCTCCCTCAGATATCCACTGCATCACCATGCAACCAGTGATTCATCCGTTATCGCCTCAAAAACCACTACTATCCGGTCAAGTTCTGGACTTGGTTTGGTTGCGTGTTTTGAGGGATCCATCGAATCGTCTTGGGCAGAATGTTGATTCCACAGCGCCAAAAACCCCGACGCTGCCACTGCATCCTGGCCAAACATTGCTCGTTCAAAAATGTAGTGAAGATTCGTCGGGCATCCGAATCCTGCCGCCAATCAGCTTTGAACACCGGTCTGCGGTTCGATCAACACTCGAATCCTTTACAAACTGTCGCCTGGGTTCTTATACACCGATCGAATTGCTCCACAATGAATACGAACTGCTGGCAAAAGCCAGCCACGAAACGTGTCTGCCATCCACTGTTCACCGCTTTGTATTGATTCCCAATCAAACCTGGACCCAGTGGGATTCCGCTAGCGACTCGGCGTTTCACGTCCAATACGGCCACTGTTACTGCAAAACGCAAAGTAATGTCGTCGAGCGCTCACAATGGACGGTTCAGCACGACGACTATGCCAAAGAAGAGCGTACGACGACACAAATTTCCCCTAATTCACTGGTGCTTTTCGAACTCGACCCCAATTCCGAGACGTATATCGCGGTGGAAAAACAAGCTCAGGCCATGGGTTGTCGATTGGAACAATGTGAACGCCGCTACCACGGACCAGACGCGGAGGCGGTGCCAGTCGCAAAGTCGGCGACGACGACCATCAACGGTTTGTCGAATGTTTTATTGAACACGGAGGAACAAGTGGGTCGATCGGTGTCCGCCAAAATGCAAAAAATGTTCAAAAACATCTCTGTTTCGCTGACGCGTTTGCAGCAAGATTTTCAAGGGGCCATAACGGATCGCGTGGCACCCTTTGCCGACCAATCGCTGCCCAGGTTGCACGCTTCCTTTATTTTGGAGGAGTCCAAGAATCATCCAGAGTGGCACGCTTTCCTAAAAACCAGTCTGTGCCATGCTTTTGAATCGCATGTGCGACAAAACTTTTTCACATCCGCTAGCCATCTGTTGACGGCGACCTTTAATTTGACTTGTGTTGAAAAGCTGTGTTTAAACGCAAACAATCCCACCGCGAGCGCGCTTGATTTTCTGTCGCTCACCGGGTTGACGAGTGATGCGCGTGAGCAGCCGCAGCGGCTTGCGACGGCCGGCCGTCGCTCGTTCGAAAACTTGGATTGGTCGCCCCTTTGTCTGTATTCATACGTCCAAGGCCAAATGGTAGAGCTAAAAATATCGGATTGGATGGCGGATGCGGATGGTAGAAGCATGTTCTACCCGAAAAAAGCCCCCCGGACCCATGATAAATCCAAGCAAACCACCAAAAACAAATTGGAGTCGGTTTTGTTGAAGAATTTGAATTCAATGCACACGTGGTACTTTTATTTGGGCTGGATCAGTTTGTGGAGCACTTTGTCTTGCGTAGAGCGCACGGTTTTGATCCACTCGATCAATGAACTGGCATGGTGTGCTCCGGAGTGGCAAGTTATGGACACGGATGTTCTGCACAGGATGGACGTGGATGGCATTGGTGGTGGCGGCGGAAATAATGCCACTTTTCAACAATTAGCACAATTAAAGTGCGCCATTTTCGAATTGGAGGGCCGGGACCCGTCTTGCGATTCGTCGGAGTCTTTGAAACAACTCGCGGCTGCGGCCCAAACCGTGCTCTATTATCGAGACCACTGTGTGAGATTGACATAAACGTGCACATTACATTTTTTCCAAATACTGGCGTGCGCGCGGGCAAATGGAGGCATGTGGCGACGACGATTTTTGAATGGAGGCTTGAATTTCGGGCGCCATTTTTCCGCTCTCGATTCGACCGCGTCCAAAACTCATTCCCAATCATAACAGCTAGGCGCCATCACGACGAATAACATGGGCACTACCCCATCTTGCGAACCAAGGCGGCCTGTCGTCCCAAATCACCAAGTCGTATTTGAGAGAGACTCGAAAAATGATCCAAAGTCTCTGGCGCTGCCCGGGATCGGGTCCCTGGATTGGGCGCTCGACAAGAACGTCGAGCAATGGCCAAACGACGATCAGTGCCCCTTCTTTGCCAACAAAATTCGCCGTCGTCAACCGATAGACATTCTTCCGCCCGTCGCCTTCGGACTCGTCGTGGCTTGCATTGCCGTGGGCTTGCTTGGCCTGGCCGATTGTTCCATTTTAACCGTCTGTCTCGCGGGCGCCATCGCCGCCATTCTGCCGACAACTTGCATTGCCATCAAAGGAGTGGCGCTTTTTTTGTATTATTCATGTCTGAGAACAGTGGAAGATGAAAAAAAATCGCGGTTGAACGTCGCATCGGGTGACGATTTGGCCGCATATCTTTTGTCGGCCCTCCCGTTTATCGTCAAAGTCGACAGAGCCCGTTGGATTCGGCGAATTTTTGTACAGGACGGGGTGATTCACTTGGAATTGGACAAGGGACCGACGTATCATCGAGCCAAAAACGATCTCAAAGGCCTAAATTGGTACATTTCATGCATTCGATTTTGTAAAAACGAATAAAAAATTGGGTTGTGATGGTGAACTTGGTTGTTGGCATGTGTGCAGTCATGGGCACGGTTAAAAAGAAAGACGCCAGAATTTCAAAAAGTCTTTGGCCGATGAGCTCTCGTGGCGCAAACATTTTTGGTGACACTGCGTCGAAAATACAAAAGTTGACCGCTGGCGTCAGTTCCATTCGTTCGTCATGAATGGAGAGGTGTGTTTTGTAGGTCTCGTCGTCAATGAATCCTGCAAAAATCCTGTATTGCCCGAGGCACACTTGTCGCGCGTTCACGACCTCGGATCTGTGCTGACGTGCAAACTGCATCCGCACACCAACAGCATCTCTCGACTCGCTTTCGAGGCAAAAAAGTCTTCCAAAACAACAGCGGATGATGATACGGTTCAAAAGTTGGCTAGTTGGCTTTTGATCGGACAGGAGGATGAATCTTTGGTGGTGGGCGCGTTCCCCGAATCAATCCTGCCTCACTGTGTGTTGGATTTTTCGTCATTTTGCGATACTTGCCCTTCCAATCGGAATGGGTCGTTGCAAAATATAGTGTGGCTCGTGTATTCCGTCACCCATGGCTTTGTGGAAATTGCTCAACTCCACATTGTGATGGGAGCGACGACGGGGGTGGTGGTGGCGTCGTCATCTCAGCAGGAACAGGCCCGCTCTAAAGAGAATGGACCCCAAAAATGGCCGTCTACTTTGGATTTGCATGCCATGATGAGTGCTTGGGCATCCTGGCGATCATCTGTGCGATGTGGAGTCTCACCTGTGCATCCAGAGTGCCATCCCTTGTTCGACTCGAGACATCCTTGGTCCACCCTGTGGGAATCGCAGCTTTTTGAGAGAATGGAGATGATTTGGGCGATGCAAGTGGACGAAACGACATATTTCAAAGAGCATCGTAGTCTCATTGTGCCGGATTTACAATGTCTTTCAACCATTCAAAGACATGTCAAATGCACCCAGTGCAGGTCATTTATTCCATTTTTAAAGTTTCAATCCAATGATTTCTGTAAACATGCGTCCAAATGTGGCAGTGTCGCGGTTTGCAACGAAGCCCCGTTCCAAGGCAACCGTCGGGGCCGCAAAACAGGCAAGACATCTCTCGAAAAAACATTCAAAAAGCCCAAAAAGGATTCGGTGACTGGAAGAAAAGCAACGGCAACGACGACACCAGCAACCACCAGAACCAAACACGTCAAGCAAATCCAAAAATCAACGTCGAGTCGTCGGCGCGACAGTGACAATATTAGGGATGATGAAGAAGATTGGACAAATCCTCTTGAAGACGACACGCCAGTCGACGATTTATTTTTTGATGGATTTTCCGACCAAGAAGAAGAAGAAGAAGAAAGAAACAATGGCGGCGGCGGCGATAATGGCGACGGGGATGACGATATGGAAGAAGGAGCCACTGTCAGAGACGGAAGGACGGATGTGGAGGAAGAAGATGAAGAGGATGAGGGCGATGATGAAGACGACGACGTCCAGAATGAGCCGGACATTGACAGTCGTGACAAAAATAAAAAAGTCACGCGCAAGGACGTGTCCGATTCGGAGGATGAGGAAGAACAGCAGGAGAAAGAAGAAGAAGAAGAACATTTCCGTCGTCGTCATCATCATCATCATCATCACCGGTCGGCGGACGTTTTCGCCATTGAAAACGCGGGTTTGCAAGAGGGATCACAAAGTGCTGATTCGGAAGCAGATCCGACAGACGAAGAGGAAGAGGAAGTGGACGATGATGATGATGATGATGATGATGATGATGATGATGATGATGATGATGATGATGATGATGATGATGATGATGATGATGATGATGGTGCGTCAGCACTGGGAGCAGATATCGATTCTGAAAACGAAAACGACGACGAGCACTTTTAGAACGAATCAAATCATCAAACAAGATAAAAACACGGGCGATCGGGTTTATTTTACTAGACGATACTGGAATGAGTTTGCTGAATGTAATTTTGAAATCCCAAAATGCTCGTCTTCCATTCCGACAAATCCAAATTTTCGGAACGAATGTGATCCGTTCCGTTCAAAACGTGGTACAAATGTCGTCCACGGGCCGCGCACTCCTCCACCAGCTGTTTGACGGACAATTGCTTCAGAGCCATGTAGCGAATCGGATCCACACACTCCACCTCGACCTCAAAATCGGGCGCCGCCGTCAAATTATGAATCTTTTCGTGCAAACGCTGCGGGTTGTTGTCTCTCCATGCCAGGGTCAGATCGTAGCTCCACATGGCCGCCAAACCGGGGTCGTTTTTTGGTTGCTGCTGCCATTGCGGATATTCTTGGTCATCGGTCGACTCGTACAATCTCACCGCACGCTGCCCAGTCTTCTGATCATCCTTGAGAAAGGCAGCGTAACTATTTTTTGACCACACCGGACTGTCAGGCATGATGAGATAGGCTTGAATCAGGGAATATCGCTTTTTGAACCGATAAATTTTGGGATTGTCCGTCGCGAGGACGACGCCAGTGACCGCGGCAACATTTTTCAGATCATGTTCCTTTTCCAACGCAAAATTGATTCGTATCGCTGGAGATTCCCTTTTTTCGGAATCAGTCGGCAAAACCGTCGGGGCACCTTCGGCCTTCAACTTGGAAACGTCCAAATCAGGAATATCGGCGCGCAAAGTCATCATGGTCAAATGGGTTTTGGTTCTAAAACGGGAGCGGTGCTTGGAATGGATGCCGTTGACATAACCAGGCAGCAAGTGCGCATCGCGCTTCTTTTTCGCACGAGCCAGTTCTTCCAGCTTCATGGAGGGTGTTTTGATCGATTGAATCGGATCGATATTGGCCGCAATGTGGTCATCTGTGAGATACTGAATATCGTAGATACCTTCCTCGTCGTCCGCCCAGTCGTCGCCCAAATCGCTTTGCCAGATGGATTCAAAACCTTGTGAAAAAGTGTTGCCCGGGTAGAGTCCGTGGCGAATTTTGTTGAAGGCGACTTGGGAGATGCCGTTTTGAAATTTGAAGGACGCCTCGGGATCATTGGGCATTCTAAAATCCTTCGGGTCCCACAAGACCGTGCCTAGGCGCACTTCTAGTTCCGGAAAACCATACACCGGACTATCGGACCAGCATGAATCATCGAACGGCTCAACGATCGGCTCGGACGAAATAATCGACGAGGAGTCGTGAGCGCCGCCGCTGGAAATATTCGCCGGCGTCGACAAATCCGACCGCGTTCTACCAATCAGATCGAGAATGGACTTGACAATTTGACAAAATTCCACCTCAAACGCCGGTGAGGGAGTTTGGTTTGCAAATTGCATCATGTCTTTTTTTTTTCAGGTAGATCGTTGTGCCGCCAACACCAGCACCACCGAGGCACGCACACAGGACACTGAATCAAAAATGGGCGCACGAATGTCTGAGAAAAATCTGAGGAAGAATGGTTATGTCCGTTAAAAAAACGCATTGTTGCCGATCAAATGCAGCTCGGCCGCTGCCGTCGACTTCAGTGCTCATTTTTCGGGAACAATCGGACGCTCAGAAGAACTTGAGGGAAAAGTGGCGAGCGATTCAAACCGGGGTGTGCGCGGTTTAGCCAGAGCGGGAGGAGCGCGGCAGAGCGTACGACGGCGTGACTGCGCCATTTTCCATTCTTCATTCCTCAACGATCGTGTGCCCCGCTCCGTACACCGCCATGTGTTTAGTAAAGATGTTTGTGTTCGAAAACGTCGACAATTTTTATCGCGTCCGCTCGATCGTTCTCCGTCACTCGCCGGCCGCACGAGCGCGCATCGACTCGGCATTCCGTCGCCGCGACAAAAGTCCGAAATTGGCACTCGCGTCGCGGCGGATCGCGGCGCGCACTTTCGATTTCTTTTCACCATTTTCATTCTTCTGCTACATTGAGTCCCATCAAAATGCCATTTCATTTCAAATCATTCGCACTCATCTGGTCAAGTACGTGAAAATCCTTGTCCAAAATGACCGGGCGTGTGCAGGGGGAAGGAAACGAAAAGGGCGCGCGAGCCTTCCGTTTTGCCACGCCAACAGATTCCTAACGTCTCGATGGATTCAGGTCTCCTATTGATATTGTCATTGCTTTACGGCTCGAGCAATGCGCTCCAATTTCCATTCCCGTTCAACAATTCGTTTGCCCCGTACGTGAACGGGCTGAACTTGTACAGTCCGTTGTTGACGGGTTTTGGCGTCGAGCGATGGACGCCATTCACAACGTACTGCGCGCTTTGGAATACTGATTACACTGGAAAAGCGCTCATCATGTCTTTGCCCATCTATGGAGAATTTATCGAACAATCCATTCGCAAGGTGCTCAACAATGGAAGGGCATTGGGCTATGGCAACCCCAGTGTGATCATGTTTCCCTCTTACACGGGCATTGCCGGATTTGTGGGTGCCTCGCGTGATTTTGGAGTGGACGTTTCGGATATTGGAGTGCCGGCCGTCGAAATATCGGTCGACTTTTGGGGCCTGTGCGACAAGGTACTGTCGACGCCTGGCGGCGTCGTGCCAATCATTGTGCGCGATGACGACCCGGATCCATTGTTCGTATTGTGGCCCATGTATGCCGTCGTTACTTGCGGCATCATCATGACTTCCTTCGCCTTGGCCTGCTTCGCCGTCAACGGCTACAAAATGTTTTTGCATTTCCGCTGGACCGATGGCGTGACGACTCCCAAAATCTTTTTCATCATAGACCTGTTCGGCAATGTCATGCGCTTTGTCTACTCGGCCATCAATCCGTTCTTTGTCAATCATTTGAATTACACGGTGACTGTGATTTGCACGACGACGCATTTGGCCATTTCCATCGTTTGTACCCTCCTGGTCGCCCTCAAATGGTTTGAACTGCTGCAAAAGAGTCATGTTCGAGCGATATTCTTTCTGGAAAGATTCAAGTGGCCGTTTTTTATCGCCGGATTTTTAATCTTCTCCGTCGAGTTTGTCAGCGCCGCCTTGCGCGGACACTGGTACAACACAACTTTGCTTTCCGAGATTTCCTGGAGTTTTTTGATCATTGTGGGATTCGCGGTCGTCGTCTTGCTGTTCATTTCCGGGGTTCAAATCTTGATTCAGCTCCACAAGGCCAATCCCGATTTGAACAAGAAACGATTATTTCAGGTCAACCAAACCACGTGGCTCTTGTTGATTTCTGGCGTGTTTCTGGCATTTTGGTGCATCCTTCACACGGTCTTTATGATTCAAACATTTTATTACGAAAATTGGCCGCTCGTCCCCTACAATATGACTACGGTCTTTGAGTTTTTATTCCTCTATGTCGCCTCCTTGTGTCAAAACTGGGCGATGCCCCTTCCCAAACGCTCGAAGGACTCACATAAAAACTCCAACGATGTCAGCCATCCGTCGGGAGACCGACCTTTGGAAGATGCCCCTATTGTCCAAGTTTCGACCGCCGAACAAGAATGGTTGCGCCGAACTCTAACAGGAGTTGGTGCGGGGCTTGTAAATCAGGATGGTGGAGAAGAAGATGGCGACGATGACGGCGATGACGACGACGATGACGACGATGATGCCGGTGGAGACATGGTTTCCGTTTGAAGAGGCGTCTTTTGCCTTTGGCCAAGCCCGTCCATTACCATCCATTGTTGTCGTTGCGGCCCATGTCAGTTAAAATTGTACAATATATCGATTACAATGCTAGCATTTCGGATCACATGTTGTTTAAACCTTGGGGGCGCCATCCCATGCATGAGTAGGACGAAGAGGAATACTGATTATATCATGATTGTTCCTTTGATGCCGTGACAATACTGCCTATTTTCACTCTATCTGCCGTTCAGGCGCGACAAAATGGTCGCAGAACCGAGCAGGGACGATTTGAGCGGCAAGTTCCCCGCCAGTCAGTACACCTCTTCGCCTGCCGATACGCACATACAATCCCAAACGGCAGATGCAACCAGAAAATATTATTGCCGATATTTTGCAACTGTGGATACGGACGGACTCGCGTGAATGGTTCGTTCGAACCGAGCCAAACGCGACGCAAAAAGCGAGTGGCTCTCTTTCGAGCGAAATTCAATTGCCGGGCCACATTGCTCCTTGCGAACCATCACAATTGCAACTACGACAAGAACAACATGTGGCATTGGAGGAGGTCATTCGGGAACCGACTTGGTCCCATATGGTCCGCTGGGCTGCGCAGCACCCAGTAGAACCCCTGGATCAAGTCACATGGTCCAGTGCCAAATGCCGAAACCGAACTGTGGACATGCTGACCGGCCAAAATTGCTATGAAATGGGAAGAAACGTCAATGCCTGGTTTCCAATCACATTGATCGAACAAATGGAGGTGATTGATCTTAAAATGAGGCGCGGCAAGATCAAAATGAAGAATGGAAAGTGGCAGCCCAGTGTCATGGTGGCGGTGGATGACAAAGTATTTCAATACCTGCAGGATTGTCATCAAAAAGTTTGGAACCATCTAATCCGACTCTATCCTTCGATGTGGGCGTTTTTTCTGGATCAAATACCTTGTCTGCATCCGATTCAGCGTTTTCCGATTATTTTCAAAATATGGTCGCTTTTCGTACCACATCTGCTACCTTCTATGAATATTGGCTGCTACGAGGCCGGACAATTAATGTCCCTGTCGATTCGCCCCCAGAAAATGGCCTCCATGATTAAAGATCGCGCTTCGCATTGTCGCAAATTTCAAAACGGTGCCGATGGAAAACCGCCGCCTGGAACATCGTCGGTGACCGCGCCGGCACTCCGACACGTTCTCCAACCTCCTGATTTTGTGTGGTATTGGATTCAAATTGGCTGCAGGCAGGTAGACGCGACTTGGTTCCAAGTCCATCAATCCTGGTTGGATTTGTTTCCTGCTTTGAACGATCCCTTTGTATTCGCGACCGTATGTGCGAGCTGTGATCGCCCCTGAGGTGAATAAAAAACAAGCATCGGTCCATTGTCATCCATTGAGGACGATCAATGGCGGGGGGGGGGCACATTAACCAGAAATCGTCGAAATGCATTTTTTTTTATTCATCGTCATCCATATCAGAAAAGTGATCAACCATCCCCGCTTCGTCATCCGAATCATCTACGAGCGCATCCAAATCATTTTCATCGTCACTACCACTCGGTAATTGGTCAAATTGAGCGTTTTCGCTGTAAAATGCGGATTCTTGTTCGTCATACAGGGCCTGCTGCGTTTCCAAGATCGACTTGGCTTTTTTGCGCGATGCTTGAATGACAAAGTCATAGGCCTTTCGTTTCAAAACTTTAATGTTTCGTTCAGAATACGATGTGGTATCGTTCGAGCCTGAAGTCGTCATCGACGTCAGTGACTGCCCAGTGGTGGTTTTGCGTTTCTTGCTCGATGACTTGTTGTTCTGCTCCGGTTGCCATTCCTTCAATGAGTTTGAGCGAAATTGTTCCAAAACCGTGTTCAACTCGTTCACATAATCACGCCACCAGTGAATTAGAAAATAGTTGGCAAACTCTTTTTCGAACGGCAGGTTGAACAAGGCGTGATGAGGCATCAATCTGGCAGTGTAGCCCACCTCTCCCATCCCCAATGGATCCTCTCTCGGGAATTCCTGTAGGTGTTCCAGCGAAGGGTTGGGGGGACGATGAGGACTTTCAGAGACGTCACCACCATGCACTTTTTGCTTTTCCGCCCCGATTTTCTGCTGGATCACCGTTCGACAGGTGCGTTCGAGCGCGATTTGAATGAGTCTGGGGATGTGCTTTTTCAGAATGCGGCGCTTGGGTTTGAGCGAATAGTTGGAGTGTCCTCGTTGTTCATCACTAATCGGTAGGGCTTTGCTGATTTCGGACAATTCCTCCCGTCTCAACTGAGCGAGCACTTTGGTGTTCGGTTTGAGTTTCAAAATATAATCCTTTTCGTGCCGCGTGTCCAAGGGTATCGATATAATGCCCTTGTCGTCCGGCATTTTTTCTTGCAGCAAGTAATCGATGAGAATGTCCTTGGATTCTTGAAGGCGATCGATTTCTCCAAAATTCTCCGCGACATCTGTCGATGGTACTGGTGGCGGTGCTGCCGGTAACAAAGACGACGGTTGACCATGTGCTTCTCCTTCTTCTTCTTCTTCTTCTTGTTCTTCTTCTTGTTCTTCTCCTTCTTCTACGCGTTGACGATCGTTTCTGAAAAAAGACATGCCAGCCGAATCGGTAGATGGACGTAATAATCTCCGAACATTGGATCCTGCTTCGTCCTCTGGCGACTGCATTCGTTCATCGGAATGGTACTGCGATGGCGCCGCCTGCGGCGCAGAATGACGACGGCCACTGCTACTGCTACTGCTGCCGACATGGCGGTCCTCTTTATCATTCTCTTGTGTTGGCTCGTCGTCCAAGTAGAGGGTTTGATCTGCAGAAGAGTTCAAACTCAAAGTTTCCTCATGGACATCAACTTGTTCATCTTCAATATTGTCATCCTCTACCACGCGCTCGTCGTCGTCGTCGTCAGACACTTGTTCTTGATGGTCCATCGCATCGCCAGAGGAGTCCTTGTTTTCCTTCTTCTTTTTGCGTCCTCGCTCCTCCGACAAATCGTCCGATCCTCTTTTTTTCGTTTTGGATTTCCCGTTTTTGTCTTTGGTTGCCTTGGGATGTTGTTGTTGTCCTTCATCTTGGTCGTCTCCCGATCCCGATTCGTCGACTATTTCCATGGCGCCATCGTCGCCGTCATCCTCTTCTTCCAGTCTGGCTCCATTTTGGTGCCTCATGGAGTCGCGGGGGGAGTTCAAGCTGGAACCCATGGTCAAGCTGTCCTCGCTCCGATTTACATCCTCTTCGTCCAGCAAAAATTCTGGGTCTGCGGCGAGTATGGCGCCTCGCCGGTCTCCTTGCTCCCGGATTAGATTTTTTTCTCTTTCCCGCATATCTCTGATTTGATCGAATGGATTGGTTGGTTTTGAAGTATGAGCGGCCCTGGGTTTTGGAATAACAACGGGAGCATCGTCATTCACCGAGTTCAAATGCGCATTCGCTGCACTCGGGTTGTTGTTGTTATTGTGGGTCGACTCAACGATCACGTCGTCGTTGTTCAAATGTTCACGACCATTGGTCGGCGCTGTTTCCATGGCGCGCGATTCCCGCTGCTGCGACCTGAGCGCCAACCCCGACGATGCGCCCCCAGTCGACACTTTGTCCAATATGCCATTCTGCAACCGGTCACTATCCGCTTCCAATTCGCGCTGTGCTTTTTTCAACTCACGGATATTCCGGATCGACAACTGCATCGTGAGTAACATGTCCAAAAGGTGGCGATATTTTGAACTTTTGAGCAAATCAATCCCGTCATCGTCCACCAGTGGATGCTTGCCCTGATCAAATTCCGAAGCAAGCACTCGTCGGGCTTTACACTGCTCCACATAGGCGGGAACGGGTATGGATTCACTGAGTTCCATCTTTCGGTGCATTTTGGAACGTATTGCCTTCAGATGCGGGCTATCCTCAATCTTTTGGTCCCACAATTCGAGTGACTGCTGGACAATGTTTTGACGAAGGACCGCATCGGAAACGGCCGAGTCCCCGTCATCACCATCATCATCATCGCCCATTCCGTCGTCCACCGCCATCATCATCGTGGCTGCCGCCTGTTCCCCAGGCGCAGAATATTGGTCCGGGGACGCATCAAAGAGTCTGGCGTGTCGTTGCAATTTCAGAATGACTGGCGGGCGTTTGCCCGCGTATTTTTCGGGACAATTCATGTAGTGGACGACGGTTGAGTGTTCGGCGCGTTTCAAAACAATGGGTGGCGGCGCGTCTTCACCCGGCAGCGCTGGATCTGGAGTCATTTCGTCGGCCTTTCGCTTTTTGGATTTTTTTGGCAAAATCGTGTTGACACTGTCTTCCGAGGTGCCCTTGGCTTTTTCGTCCGCCAATTTGCGTCTCATCGTGGCTTCCGCACGAAAAACGGCGTCGGCTTTCTGAGAAGTGTCCGAGTCGAGTTGTAGTTGAATGGCCATCTTTTCTGCCGTCTTGGCAACTTTGCGAGGTCTGCCAGTCTTGTATGATGTCGTTGTGCTATTGTTGGCCCCGTCGTGACTTGGATCGGACACATTGGCGGGCGCGACATCGAACGACCTCGGAATATTATCATCCCTCAAATCGTCACCCTTGGGTAGGGTGCATTTCAAATTGACGGTTTTGAGATGCAATTGCTCGTGAATCAGGCAGTAGATAAATTTCATGAGGAAGCCCGCCACCGTGACTCGTTCCGAAGGGTCTGTATAGTAGGGCGACTGCAAAAGCAACTGTTGGCCTTCGCACATCATGGAATTTTGATAAAACGTGCCGGACAGCGAAGCAGCAGAGGGAGAAGAGGCGGAAGAACTAGCACCGGCAGTGACCGCTGCATCCGTTCCCTCAAGTGATAAACTCGACACTTTTCTTTTAGCGGCCGACCGTTTGGCCTTGGGACGTCCCGCCTGCGGTTCCTTCCATGGCTGATCGCATGTGTGAACCATGACCAGAACTTGCTGAAAAATCAAACGACCGATCTTGCTTTTCAAAGGCGTTTCTCCAAATGACAAGCGTTGCTGCAATAGATTTGGTGTCAAGTCCGAGTGAGCCGGAGTGCATTTGATCTCTATTTGCCCGGCGACCACGAAGATCCTCGAGGAAGCAGGTGACCTGTAGTGGTCCACTAGATGCGACGGCACAAATTTGGCGATATTGTCCAACCAATCTCGATGATTGAGCGGCAAGTTATGCATTTGGAACGGCCAGTCAAAATACGTCCTGACCGAACGACGCAACGACAACCAAGTTGAAATGTACATTTCCGCTTCCTGCTTGATTTTTTGGTGTTCCGTCATGTCGTATTTCAACCGAAACATACGTGCTCTCGAATCCAGTAGATGATTGGTCAGGATTTCGGTTGCCTTGGATACGCCGGCATATTTCTTTTCATTACGACGATTAATCTCGAGGATGCCCTGCGTTTCGCGAAGCGCGTTAATCATGGATTTTGCAATCACATCGTGTACCACCTGCGTGTTGGTGTCCACGACATTCATGGATGGACCGTCGTCGTCGCCATCATTGAACGGCAATACAAAATCATCATTTTTTGTAATTTCTTCCGTCTCCAAGTTTTGTTCGGATTGCAATTCTTCCACCCATGTGCGCAGAGTATTTTCCGGACCCTGGACGCCATTTTTGTGAGGCACTGGTTCGTTACTCTGAAGACTTTCGTTGCTAAAGCGCTGCGATGTTTTTTCGGTCCTATTCTCCTGCTCCACCGTCGTTCCCTTCCTTGCTTCGGAGGAATCCACTGGGACTCGATGTTGTGCCGACGCCTTGTGCGGTGGGGCCTGCTTTATTTCTTTGGTCGTTGTCGCCGGCGTCCCCACACGATCGTCCCAATCAAGTATATCGTCTTCGTCGTCGTCCGGGTATTGTGATTGTGAAGCAAAGACAACAGCATTGTCTGTCGCTTCTTCCAATGTGAACATGTTTGATTGTGATTGAGAGCGTGAATTGCCGCTCACAAAAGATCCAACTGACGGTATTTCCTTCGGAGGCCTGGTCGATCCTTGTGGTGCCGGTTGGCCAACCCTCAACCTGTCACGCACCGATTTTTTGATGTTTTCAAGATGAATGATGCCCTTAGCGGAAGGCGTGGTGTGATCCGATTGCCAGCTTCGACGGGAGAGAGTCTGACTCTTGTCGACGCTTGAGTCCGGCGTAAAGAGATTGGTTAATGCTTTTACTAGAGGGTCATCGTCGACCAAAGTGCTTTTCCGATTGTTTCTCTTGGACATTTTTTTCGAGACTAATTTTTAGGACATGATCCAGTGGTCGACCGATCGAGCCGCTCACAAGACTGACTGAGTCTGACACTGTGACTTTTCGAATTCGAAGGGCGCGCGCCCCCCTCACAGGAAAACGGTTGTGCCCGACAAAAATGTGAAAATAAAAATCGTCCGACTGCCGCTTTTGATCGGCCCCCATTGTCGAATTTCAAGCGACGTATTGGTTTTAGATCACTTGGCGATAAAAACACCGTCGTTTATGGTCACGTAACGACGATGATGACGTTCGAAGCGCACGTCGGTCCGTCCGTCGATCGGTCAAACGTCAACAGCTGTGTATTTACAAAACGAGACATTCAAAATGACAACGTCATTCAAAAGTCGGTGTTAAGACCATAGTTTACGGCACTGGCAAGCAAAATTCCAGACGGCACGGCCGGTTCGTGGGATGTTTCATCATCCCGTACCGGATCTATCATCAACTCGCTTGCCAAGGGGCTCATTTGGTTTTCAAAGTGCTCAGAATGCGCAGAAGTTTCGTCCCGCCGAGACAATTTCGTCTGCGATGTCTCTCGCCTCAAAGCACTTGGCGATGTGTGCGGACTGCTCGACATTGAACGGGACGAGGATGCAGGAGCATTCTTTGGCTGCGACCGCGACGCATCGTGCGACGGGCCATGGTCGGCCCTCGAAGACTGGCCGTGCGAAATCGGACTACCACCACCAAGACCGCCACTACCACCACCACCACCTCCTCCTCCTCGACGCCACTCTGAAATTTTTTGTTTGAGCGCCTTTCTCTCTTCCAAAGTCATTTTGTCGCCGCTCGCAGAATAGCGACGCGTCCTGGTCTTTCTGCCACGGTCGCCCGTCTTGGCAGGGCGTTTGGGCGCCGCTTGCTTTTTAGCCGCGGGTGTCGCCGCCGCCTGGGTTCCGGCAGCACTCAGAATTTTGGGCACCAAATTCATAATCACCCGCACAGTACCTCCCCTGAATTGGCCAATGTCGACTCCAAACAATTTCTTCGCCACAAAGGAGGGACCCAATTCATGTAGGACCTCCTTCCACCGATCTTGAACAGTCGCAGGGCCGCTCGCTTTTGATTTTGATTCTTCTCTTGGGCGAACCACCGTTTTGTAATAATGTCGAATGGCCTCTTTGGATTTGATAGCGGACGATTTTGCTTCCTCGAACCATGGAGTGATCAATTCGTCAAACAGTGGTGCGGAGCCCGGCGCTAACTGGGCGATGAAATTTTTGACAAAATTGACGTGCTGGATGGCCTCGTCCGGTTTCTGCTCGGTCATCTCCGCCACATATTTCTCCAAATCGATAACGTCTCGCAGTCGAAGTTTCGCAGCCATAATGTCTTGAAGCGAAGAATTCTCGTCAATAGCCTGGCCAAGTGGTACATTGGGATTCGCATCGGCCAAATTTTTATATTCGGTCATTAATCTCCGCCTCATATTTTTGTTACGCTCGGATTCGTGGGACTCTTCTGTTTCAATGGCCTTCTTCAAGTCGACAGCCGTGGGATACAGATTGAATTCCAAAATGGGATCCACAACTGGTGGTTGTCCGGTCGGTGGCGTAGATGTAGATGAGGCGGCGGCCGCGGCAGCGACGGCAGAGGTGGCGGCTGAAGAACGTTTTGATATTCGAGAGGAGAGTTTGTGTGCATTTTTGCCAACCTGCTCCACCATGGTCCATAAATCCCAAAATTCCAGCGTCTCGATCGGTACGGGACAGGACAATTCTGGAAATTGTGCCACCACCTTGGCGTATTTTTGTTTCAAAGACTTTGTGATTTGGTTTTGTTTTTCTGACGAGATTTGCGGCGGTGCGGCAACGGGCGGGGTGGCAGTGGCGGCGGTGCTATTGACGCGGCGGATGCCGGTCTTATAGCTCCCACCACGATGGTCCTGAGATATCAAATCTGGAGATTTTTGTCTTGCGGCGGGATGTTGAGGACGTTGCGGCGGCGGCGGCGCCGACGGTTCTTCAACTGGCGCCACGGGGACCACTACCCTAGCCGAAGTTGCCCCAGTCGCCGTCTGGTTTTTCTTGGACTTGGCAACGATTTGCAATTCCAAGGCTTCGAGTTGTTTGAACACTTCTGGATCCAAGAGCAACCAGGGAAAGTGATCGTCGAATGATTCCATTCCAAAGGGTCCCGGCGAATATTGAACCGTGGCTAGTGCAGACAGGGAATCAAAGTTAAACGGCGTTTGTTCGTTGGCCAAAGGATGCTCCAAAATGGGTCTTTGTGTTTGTTTTCGTGGTGCTGTTGTTGGTGGTGGTGGTGGTGGTCGGCGAAGCGGGCGCCGTTGGTTCCACAACGGGTTGTCTGTCCCCGACCACATGTTCTCTTCCGGCGACCGATCATTGACGACAAACGTTGTCTTGGACGGTGTCCTAGAGTCCAAATCGAATTCGGACGTAAGTGGACGAGTCGCGCGCTCACTCGATTGTTTCGGAATAGAGGTACCGTGGTGTTCGGCCTCGGCATGTGATTCTGAAGGCAACGCATCATGGTTCGGTCCCAAAGGAGGTACTACGATGATTGGTTTGGGCGCGTCGTTGCCACGAGGACTAGGGTCGGTGATGATGATCGGGGGCGACGGCGATTTTTCAGCGACATTATTACTCTCACCAGTGGCCTGGCTCGCAACTGCAGTGTGCAAAATCGACGAAGACTGCTCGTTCGTCTTGTCTACATTGGGATTTTCAAAGTCATTTGTGGTTTCGTTGGCGGATGGGAGGTGCACGGCCGCCCGCGATTTGAGAATGCTTTTCGGAGGGGGCGTGGCGATTGCACGGTGTATGACGTTTTTGGCGGTTTTTGACGTCGAAAATGGCTTGATAATATCGTCATCATCATCATCATCATCATCATCATCATCATCATCTCCTTTTCCCCCCACTGGTCGTGTTTCATCCGGCTGTTCCATCGTTTTCCTTTCTTTCAGACTGTTAGTGTTTTCCATGTTACCGTCGTTTTCCTTCGCCGCGGTCGTGGACTTTTTATTCACCGGCCGTGGCCCCAGTCCGGACACGTCCTTGTGATTTTTTTCAAAGTCGTCCTCGTCGTACTCATCGGAGGGTCGTACCGGGTCTCTTGGTACGACAAAATGCTCCCCCTTGTCAGCCAGTGGTGCTCGTGCCTTCTCTTCCGCCATCCTTGGAGCCAAACGGTCAATTTCTTCCTCCTCTTCTTCGTACTCCTCTTCCTCCTCTTCGTCGTACTCCTCCTCGCCCTCCTCCTCTTCTTCGTATTCCTCCTCTTCCTGCTCCTCTTCCGGCTCCTGTTCGTCATTGTAGTAATTCTCTTTTTTCTCTCGCCCTTCCGCGCCAATAAAATGATCACCAGACACTATTTCGGCATCACCCATGTTACCATATTGTACGTCATTGGTGCTGGCGGATGGCGATGCCATGCACTCTAGAAATGAGTCTCGCAACCAGACACGACGCCGTTCGCCGGTCGCCGAATGGGACTCAAACGTTTTGGAGATGATCGCGTCCTGTCTCTCGTGGGCCTCCTTTTTGGCTTGCATCGCCCGCGTTCGTTCGGCATGCTCCAGCCATGATTTGTACAATTTGGAATCCTGTCTCTCAAATGGAGGCAAAATACCGCGGCTGCCGATTAGATCGAAGCTAGGAATGAAATATTTTCTCTCCGTGAATTTACGACAACTTTCGGAGTCATTTGCCATGGCGTTTTGATCCAAACGATCGGAATTTGCCAGCGCCAAAAACAATTCAACGGGCGTCTTGGTGAGATCGTACTTCCACGGCGTAAATTCTTCGTGATCCCGGTAATCTTTGCTCTTTGAGACGGGCAGTCCGTACCGATAGTTCAGTTCCTCTTGCATTTTCCCTTCCAAATCGCCAAACTCTACCGGATTTTCGGCCATCAAGGACTCTCTCAATGGTCGGACGTGCTCGTGCAAGGCGTCCCGGTCGAAATCCTCGGGCCATTTCGGGTTTCGGTAGCGGACTTGAGGCCGCAACAGGCAGGTCACCTCGCGCCCGGCCGTCGTGTTATTCCCACTCCTCACGGCCATTGAATCGAGAAATTTATGGATGATGAACGCGTTATTGATGAATGTGAGGGCGGTTGGACAAAGTGTGGTTGTGTTGTTGACCGGCACAAACTTGCGTCATCAATGGGATTTTAACCGAACACCAATCCTCAAAATGGGCGCCTTTTTTGAAAAGTCGACGCACCGGGTTGATCGGTGTTTTCCAGTATTTTGGACACGTGCTTGTTTTTGTTTTTGTTTGCCTCACCAAAAAAAACCATGGACTACCCCCCGCCCTTCCGAATCATCACAAGGAATTCCTTAAAGTTTTTTTGATAATTTTTCAGAATCGTTTTATTGTGGCGCAGGTGCCCCGTTGCCGCCGTCTTGGTTATTTTGAAAACGCCGTTGGTGCCTATCATGTAGGATTTCCCTCATTGCCGTCTCGGAAAAGGAAACACCGTTGATGAAGGCGCCCTTGCGCATATTACCTTCCCAATCTGTGAATACAGTATCCATTTGACCCATGTAAGTGACCTTAAAGTCACTCTTGTCGTTCGTCGTGCGGAACAAGGCCAGCACGGCATTCTTAATGTCGTTGGTCGTTGGAACGGTTCTCACTGATTTGTGGCCATGAACACGCAACCAAGTCGTGAAGGCATTTTGAATGTCGCCGACACCAATATTGGGTCCATTGTCTGCTGCGGTTCTCAAGGTTCTCATCAGGTTCTCCGGGGTCTCCCGTGCATTACGTTGCCTGACTTGGTTCAGTATTCGGGCAATGTCGTCAATGCTTTCCATTTCATCGTCCCGGTCACCAGTATCGTGCGTCTGCCGATTGGGGCTCAAATTTGCCCGTCGGTCCAGTCCACCTTCCTCTCCTTCTTCCGCTCCTACTGCTGTCACTGCGCGTCCTTCATCCACGGAGTCCATTTGAATTTCAAAGTCAGGAATCTGCAATTGATTTAGTCCGGAGTGAATATCGTCGACTTGTCCCTGAGCACCCTTGCAGATCCAGTCGCTGTACAAGAATTGGAACAACAAATTCGTGTCAACGGCCGTCTGCAAATTATTGGATTTGATCGCCCTGGGCACATAGTTTCGAATGTCGACGATTCTCTCGCGCTTACATCGTTCAACCATTCGTTCGTAGAACAGGCCGGATTTGAGTAAAAAGGCGCCCATAAAGGTCTCAATCTGCGCACTGCCCATGTTGACGTGCTCCAGCGGCACTTTTGAGAATGGAACGTAAACCGCTCGGCGGACGAGGGCACCATGTGGATCGTTTACGGCGTGTGCATGATTACCCACACCACATACCACTCGATCATAGTGCTCGCAGCGAACGGCGCCCTTGCCTTTGATGTTGGCCAAAATAGACTCGTTACTGATGAGCGCCAGCAAGTCGTGCAGTGGAATGCCACCTGCGAAACGAATTTCCAATTCAACAATCAAATCGCGGTTCGGGAGACCATCCCTGTCGAACAGCGACGCCAATCCAAATACTTCTTGGGCCGAAGAGGTGACTCCCATGAAACGTTCATAGGGCATCGTATCCTTCAAACATTCAACCCAGACGCTTTTGCCAGTGCCGGCCGCACCAATCAAATAGGTTGCATGGGGCATATGTTCGCCCTTTTCGCCGATTTTAAAGCGACATCTACCGGTCGTGGCCCAGAGAAATTCGAGCACATCCTGATCAAAACCCTGTGTTTGAAACACCAAATCCAGGGGAAGCATGGAAATCGTGGCGGGGTTCAAATTTTCTTTTGGCATGCCACTACCGATGCAAATCTGCTCGTTGGTTTCCGGATCGAATGTCAATTCCAAATCCATATATTCGATCGGGAAATCGGACTTGTAACCGCGATAGACCACGAGGTTCGAGTCCAAACTGCGATACGATTCGTGAAAGACATGATAGAAACGGTGATTAAAGTCATCGTAGATGCCATTGCGGAAGGCGTACCAATTAGGACTTAGTTCCAAGTTGGGGAAGCGAAAGTCCGTCTTTTGTGGATCAGACAACGATCTTGCCAAACTTTCAAAATGGTGCCATCCGTGGAACAGAATGTTGTGCATTTCCGGACTATACTGGAGTTGTGTCACGTTGCTGATAAATTCCTTGATAGTGTAATGTGGCTCCCAAACATGCGTCCTCAGACCGCGTTCGTTATTGAGATTGACAAAGGGCTTCTGGACGAAAACGTGGGCTTGGTCTCTCAAAAACCCGCGTCTCATCTTGTACTTGGCAAACTCGTTCAAAACGTGGTGGTTCAGTCGATTCTCGATATTCATATCCAGGTTGTTGATGTCAAATACCGCTGCAAAGCGAGACATCAAATAAAACGCGCGATCGGTTTCCATGTTCTCGGATTGATCAATGTGGCAAATTTTGTACGAGTCCAAGCAGTTCAACATTATGTTTCGGGCGACGTTGTAGGCGGCGGAAACCAGTGCCAAAAGGTTTTGCACTCGTTGCAGAATGTCCCGATCCAAAGTGTCCTCAAAAGGAATAATATCCCGGAAGAGACCGTCAATGAATTCGCCATGTCTTCTCGACGCCGTTTCGAACTCGCCGTACTCCAATACACTGTGAGGTCGAGCGAAAAATTCCTTCACCTGTTCTTTGGTCGAGGGCAGCATGACACCGGTGTTTTCGTCGACTCGTTGCAACTGCACATCCTGTCCAAACAGCAATCGTTGATTATTTTGTTCGCCCTGAATCAGTCTAAAAAAATGGTGATAAATCCGTTTGGTACTCACCATGTGTTTGGTTCCTTCGCCGTCGCTACGACTCCACAGATTGAAACAGGCCATGGCTCTGGCAATAATCAGGACCAATTCCCCTTGGTCGACTTCCCTGGACCTGACGGGCAGAGCAGTGAAAGCCGGGCCCGGATGCATGCCAATCGCTTTGAAGAACGCACCATATTGAATTTCTCCGCGACGAGGTTGCCTATTTGAGCGATCGGGAATGAGGGAACGATCGGGTATGGGCAGCGCATTCATCCGTGGGATTTCATCTTGGGATCGTTCTGATCGGATTGGACGCTGATGCTGATCGTGCGCCGGTCGATGGAACGAGTATGACGTGTCTCCTCGGTGCGGAAACATCGGATCCACCGAATTTCTACCGTTCGTCGATGTGTGCGGGTGGTGCCCCAGGGAAACCACGAATGAAGACACGTCTAGCATGTCCGAACGACGGCTGTTGTCGTCGTCGTTGTTAATAATGCGTCCTTTTTCGCCAGAATACGCGTGCGACGGAGGTCGGCGCGGAGCGGGTCGTTGGAATTGAGAATGATTGGATATTCCGGGAGTAGCGCGGTGATGATCCAAATCCATTTCTGAATGGTTAGCGGGGTTCAGCGGTGGCGGTGGCGGTCCCCGAGAATATTCGGATCTGGACCTTTGTTCTTTGCTATAGGACGAAACGCTGGTGTTGGCACTCATAAGAGCGCGAGATTTGCGGTTTCGCTCGTTGAAATTTTGGAACGAGTCCTCGCTTTCGCTGTGAGGTCCGAGACTTAGGGAGGCCGACGACGGGTAGCGCGACAAGGGCGGAGACTGGTCGTTTGCAGTGGTATCCGCGAAAAGCCGCATCGGTCGACTGCCATTCCTGGGTATTTGACTCTTTCCCTGCATGTTGGATGGCCAGGGTCACCGGCGCGATTGAAGGGCGGCTGACATTTTTCCCCGGCAAAAAACGGATACGACCGGTCCAAAAAATTCCGTTTCTGCGAATATCCGACGGCATTGCCGTACTACGATATGATTCATCGGAATTGTGAGAACATGCATCATATATTTACAGTGGATCCAGATCACTGCCGAGACGCGCGCGATGCCGCACGATTCGACGACTCTAGCGAGCCCTGCGACTCTACCGTGACTTCATCTTGAACTTCATTCTTATATTTTCTCTCTCCTTCTTCACCCCACATATCTCTGTGTCGTCTCTGTTTAGGATTACTTTGAAAACCGACACTGACGGATTAAAGTCTCCCCTCTCATACTCTCCCCTTGGAGACAATGTCTCAAGACATACATCGTAATAAATGAAAAGCATAGGCTTCAAATACTGCCGCGATTGCTACGCATATTGGATGAAAAAAATAGGTCCATTTGGGAAATTCATCGTTGCTCTCGCATGATAAAAATCAAACAAAAAATATGAATCCGGAAAACTCCAAAATCGGGCAACAATAGACCACAAAACTCCAAAACGGACAAATTTGAGTCGTAAATTAGGCACTGTTGGGGAAAGCGGTGGCCGACACGCGCCGTTCTGCTTATTTTGGAAACCCAGCCGTATATTCATCAACTGGACGTTTGTAGAATAGAATGCGGCCGCACAAAAAATCGCATCGTGCCTCTCACATGGCTTCGACATTGCTCTCCTCGACGTCGCCTGCTTCTGGAGTAGCCGCAACGGCCGCCGCGTCGTCGTCTTCCAGCGCAACGTCGACCAGTTCGGCCGCCGCCACGTGGTCGGCACGACAAGCTCTATTTTACATTTCAATGAGTATTGTTTTTGCATTTATATCAGGGTTCTGCACGATTGCACCGGGTTTGGCGATCATTCTGGCCGAAATATGCGACGACAAACAATTGCTGCATCACCTAAACATCGCCTGTGGAATCGTCACAATTCTCTGCGGCTTTTGCGGCATGTACTCGGCGTACTTGGCCGGATATGCCGTGTATCATTTTTCCAGCACGAGTGACGTCGTCTAATCAAAAATGGATTGTTTCCGGATTGGCCCAATTCAAGTGGTGAGCGCGAAATTCAGTAAAGGGAGGAGAGGACGCCGGTGGGCGCGTCTGCTTGCTCCTCACAATGCTGCAAGATCATTTTGTCCGTTCTAATTTGCTTGTATATTTCATTCTACACTCTGTATGTATCCATGACCTGGCATTTCCATCAGGGGTTCCATGTGCTCGTCCAGTGCCGCCCCGCCCCTGACTGGCCTCGACGGTCTCGTTTCCCACCCTTCGACATGCTCTTCCGAATACATTCTCCTCTATTCTGGACATACTAGTTGTGCAGGCAGTCATTCGATCTTGTCTATGCGCCCGCATCCGAATTTTGCTTCTATCGTAAGGATTGTTGACCTGCACGGTGCCCCAGCGTCAAGTTGCCGGCAGATCAGAAAACTGTCGACAAGTAGACTGATTACACATTGCGAATTCCTCGTCAATAAACACGTCTCTCATCGCCGAGAGCGAAAATCTACAGACATGAAAGCGCGATCTTATTCCTGTTTTGTTTGCTCGAAAGCGCAGCGTTGTCACTTGCTGATTTGTCGAGGCATGTAGCGACGTACGGGTGCGACGGTGAAGCGTTGAGGTCACAGGTTTGCGATCGACGCCCTCGAAATTTTCTCCAAAAAAATCTCTCCTCTTCTCTTTCTCTCGGTCGGTGGGTGTGTGTTTCTCAAAAGTCGCGAGTGTGACTCAGTTCTTTGGTGATCCCCACATTCGCCGTCGTCACATGTTTGCCGCCGAAAACAAGTTCAAACAGCGCGATCAGCGTGCTTCGACTTGGAAGCGTCCGCGAATCCACTCTGTCGAAGATGATTCGAACCATTTCTATGCCATGCCCCCGGGTGTGCCCCATGACCGTCGTAATGATGACGATGAAGACGATTTTTTCTTCGCTGCGATTGAAAAGGGGCACAAAACTCGAACCGCGAGCGCTCTGTCGCGTGCGGATCCCGAGACCGACTTTGTTGCCGCGCCCTCGAAATATCCCGGTCGGACGACGACCGAGGAAGAAATCGATCAACCTGTTACCGACAAGGAACGTGCCGATTTCAATCCACAATCACTCAAGGGCAAAAAATTCGAAGTGGGAAATGCCTTGCCGCGACCGGTCGTATGCGATCGCCACCGAAAGAAAATCATACTGATTTCTTGCAAGAACAAGCAGACCAAATGGCGTTGCGACGAAAAGTGGGACCCCAACATCAAAAACGGCACGTGTTGGATTGAAAAGGCCACTGTGAACGACTGGATTGATGGCAAACTATACAGCCTGTTCAGTCCTTTGCGATGCGACGACCAATTCCCGGGTTATTATCGCCAAATCGAATCGCCCTTGGCCACGCTATGCAAGATTGCAATGAATCCGCCATTTGCCCCATCCAATTCCAAAACCATTGCCGTGATGGAATCCTACAAACCTAGCAGTGTCGAAGAGTGGTTGTGTCAAAAGCTGCGCGGGGCGGGCGCACTGCGCACCTGGTATCCATCACCGTGGATTAAATATGCCAACGCGGAAGACATTTACTTTACATGTGGCAAATGGATCACAGAAAACGGTCAAAAACTGAAAATTGAAAGGGATTCCTCGATTTATATTCCACAAGCCAACCTGTTTCGTCCGCAATCCGTGCAGAATATCGTCATGCGCACGCTCGAGCGCATTCAAAAACGTCTCGATGATGCTGTAGATGACAAGGCTCGCAATATTTACCAACGACAATTGAATTTGGTGGAGGAAAAGTATCCTCTGGTCGTCCACGGTGAACATCCCGACACGGATTACTTTGTTTCCCTTCCAATGCACGGTGGGAGCGACCAGGAAGATTTCCCCATGTACGGTTCGCATGTTCGGGACTGGCTCTTGGATGGCAAGTGCGAATGGATTGCCCTTTTTCTCGCGCGCGACGTTTCCCGCATTCACATGGACTTGTTTCGAACGGATATCAGAAATCTGATGATGATGACGGAGAGTGCAGGTCGTGACGCCGCCCGCCCGTCGGATGCGAGTTTGGATGAAGGCGGATTGTGCTACACGAATGATTTGCTACATCTTTGCTTTTTCAGCCGGGCTCGGCTGAAGCATTTTGTCTTGAACGAGTACCTGGAACTTCCTGAGGACTATGACGGTATGAGCGTGAAGGAGCAGGACGCTATTTTGGATTTGCACCCGCTCGTACACCGCCCAGATTTCCCTCCCGAGTGGAGCCGCCATTGTTCGATTCGTTTTGCCATGATTCCGGCTTCGGTCATGTTGGAATTGGCAAATACAATTGCCAAATCGAGAAGCGATGTTTTCCCTCTGAAATTGAGTCCATAAACAAAAACACACACACACACACACACACTCACACTCACAAACCAACCTCGTTCTGAGTTGAGCTTTGATAACGCAGAGCACAAAGGCCGCGTTCAAACACAATGGGTACCGTGGATTCGCAGTTGGAAAACTGGGGTCGGTTCGCCGGTGTTCGAATACATGGGAATAATCATCTCCCGCGTTGATTGAAACTGCCAATCGGCTGGAATCGAGTGAAAATACCCAAAAGTGTGCGAAGAAGAACCCAATGAGCAAAATGGCACCACCACCTTCTCACGTATGCTCGCGGTCATTTGACACCACCATACCGCCGTTGCTAGGCGCGCCCACTGGCGCAATTCGATGGCTGCCGCCGCTCCTTTGCACCTTGCCTCACATCCTTGTGTGTCCAAAATGAAAATGGATTTTCATTTTTTTTTCTCATGCCTGATGATCGATAAATGTTGGACGACGAACGTGAGTAATCCGGTCGGCCAGTCGGATTGGCTACTGTGACCTGTGCGGCACAGTCGGCAATTTGCAGACAAAACACACGGGCGAGCGTACAGGCGCCACCACACAAGATGCAAAACGAAGCGACGATTGCCGATACTCTGCTGCGCCGTTGGCAGTATTGTCTGCCCGATATGGTCATTCGAACGCTACGTGAAACATTTTCGATGGGCGACGAAGCCATTTCCATCATGTTCCGAGCCCAATCGCACGTGATTGTGCACATGATTCACCGTAATATCAAGACTTTCGATTTTTGGTGCAACCTGTTTTATGAATTTTGGAGCAATGCCGACAAACTTGCCCTGTGGATTCTGCGAACGCTCGATATAAATGTATCCGACAAAACAAACCAATTCCATTCGGTTCGACTGAGTTTGGCGCAAGTCCGAAGCCGAATGACGAATTTGACGTATCAATTGCAGGCCGCCCATTCGGATCGCAATACACGAGTCGGCGCCGAAGCAACCGACGACCGCGACGACTCTCCGAATGTTCAGCCTGCAAAAAAGAGAGCTCGTCCCTGGACGGACGAAACGGCGGATGATCTTTTAAAACCCAGCAAACGCAATCCCAGTTTTGAACACTTTGTAAAACTGAGAAACGACTATCTGGAATCGCGGAATCACAAACTCGTCAATCATATCGAGCAGGCCAAGCCCGAGACGGCGGAATATGATCAGATGAATTCCACCGTCCGTTGTTCCAAATGCAAATCAGACCAAATCGTCATCAAATTCAAACAGTTGCGTGGTTTGGACGAGGGTCAGGCTGTTCTCTATGAATGTGAATCGTGTCACCACGGTTCGAAGAGCCAAATTTGAAATAAAACTCGAATGTATCCCGCAAATAAAGTCCGCGTGACAATCTCCAAGCAGGACGCTCATGCTCCCATTAAAAAAACGAGACAAACTCGGAATTTTGCTCTGTGGGCGTCGTTTTTCCTCCATGACCATTTCTGCGACGTTTTTTTTACATCTTTTTTATGAATCGACAAGAATAGCCGATGAACCGCGGCTCGGGGTTCACGGGTGTGGTGGTTGAAAAAATATCTCCGGCCGTTTTTCGCCCAGGGCCTGCGGGCGGGTCCACCGAAAAAAGAATCCCGGCCGGCAGCCGATTTCAATCCTTGGATTACATTCCCATTGAATACATATCCTTTTTTACATCCTCGTTAGTGCTCGGATATGTCTTACAATAGGGTTGCGGTCAGAGCGACATTTCCAACACCCACGAACAGCAAGGTGGCCATGCTGGCCGACCAGAGGGGTTGGAGTCTCGCCACCAATGCCATGATTACGGAGTATGTCATGTCGAAATCTGGTTCGCTCTCATTGAAATTGGCGAGACCGGAGGAGAATCGGGGGCAGCAGCAGAAGGAGGACGAAAATGCCAATGGCGCGCCCGACCCACCGTCATCATCATCGACATCCACTCTACGTCATTCCGCCCCAGCATTCGCTTCGGTCATGGGATCCTCCTCGACTTTTGCCAACAGCAGACGAAACGTGGCCAAGAGCGCTGTTTTGACGAGCTTGGACAAGGAGGCGTCCATACGAAGGGTTCAAAACAGCATTGAATCCGTGGAGTATTTCAATTGCGATGGCACCAATTTGGCAAAATTACACATCAAGCTGCAGAGTCATAGCAATATCTATGGAGGTCTAGGCTATTCCAAGCTGTATGTGCCCCCCGAAGACCACGATCGGTTCCTCGATGCCATGACTGATGATATTTTCAAAGACGCGGCCAATGGTTACGAACCTTCGGACGACTGTGGACAGTACGCATTCAGCGAACATCCTTCGAATCCGAATCGTTTTCGATTTTTCATGGATTTTGACATGAAAAGGTGTCGATTCAAACCCAACAAGGATCATTGGCAACTGAATGACGACCCTATTTTGAAACACCTCTTCCTCACCGTACAACAATGGGTTCGAGAATTTTGTCCGGAAATTTCTGACAAGGAGTGGGCTACGATGGGTGAAATGTTCGTGGCTCAACATCGTCCCTACGAAATTCCAAACACCGAGTCCACCTGCATGTCTAACAGGACGAGTCAGAATATTCTAAGACATTTCGGAATCGATCCCAGTCGGCTGGTTCAGAAAAAGGACAATGATTGCGTCCATTCTGTCGACGAGGACGCGGAGTCCTCCTCCACTCCCTGTCCTCGTCCCTCCTCTTGTTCTTCCCTGAGATCCTCCGGCTCGCAAATGTTTCGCACTCAAGATATTTTGACGATGGCCGATCGTGTGAGCTGCGAACATTCCAATGATTCGAACTTTTCCGGTGGTGGTGGCACTTACTCTTCGAACGTGTCGACACCGCTGTATGGAAGAGACGAGGATAGCCAACCTTGGCCGCTGTCCTGGTCTCCGAAACCCGTCCAATGTCTCGGCACCTCGTTCGGAGATTTGTTCGAAAATTCCTGTCCGTCCTCGTTTCCCTCGCGCCCAACCACGAAGCATTCCACAAGCCATAATGACAATGCAACAGAAGTTTTTGGTCTGGTTGACAGAAAACGACTTTTGTGCCATTTGGCTTCCGTATATTTCGATATTCAGCAAAAGGGCGCCGACAATGACGCTGGGCGGGTAAAATCGGCGGCGGCGGGAGGGGTAGCGTCCTCTTCCTCTACTTGCTCTTCTTCTTCCCCTTCTGCCGTCGGCTGGTCCACGAATCAATGGAAGATTGGTAGTCACATTTTCTTTCCCAATCTGTACGTAGATGCAGCACAGGCCGTAAAAATTGCAAAATTGATCAAGGCGCGGTGCATCGTCACTTATGGATGCAGCGAGGAATTGGGTCTGAATACACCCATCCAATTTCTGCCCCCTTCCTTTTGTTCGGGACAGTTTTGCCAGACTTCTGATGTGTCGTTGAGCGACGTCGTCGACCACTGGGACCATATCATTGATTTGGGCGTCTATGGAACAGTGCCTGAAGATTATCGAATGCAAGAAGAGAGAGACGAGAGTGAGCAAGTGGTGACGGCGCACGTGCAACACGAGGGAGTCTTGTCGCGCTATGAACCTCTCTCGTCCGTTCGACGGATCAGCAACGCAAAACGACAAAACTACCCCGAACTCGGAGATGACCTCAGTCTGCCAAGAATCAGAATGATTTATAATCACAAGCAGGACTTGGACTGTCCCAATTGTACGGGTTTGATGCAATCCGTCATGACGCAGGGAGTACATCGGAATCCCTGCCAAAACATTTCGTCGTCTCAATCATCCCAGCCACACCGATACATATCGTGCCCGGTGTGCTATGGCGGCCGAAAAATATCATCCGGCAGTCACGTTATTTATGAAGTGACCATGGCGGTGGATGGCAACGGGTTGGAGAAAAAGTACATTTACGGGCGCACGATTGGCCCCAAACCTACAGATTACGAGCCAATCGAATTTAGCCCAAAAATATTTCGCCTTTTCGAGTCCTTGGCGGAGAATAGTCCAAAACACTGGCGCCAAATGAGGAATGACGATGCCAGGTACGGTTGGTTTCCGAGAACGCTCCCCTTTAACAGTCACCGCATTTACTACGATGGACGAATGCGCCCGTTGGCCCTCAATTTGAAGGAAAAATGCCAGTTTAGCGACGCAATTCTTCAAAAAGCGTATATTCGCTACATGCTGGAGAAGACGACGTTGTTGAAGACGAGCGAGAAGGAACCCACGTGGTTTCGCATATCGGAGCACATTGATGAAGAGTGCCGTTGGTTGCATCAGTTGGATTCTCTCGCAAGACAGAGACAAAGACTTTCGCAGGCCAAGAAGGCGCGGGGTTCCGGTCAGTGTGCCGAATTGGCCAAGTATCTCGAATGGCAAAAATCGCAGCCGTACGGTAATTTGGTCCACTCTAGCAATTCGCAACCGTCGAGTAGTCCATCTGGTTCAAATTCGTCGATGCGATCACGCACGCCAAGTTTCGGCTTTGGACCCCCTCTTCGTCCAGATCCTTTGCCACGAACCGTCCGCCCGCTTCCCAACCCAGACACCAAAGAAAAACCAATTCTCAAACGAAAAAAAACGTGGACCATATTCAATGATCCCATTGGGTTTGCTCAGATTCAAAAGAAAATCCGATCCTTGGACGCCCGTTGGGCCGCGATAATCTTGTGCAACATTTTGCTCAACAAAACACCTCGGTTATCCGCGCATAAGGTGCAGCATCAGCTCATCCGACGCAGCACGAATGACATGAATTTTGCAAAAAAGACAACGGCAACAACCTCCGAAGAGACATTGTTCCGAGAGTACTTGGCTGTCGTCGCCGGACCCGGTTCGCACTACTGCTGCAACGTCAAACGACCGCACAAACAAAGGGTTATCTATTTTATCATCAACATTGAAGGAATAACGCAGTGCTGCTCCAGTTCTTCCACTCGATTGGAACAAAACAGACACAATTTTGTACAGTGCTTTTTGAGGGAAGATATTCTGCTAGAGCGTTGGAAACCCGAAGACATGGGCCTCGTCGCAATGCTTTTGGGACCTGCCGCGGCGACATTTCTGACCAAGTCCAATGTGATGGCCACCGCCTCCTGCGCTGCCTCCCAGGCTGCCGCATCGCGGGCTTCGGAGGCCTATGAAAAGTTCCAGGACGATACGACGGCAAGGAATGCGCTTTTTAAACAATCCATTGTGGACCATGTCAAAGTAACTCTGGATCCATAAAAATCAAACGAAAGTTACCCAAAATAGCGGCGGCATGATCATTTGATGGATTATTTGATTGGAAACGGACAAAAAACGGTCACATTTTCCACGGGTCATCGTCTCAGTCTTTCGGCGGCGACGCGAACGCGAACCATTCCCCGCTGTACCATAGGCTGGCACAAAACGAAATTTGATGTGGAATCGAACGCTGCCTTGATTAAAGCGAAAGAGAGATTAGAGATCATACGGCCATTTCTTATTTTGGACTGCAGAACCGCGAATGAATCGTACAGCGCCCCTCGAAACAGTTCGTCACCTGGGACAGTGCTTCAGGTATGCCGTTATATCCCATTACGGTGCCGTCGAACAAGCAACTTTATCCTTTATTCGCGTCTCACATCAAAACCGAACCCAGAACGGACGAATTCGACTCCTCACCCCTGACTTGGTCTCCCAATACCTTCTAGAATTTTGTCAGAGCGGCGGAAGTGATTCCCATGTTGACGATGATTCGAAGAAGGATTCGAAGAAGGATTTTGACACTTTTGTAAATGCTGCCATCTTTCAACGTTTTTGGAGCGGTTTTCGACCGTCTACCAGTCCCTTTCATTGGGACCAGGAACCCTTGGATGATTCATCCAGTGAATTCCTCAGATGCTATCAGACAGTGTCTGCGCGTTCCAATGCGATTGATCTCTTTAAAAAATGTGTTTTGCCGAGTTGTTGGAGAAGCAAAGAGTTTGTGGACCGTTACCGGAGAGTAGTCGTGTCAAATAGTCAGGGCAATTGGCGAGACGCCTGGAAACACCTGAGTCCGGACATTTGGAGTCAATTGAACGTAACGCCGCCCCTGGAAGGCCCCAACTGGTTACTGTCGTGGGTCGTGCACGATTTGCAGTCTAATATGCAAACCACGGACACGAAATTTGTCGAGCTTTGCTCGCGACAACAACAACAGCAACAACAACAACAACAACAGCAACAACAGCAACAACAGTTGCCCCGTCATCAACTCGTGCCTGTGGCCATTCCAATGGTTGGGAACAGTTCCGACACGAGAAATTCTGAGCGGAACGCACCGAAAAATAGCAATCGAGAAGGCAGGTTGCTGTCTCGCCTGTTTCACTTGATCCCGCCTCCAACCGGTCCAGCCATCCGAATACTCACCCGAAATGTGCCCCTCCCGGACGAAATTGGAAAGAATCCCGCGTGGCTCGCCTGCGACGTATCCGACGATCACTATGCAGTGTTTATCAGAGACGACATCCGAGAGAAAAACTTGACCATTCATGATTTTGAGGCAGCCGGTATCGGTCCCGGAAGAGCACGCGGTCCGAACGAAGAGTGCCAGTGTTTGAAAAAAATCGTTAATCGCCGCCCTGAAGATTACATGGCAGCAGCCGACATTCATCCCGCAAGTGCCGGCGGTACCAATGAAGAGTGCAAATGTTCGGATTGCTGCGTTTGTCGCCGCGTGGTACCGGGTTCAAAGTCGTTTCGCCACCATCCCGCATTCGAAATACCTCGCAAGACTGAAAATCCATTCGTCTCTTACAAATTGTTTGACGATTCTGCCCGACTTTCCTCGCTCTCGCCGTTCGGTAAATCCAGATTCCTGAAATGCGAATCCAACCTACCCATCGATGACGTCGTGCAATTACGCCACGAAAAGGATGAAGCGGTGCGACAGGTGATCCTGTTGGAGCGTCAGGTTTTGGATTTGAAGAATAGCCGGGGTGAAGCTCTCGATCAATTGCAAACACTGCAAGACAGTTATGCCGAATTGAAATTTAGTTTTGACGAGCAAAAACGGATCGCCACGGATTATGAACAACGCCTCAGGGATTCCGAAACATCACTTAGGGCCTCGTTACGTTCATTGGACATTAGCCAGTCGCGCGAACCCGTTCGCGGTGGTGAAGTCACAAAACACTCCAATGAGGTGCTGCCCGATCGTTCTCTGCGCGCTCGACGTGAAAATGCAAACGTTTTGCCTTTTGAAATGGATCGGCCCGAGGATTACGACCCCTTGTTGACGAATTCGACTCAAATGTCCCATGTTCCGGGCGCGGAACGTATCCGGAACATGGCACGTCCGTTGATGAAACGGTCGGTGCCCGCGACCGGCCAAGCGTCAAACGCGCCCAAGAGAGTTGGCCAAACTCGTGATGACGACGGTGACTGCGACGCCGCCCCGATTACACGTCGCCGCCACCACGGTAGTCCCACCCGTCTTCGTTCGCCCGCAGTTACCGAAAGCGAAACGCTGGTCGGCGAAAAAAATCGACACTCCATGGAAATCCGACACGCCACTCCTCCTCCTCGTTCAGGATTGAAGTCTTCCAGACGAGCGGCCAATTCTGCGAATCCGATGCGACCCCAGGCAACCTCGCGAGTACCAGAGGAATCTTTTGCGGGAATGTCGGAATCGCCGCCCCCGGCGCCGCCGCCATCGATGGACTATCACGGTCATCACGATTCCGAGGAGCACCTCCAGCATTCATCGGCGGATTATCGGTCAAATCTTGGCGAAAGACGATCGCGGAAAAATTTGCGACATTTTACGACTCCCAGTGGGCATGGGCCGAATCAGGCCGGCTTTTTCAGTGAGTCCTACGATGAACACGGTTTTGACGATCGGCGACAACAAGAAGAGCAAGAACAACAAGAAGGAGAAGGAGAGGAAGAAGATTATGGTATTTACGAACAGGAAGAAAACCCTGCTGTGGACGATTGGGCACACGAGGAGGGCGATGGAGATCCGGTCGAACACTGGGGACGGCAACAAGACAACGCAATCCGAGATGAATGGCAAATGAACTCGTCGGCAGACTGGGAGGAATCGCAAGGGAACGAAGACTCGTATTTGCCCCCTAGTCCCTATCGACGGCCTGGTCGGGCAACTATTGTTGAATCCGCGCGTGAACGTACTCTCGTGGGCCATCATCATCATC
>Ga0182014_10000200_pt1 | contig 74540 bp, 55 predicted proteins | sample 612S2DmetaG_FD_120489 | JGI IMG/M metagenome (GOLD analysis project Ga0182014, IMG submission 120489) | Permafrost microbial communities from Stordalen Mire, Sweden - 612S2D metaG | ecosystem: Environmental > Terrestrial > Soil > Wetlands > Permafrost | place: Sweden: Stordalen | collected...
CCTGGATATGATTTCGCCTCAGTACATCGCCGGACTGGTGAGTTGGGGGGCCATCGGAGCGCGCACCTCCGAGAGCCAGGTTCACCGCCAACTGGTTTCTGGCGTCTCCTGCCCGGTGGGCTTCAAGAACGCCACCTCCGGCGACGCGCAGGTGGCCGTCGATGCGGTTCTTTCCGCCGCTCACTCGCACACCTTTCTGGGACATACAAAACATGGGCAATCGGCCATCTTCGTTACCACCGGCAATCCCGACTGCCACATCATCCTGCGCGGCGGCAGAAACATGGTGAACTACACCGCCGAGAGCGTGGCCCAAACCGCGGCGAAGATGGAAAAAGCCGGCCTTCCGCCGCGCATCATGATTGACCTCTCGCACGCCAATAGCAACAAGGACTATCGCCGCCAGGCAGTCGTCTGCCACGATGTCGCCGGGCAGATCGCGGCAGGCGACCGCCGCATTCTGGGCGTGATGATCGAGAGCAATCTGGTGGCCGGCGCGCAACGGCTGGTTGCAGGACAGCCGCTCATCTATGGCCAGAGCATCACCGATGGCTGCATCGACTGGGCGGAGACCCACACGCTGCTGGCTGAGTTAGCTGCCGCTGTGCGGGCCAGGCGCAGCACTTTGCAAGCAGCCCGGCAATAGAACGGCGGGGCTCCAGTGCGCCAAGCGCCCGTGGAGAAACCCGGTATGATGGTCAGCAGCGCAGGACGAGGCGGCGCGAACCTATTCATGCCCCAGAGCATCTTCATCTCGGCAGGCGAGGCCAGCGGCGAGCACTATGGTGCGCTGCTGGCCGACGCGCTGAAAAAGCGTCTTGACGCGGCGGGCCAGACAGCCAGCTTCTTCGGCATGGGTGGGCAGCGCATGGCCGAGGCCGGGGTGGAGTGCGTCGTTCGCTCAGAAGATATGGCCGTGATGGGGCTGACCGAGATCGTCCGCCATCTGCCCCGCATCTATCGCGAGTATCGCCGGCTGAAACAGGCCATCCGCGAGAGGCGGCCCAGCGTGGCCGTGCTCATCGACTTTCCTGAAATTCACTTCCGGCTGGCCAGGGAGCTGCACCGGCTGGGCATTCCGGTTCTCTACTTCGTCAGCCCGCAGTTGTGGGCATGGAAGAAGAAGCGCATCCGGCTGGTGCGGAAATTTGTAGACCGGATGCTGGTGATCTTTCCCTTCGAGGAGCCGTTCTATCAGGAGCGAGGCGTTCAGGCCGAATTTGTGGGTCATCCGCTGGCGGAATTGCCAATGCCTACCGTCAGCCGCACGCAGTTTGCGGCGGAGAATGGCTTGGACCCGGCGAAGACCTGGATTGGACTGCTGCCCGGAAGCCGTCCAAAGGAGATTCGCGACCATCTGCCGGAGATGCTGCGGGCTGCGCGGGGACTGGCGGATTCGGCGACCCACTTCGAGTTCATCGTGCCGCTTGCGCCGACGCTGAATGCAGCGCAGCGGGAGGAAGTGCGGCGGCTCGCCGAAGCGCACGTCAGCGGTCTGGCTCTCCGGCTGGTGAACGATGCGCGCGCCACGCTCTTTCACACCCGCGCCTCGGTTGTAGCCAGCGGCACGGCCACGGTGGAGGCGGCGCTGATCGGCAATCCTTTTGTTGTTGTCTATCACGTCTCGTCTCTGACCTTCTCCATCGCAAAACGGGTGGTGACAGTGCCTCACGTGGCCATGGCTAACCTGATGGCCGGCAAGCAAATTGTGCCAGAGCTGATTCAGAGCGAGTTCACGGCGGAAAATATCGTACGAGAAGTCAAACGGCTGCTCCCCGACGGCCCGCAGCGTCAGTCGATGATGGACGAGCTGGCTCGGATGCGCGGATTGCTGAAGATACAGCGGGTGGGCGGCGCGGACGGCGCGATTGAGCGGGTTGCGGAAGTGGCGCTGGAGATGCTAGAGCGTTTTCGATTCACTTGTTGATATTGAATCGCATCAAGGGTGGCTTTTACTTCCACCCCAACGAGCAAAGTCCGCTCGGTGGGGACCCTGGAGAGGAAAAAGCCACTTGACTGTGTGCTTTCTGTAAAGAGCAGAATCGAAAACGCTGTGGCCCGCTGATTCCCGCATTGAAAAGCCTTCCTGATTTTGAACGCACACCCCGGCAACGTCCCGTCATTTCCTCTCTTTGAGCTACAACCCACAGCGCGCACTGCCGATAATGCGAGCATGAATCTGCATCGTTCCATCGTCCGGGCCGTGTTCTTTGCCGCATTGAACCTCGCCATCGCAACCGCGTGGGCAGCGCCGCGCAATCCCGCTGAATCGGGCGCGAGATCCGAGGCCGCGCCGCGGGTTCAAGGCTCCGTCGATGAGGCCGCGCGTGTGGTTCTCCAGGGCAATACTCACCCGCTGGTCCAAACTGGGGCGGGGCGAACGGGGAGTGACCAGGGCGCGGTTGAAGACTCCCTGCCCGCCGGCCGGATGCTGCTTCTGTTGCAACGCTCCCCGGAGCAGGAGGCGACGCTCGAGGATTTCATTCAGGCCGCGCACACGCCGGGCAGCGCCTCCTTTCACCAGTGGCTCAAGCCGGAGGAGTTTGGCGAGCTTTACGGGCCGGCCAGCTCGGATGTGGCCGCCGCCACAGCCTGGCTGGAGTCGCACGGCCTGACCATCAACAAGATTCACGCGGGACGGCTGGCGATTGAGTTCAGTGGAACAGCGGGCCAGGTGAGCGAGGCATTTCAGACGCAGATTCACCGCTACCAGGCGATCGGCGCGACGCATCTGGCCAACGCAACCGATCCCTCGGTTCCCGCCGCGCTCGCCCCGGTCATTGCCGGCCTGGCGATGAACGACTTCCATCCCCAGTCGCATCTGAAGGTGCTGGGACAGGCCCAGTTCAACCCCAAGACCCACCAGGCCACACCCCAATGGACCTATCCGGGGAGCAGCGGAGTCAGCTTCGTGCTGACGCCTGGCGATTTTGCCACGCAGTATGACATCAATTCCGTCTACAAGGCAGGCATCACCGGCGCGGGGCAGTCAATTGCCATCGTCAGCGCATCGAACGTGGACCTGAGCCTGGTTCAGGCCTATCAGAGCCTCTTCGGGCTGAGCGCCAACCTGCCGCAGGTGGTGGTGGACGGCGAAGACCCTGGCCAGAACAGCGCGGCCACCGAGGCTTACCTGGACATTGAGATTGCGGGCTCGGTTGCGCCCGGCGCCACGGTGATTCTGTACACCTCGGGCGGAACGGCCCTGACCAACGGTCTGGCCCTGGCGGCGATGCGCGCCGTGGAAGACGATCAGGCCGGAATTATCAGCGCCAGCTACGGCGAGTGCGAGATGGAACTGGGCCAAAGCGGCAACTCCTTCTGGAGCGCCCTCTGGCAGCAGGCCGCCGCACAAGGCCAGACGGTCTTTGTCTCGGCGGGCGACGGCGGCTCGGCTGGATGCGACGACTACGACACGCAGCAAGCCGCATACAGCGGGCTTCAGGTCAACGGCCTCGCCTCCACGCCCTACAACGTCGCCGTCGGCGGCACGGACTTCTACTATAGCCAGTACGCCGGTTCGTCCTCGGCCATCAGCACGCAACTGGGCACCTACTGGTCCACCACTTCCACCACCGCGCCCGCCGTCTCCCTGAAGCAGACCATTCCTGAGCAGGCATGGAACGACTTCTTCGGCTTCAACCTGTACGATGGCGGCAATCCCGCGAATCTGTCCAGCGGAATCATCGTCGCCGGCGGCGGGGGAGCCAGCAGCGCCGCGGTCTATCCCAGCGGGAGCGCGGCCGGTTACCCCAAGCCGGCTTGGCAAACGGGAGCCGGCGTCCCCGCCGACAAGGTGCGCGACCTGCCCGATCTCTCACTGTTTGCCGCCAATGGCTACAATTACAGCTACTATCCGATCTGCGCCAACCCCGGAGATTGCTCCAGCGCCAACCTGACCTCAACCGGGGCGGTGGTTATCACCGGTGTGGGCGGCACCTCCGCCAGCTCTCCGGCGATGGCCGCCATCCAATCCTTGGTGAACCAGAGTACCGGCGCTTGGGCCGGGCAGGCTGACTTCATCTACTACCCGCTGGCCGCCAAACAGACAACGGCCTTTCATGACGTGACCTTGGGCGGCAACCGCGTGCTCTGCTACCCGAGCACGGCCAACTGCGTGACCGGCTCCTCAGCGACGAACTCCAGCGGCTATTCCGTGGAAAACGGCTACGCCGCCGGCACGGGTTATGACCTGGCCACGGGACTGGGCTCGGTGGACGTCGCCAACCTGATCAAGTATTGGAACACGGTGACGTTCACGCCCACCACGACCACTCTGAGCGTGAATCCGACAAGCCTGGTCCACGGCAAGACGGCCACGGTCACCGGCACGGTGGCGTCCACCAGCGGAACTGGCACGCCCACCGGCGCGGTGAGCCTGACCGGTAATGACGGCATGACCCACTACGCAGCCATTGACGACCTGACCCTGACCGCGGGCAGCATCTACGCGTCAGTGGACAACCTGCCCGGCGGAACCTACCAGCTCACCGCCGTCTACGGGGGCGACGGAAGCTTCGCCGCCAGCAAATCCGCGCCCGTCACCGTCACCGTCACACCGGAAAACGATACGCTGGCCGCTACTGGCTGGGCATGGAATCCCTACGACCTGAATCTCTACGCGCTTTCCTCCGGCATTACCCTGCCCTACGGAGCGCAAATCTTTCTGGATGCGCAGCCGGTAAGCGCCAACGCCACCATCGCCAACGAGTCTACCCCGGCCACCGGAACCGTCACCTTCACCGACAAGCTGGGATCGGCGACGATCACCTCGACGCAGCCGCTCAACGCTGCCGGACTGGCGGAGTGGTCAACCGGGGTCTTCGCGCCCGGTAGCCACACGGTCAGCGAGTCCTACTCCGGCGACCCAAGCTATAACCCCTCCGCCGCCGCTGCCGCGGCCTCCTTCACGGTGATTCCGGGCAGCATAAGCCTCACCGTCAAGCCGCTAGTCACCAGCGTCACCGCGGGAGCGAGCGTTACTGTCGATGTGACCCTGACCACCGGCTACCTTTCCCTCTATGGAGCTTTGCCCACCGGCAACGTAACCGTAACCCTAGCCGGGCAATCGGCCACCGCCGCCTGGCAGCCCTTCGGCACAACCGGCAACGCAAGCCTCGAAGCGGTGGTGACCTTCAACAACGTCCCGGCGGGTATTCTGCCGCTCATCGCCTACTACACCGGCGACAGCAACTGGCTGGGCAGCGCCGCCAATGGAGGAACCATCATCGCGCTGGCCAGCAAACTAACCCCCACCGTGGCGCTCACTTCCAGTTTCGCCAACCCCGCGCCCGGCCAGAGCTTTACGCTCACGGCCTCCGCCGCCGGTCCCGCGGGCAAGCCAACCCCAACGGGCACTGTCGCCTTCCTCTCCGACGGCCAGAGCTTCATCACCTTCGCAACCCTGAACAACGGCAAGGCCACTCTGACCATTCCCGGCTATTCGGCCGCCAATGGGACCAACATCTTCACCGCCGTCTACCAAGGCGATGCCAACTACAACTCCGCCGCCTCGAATGCGGTGAACGTCATCATTGCCCAATCGGACTTCTCCCTCACCACCCAGAACGCCGAGATTCCGATCTCCCCTTCCGGGTCGGGAACAAGCCCCCTGGCGCTGGCACCGATCAACGGCTTTAGCGGAACCGTAACGCTGACCGCCAGCGCGCCCGCCGCCATCACGGCAACTCCGGCCACGGCCTCCCTGACCCTCAGCGCGCCCGCTACAGACGTGCTGAACCTCAAAGTGGCCGCCTCTGCGGCATCCGGAATCTATCCGATCACCATCACCGCCAGCGGCGGCGGACACGTTCACACAGCGCAGATCCTGGTCCAGGTTCTGGCGGTCGCGGCGCCCGTCTTCTCTCCCGCGGCTGGAAGCTACGCGACTTCACAGCAGGTCACGCTCACCGACGCCACGCCGGGCACGACACTCTACTACACCACCAACGGCGCCATCCCGACCGGTTCCTCGACCAGGTACACCGGCGCAATCCCTGTTTCCACGACGGAAACCATCCAGGCGATCGCGGTTGCCAGCGGCTACGCGCCTTCCTCGGTGGCCTCGGCTGCCTACACCATCGTCTCCGCCGCCAGCAGCGGATGCCCCACGGGAAGCGGCAGTTGCGTCGATCAATTCACGGGCGCTTCCGGAACAGCGCTTTCCACGTATAACTCCCAGTGGGTGTTGGCGGGAGGAAATGGCACAATCTACACCACGGGCTCCAACAGCGCGGAGATTTCCGGCACCCCTAGCGCCGTGTATTCCTACACCGGCTCCGCCTCGGAGACTTCGCAGATTACCGCCGCGCCATCCAGCACAACCATCGGCTATGAAAAGCTGGCGTGCGTAAGAGTATCAGCCGGCATACCGGGATATTGCGTGGGTTTCAGCGCGGTCTCCAGCGGAAACTACACCGCATGTTACGTGATGAAGGATTTCAAGTACCTGGGCGGCGGAAACTGCGGAACGGTTTCCGCAACCGCCAGCCATACACTCGGACTAACCGCATCGGGTACTTCCACCGTCACACTCTCCGTCTATCTCGATGGCGTTCTCAAGGGAACGGTCACGGATAGCTCCAGTCCTCATACCGTGGCTGGGTCAGGATTTGGACTCCAGGGAGACGGAACGCCCGCCGACAGCGCCGTGAACGAATGGCAGGATCACAGCGGAACGCCACCCGCCAGCGGATGCTCCACGGGAAGCGGGAGCTGCGTTGACAACTTCACGGGCGCTTCCGGAACAGCGCTTTTCACGTATAACTCCCAGTGGGTGTTGGCGGGAGGAAATGGCACAATCTACACCACGGGCTCCAACAGCGCGGAGATTGCCGGCACTTCGACCGCCGTATACTTCTACACCGGTTCCGCCTCGGAGACCTCGCAAATTACCGCCGCGCCATCCAGCACAACCATCGGCTATGAAAAGCTGGCGTGTGTGAGAGTATCAGCCGGCATACCGGGGTATTGCGTAGGTTTCAGCGCGGTATCCAACGGAAACTACACCGCTTGTTACGTGATGAAGGATTTCAAGTACATGGGAGGAGGAAACTGCGGAACGGTTTCCGCGACCGCCAGTCATACGCTCGGGCTGGTCGCATCGGGAACTTCCACCGTCACACTCTCCGTCTATCTCGACGGCGTTCTCAAGGGAACCGTCAACGATAGCTCCAGCCCTCATACCGTGGCTGGCTCGGGATTTGGATTGCAGGGGGATGGAACGCCGGCCGACAGCGCCGTGAACGAATGGCAGGATTACAGCACGAATCCAGGAACGGCGACGAGCAGTTCCCGCCCGGCGGCCAAAGAATACAGCCCGGTGCAAACCGTAACGATGGGCCCTAGAATCCCGTCGGCGAGGCCTGACTAAACCCCAAACTGCAACGGCCAGCCCAAGGGCTGGCCGTTGCTGCTCTTGAACGCTTCCGGTTGCTTATTTGTCGCGGCTAGTCTTGCCCAGGGAAAGGACTTCCAGTTCAACCGGCGCAAGCCCAGGCTTGGTCATCGCCAGCTTCTGAGCTGCGCCGTACGAGAGATCGAGAATCCGCCCTTCATAAAGGTAGCCGCGATCGGTGATGCGCACCACGACCGAGCGCCCGTTATTGAGATTCACGACCCGCACCAGCGAGCCGAAGGGCAAGGTTGGATGGCAGGCGGTCATCGCGTGCATATCGAACCGCTCTCCACTGGCCGTGTGGCGGCCGTTGAAGACACCGCCATACCAGGAGGCAATTCCGTGGAGCATATCGGCTGTTGTTTCCGTGGGTTTACGCGGCGCAAGCAAGGCGGGTGTGGCGCTCACTGCCGGAGCCGCAGGGGGCGCGGTTGCCGCCGGCCGGGAAAGCCGCGCATCCGCCTGCACTGTTCGCGTGGAAACTGAGACCACTACCGCGACCAGCGCAACTGAGGAAGCCCCCGCCATAAGCCAAATCCGTAGCGATGATTTCGAGCTCGGGTTGCTTGATATTCGTCGTTTGACCATCTGCCCATTTTACTAACTAGCCACTAGTTCACTCAACTAGTATCCAGAAATACACGAGGATATTCCGCCCAAATCATCAATCTCACTGTGGATTTTATACTTAACTCTTGTCATTTCAGCAACTTGTAATTTGCACCAAAAGTGGTGCAAATACGCGCTTTTTTGCTCTCGCGCAGGCACCAGTTCCCGCGCCGCCAGGTCGTCTTGAATGAGTGTATTTTTGTTCTCAGGAGGAATTTCCGTTGAGCCGCATCGGTTTTGGATTCCGTTTTGTCGCTTGCGCCGCCCTTCTTTCGGCGGTTGCCGCCCTCGCCCAGCAATCGCTCACGGCTCCGGCAGGCCCCGTACCACCGGCCATCCTCGCAGCCAAGAAAATCTTCATTGCCAATTCCGGCTCCTCCTCCGCGTTATTCAGCGGCGGGCCGAATCGCGCTTACAACCAGTTTTATGCGTCTCTCAAGACAGCAGGCGTCTTCGAAATGGTTGGAGATCCGTCCGATGCCGACTTGGTTCTGGAACTCCAGATCGTCGACTCCGGCTCTGGGCAGGCCAACTTCAAGCTCGTCATCTATGACCGCAAGACCAACTTCATGTTGTGGACGCTGTTCGAATCAATCAAAGTTTGCACCCGGCAAAAGACCTGCGACAGCAACTTCGACGATGCTCTGCCGGCCCTGCTTCTGAATTTCGAGAAGCTCGCCGGTAAAGGCCCCGCCGCAGCCCGCTGATCTGCGGCCTCGCCGCCCTTCTGGAGCGCCCGGAAGGGACAAGGCGGCGGATTGCGGAGCTGGTTTTGCAGATTATTTCTCCGCTCCTGCTAGCGTGAACTTGACGTTATCTCGAAGAAAAAAGAGGAGAAATCAATGCAATTCAGCGCTGCGGGAATGGAATTACTGAAGAAGTCGGAGGGGTTTCGCAATCGCGTTTATATGGATGTGGCCGGGTTCCCAACCATCGGCTATGGGCACAGACTGCTGCATCCCGAGTCGTTTCCAAACGGCATTGACGAGGCGCAGGCCGCCAATCTTCTGGCCTCGGATGTGCGCGACGCAGAGCAGGCCGTCGAGCGGCTGGTCAAGGTGACGCTGACGCAGGGTCAGTTCGACGCGCTGGTGGACTTCTGTTTCAACCTAGGCGCGGGGCGGCTGGCTTCTTCCACCTTGCTGAAGGATTTGAACTGCGGGCGATATGACGATGCCGCCGGACAATTGCTGCTCTGGGACCACGCCGGCGGGGAGAAAAACGCCGGACTCAAGGCGCGGCGAGAGGCTGAGACCGAACTTTGGGGCAAGGCCCAGGCGCGGCAAGAAGCAGCGTAGCCATCAAACAGGGTTACGATCCTGCTCTGCCGGTCTCCGCCACTTCAAGCCGCTCGCCGGGCTTCAGGTAGCCCTTGCGGCGGAACCAGTCTTCCATGGCCGGCTGAAGGCGCGCGAGGGGTACGCGCACCCCGGCTTCCAGCACTCCGTCGGCCACGGGCAGCGTGTCGTCGAAGACCGGATCGTTGGTGAAGTTGCGCATGGCAAAGTTGTCGATCCAGCGAATCGGGCACGGGTGCCGGAGGCCGCTCAAATCAATGCGTTCGATGGAGAATTTGCGCGCGAACATACTTCCAATGTAATGGATGTGGGCTGGGGCCAACGAGGAATCACGAGTTGAAGGCGCTCGCTGCGAAGCCGGGGCTGAGAGCCCGCACCCGCACCGGCTATTCCATCCAGCCGTAGCAAGGGCGCCGTCTCTCGCCCGCGTGTTGACAGCACAAACGCCTCTCCCTAGAATTAAGGAGGAAGAATTTGCGCTTTTTCTGGCCTAAATGCTAGAAAAATCAGGTGTTGAGTGGTTGAATCCGGGCTGGACCCCGGCTGCGGGCTTCAACCATGGACAAGTGCACGACGGAGAGCGAGGAAGATGCCTGACGCACGCGTCAGTCCGCGGGAGCGGCTGGTGCTCACGGCCATCATCGAGCAGTACATCGCTACCGGCGAACCGGTGGCCTCGCAGGCGGTTGCGCGTTTTTTCGCTGACCGGGAGGGCCTGAGTTCGGCCACCATCCGCAACGTGATGGCGACGCTGGGCGAAGCAGGCCTGCTGGAGCAGCCGCACACCTCGGCTGGCCGGGTGCCCACCGCCGCGGCCTTCCGCTACTACGTGGAACAGATCACGCGACCAGAGACGCAAATCGGCCGCATGGCAGCGGGCGCGATGCCAGAGGGAGCGTCTCAACTAGGCGCCGGTCCGCTGGCTTCTTCTCCGATGGGACCGTCGCCCCTGAGCGAGGCCCGCCGCGAGCAGATTGAGGAAAGCTTCTCTGGCGTCACCAGCACCAACGACTATCTGGAGCGCACCTCGCACGTGCTGGCGCTGCTTTCCAGCGGCCTGGGCGTCGCGCTGGCCAGTGCCACCGCCGGCCAGGTGCTGGAGCACATTCACTTTTCGAGGCTTTCGACTGGCCGGGTGCTCGCCGTGCTGGTCACTCAGGCCGGAGCCGTGCAGGACCGCGTGCTGGCGCTGGACCACGAACTGACCCACATCGAGCTGGAGACAGCCGCGAGCTACCTGAACGAGAACTTCCGCGGCTGGCCCATCGAGCGCATCCGTGCTGAAGTGGCTCGGCGCGTCGAGCTGGAACAGGCCGCCTACCACCAGATGCTGGCATCGGTCGAGGAGCTTTGCCGCAAAGGCGCTTTGGCCGGCGGCGAGGCTGGCCCAGCTATTTTTGTGGACGGAATGGCCAACCTGATCGCCGCTGAGGCAGACCGCGAGCGGCTGCGCCAGATGCTGCAAGCTTTGGAAGCCAAGCAGCGGCTGGTGGAACTGCTGACCGCTTACGTGGATGGCCGCCAGCAGGAGGTGCGCGTAGTGGTGGGCCTGGGCCTGGCAGGCCTGGATAAAGCCTCACAGGCTATGCAGGATATGGTGCTCATCGGCGCCCCGGCCCGGCTGGGAGGCGCCAACCTGGGCACCGTTGCCGTGATCGCACCCACCCGCATCCAGTACCAGGAGATGATCCAGGCCGTGAGTTATATCGCCCGGCTCTCCGAGCGCCTGCTGGAAGTTCCGTCAGACTATAGCGGTTCTCCGGTTGCCGGAGAGGGAGGCCTTTATCACTGAGCGGTTTTCCTCTTTTCCAGGTCTGTGACCGGACGGTTTCGCACCATTGAATCCCTGGTTTCCCAGGTTTCAGAATCGAGACCCGGGGCATCCAGCGTTTGTGAATGGGAAAGAGCAGGACAGTCCGTATGCCGTCTGGTTGAGGTTCGAGGTTTCCCACCCTTGCGCCAGAAAAACGGCGCAAGGATGGGGCACAGGCATTGGTACAACTTCAAACGGTCAGAGGACTAGAGCAAAACCAGAGTGAAGTGCCCGGTACAACAACCCTGGTTTTGCCATAGCCGTGGAATTTATCATTGAAACAGACGAGAGAGTTTTTTCGGAGATTGCGTAGAAAGATGCCAGAAAAGGAAACAGAGTTGACCCTGTCAGAAGAGGCGGCCGCTGCTGCCGAAAATCCCGTGATCGAAATGCCGGCGCAAGAAACGGCGGAGGAAGCGCCCGTCCCCCGCGCGGAATTTGACCAGCTCAAGGCCGAGCGCGACCAGTTGCTCGACCGGCTGGCCCGGCTGCAGGCTGAGTTTGAGAACGCCCGCAAACGAGGCGAGCGAGCGCGGAGCGCGGACCGCGACTACGCCGTCGGCAACGTGGTGGAGAAGTTTCTGCCCGTGCTGGACCATTTTGAATTGGCGCTGAAGTCCACCGGCACGGCCGAGCAGTTGCGCTCCGGCGTCGAGTTGATTGTGAAGCAGATGGAAGAAGTTCTAGGCCAGTTGCACGTGACGGCGATTCCCGCGCTGGGCGTGGAGTTCGACCCCCACATTCATGAGGCGCTGGGCACGGTCGAGCGCGACGACCTGCCCGATCAGCACGTGGCCGAGGAAATTCGCCGCGGCTATAAGCTGCACGGAAAGCTTTTGCGCCCGGCGCTGGTGCGCGTGGCCTCCAACCCCAAACAGACAAGTGAGTGAGTTCATACAAGAGTGAGCAAATCTGATTATTACGAGGTCCTGGGCGTATCGCATGATGCGAGCGAGCAGGAATTGAAGAGCGCGTACCGCAAGCAGGCGCTCAAGTACCATCCTGATCGCAACCCGGGCAACCATGCCGCCGAGGAGCGCTTCAAGCAGGCCAGCGAGGCCTATCAAGTGTTGAGCGACGCCGACAAGCGCGCCGCCTACGACCACTACGGCCCAGAGGGCGTCAGGGCGGCCAGCCAGGGATTTGGCGGCCCGTTCGCCGGCGGCGTGGACATCGGCGACATCTTCGGCGACCTTTTCGGCGAGATGTTCTCAGCGGGCGGTAGCCAGCCCCGCGCCAGCCGCCAGCAGCGCGGCGACGACCTGCGCTTCGACCTGACCATCGACTTCGAGCACGCCATCTTCGGCTACGAAACCGAGGTGAAGATCCGCCGCCTGGAGAGCTGCGAGACCTGCCATGGCCGCGGAAGCGCCTCCGGCCGCGGACCCACGACCTGTGCCCAATGCCAGGGTCGGGGACAGGTCCGCTTTCAGCAGGGCTTTTTCACGGTGGCGCGTACCTGCAGCGTCTGCCGCGGCACCGGCCAAGTCATCGGCGACCCCTGCACAACCTGCCGCGGCGAAACCCGCATCACCAAAGAGCTCAAGCTAAACGTCAAGGTGCCGCCTGGCGTCGAGAGCGGAACCCGCATCCGCTACGCCGGCGAAGGCGACGCTGGGCGAGCCGGCGCGCCCTCGGGCGATCTCTATGTGGTGCTCACTGTCCGGGAGCATGAATTCTTCCAGCGCGATGGCCACAACCTGCACTGCGTAATCCCCATCAGCTTTCCCCAGGCCGCGCTGGGCGCCGAGATTGAGATTCCCGGCATCGGCGGCCCGGTCAAGCTGAAGATTCCCGAAGGCACGCCGAGCGGCAAGGAACTGCGCGTGCGCGGCCACGGCGTTCCTTTCCTCAACGACAGGGGCGTCGGCGACCTGATTGTGAAGGTGATGGTCGAGATTCCGCGCAAGCTCTCCCGCGCCCAGCGCGATCTGGTCAGCCAACTTGCCGAGTCTTTGGCGGTGGAAAACAAGCCAGCATCCCACGGCCTGATCGAGAAGATGAAGGACTTGTTCAACTAGAGCTCTGACCAAATGGTTTCGTACCATCAGGTTCATGGTTTCCCAGGTCTCAAAATCGAGACCTGGGGCACCCAGCATTGATACAACTTCAAGCAGTCAGGGAATTAGTTTCATCCCTCAGAAACCGGAAAAGCCAGCACCAGTTTCTAACTACCAGGTCGAGCTATGATGGGATACAGAACAACGGAGAATCCCAGACGCAATGACTAACCCCACGCTCGCACCGCCGCGTGTTCCGCGCCTGCTGTCGCTGGACTTGCTGCGCGGCATCACCATCGCCTTCATGATTATGGTGAACAACAACGGCGGTTCCGGCTCGTGGGGCTTCATGAATCACTGCGACTGGAACGGCATGACGCCCACAGACATGGTCTTCCCTATGTTTATATTTGTGGTGGGAGCCTCGATTGCGTATGCCTTTGAAGCCCGTCTGGCCCGCGGCGCCTCACGCACCCAGTTAGCACACCACACACTGAAGCGGGCCGCGATTCTCTTTCTGCTGGGCATCGTGGTCAACAACTTTCCATTCTTTGAACTGGCTCACCTACGCATCTATGGCGTTCTGCAACGCATTGCCCTCTGCTATCTTTTCGTTGGCCTCTTCTACCTCTGGGACAAGCGCGTAGGTACCAAGGTTGTGGCCCTGGTGGTGGCGCTCGTTGGCTATTGGATTCTGCTCCGCTGGGTTCCCGTACCCGGCGCCGGGATGCCGGGCCGCGATATTCCTTTCATGGATCAAAGCCTGAACCTGGTCTCGTGGATTGACCGCCATGTCATGCCCCATCACCTCTATCTGGAAGCGCCGGCCTACAACCTGCGCGACCCTGAGGGATTGCTCAGTACCCTGCCCGCCCTGGGCACTACACTGCTAGGGTTGTTGACTGGCCTGTGGCTGCGCTCCGGCAAGCCGCTTGCCACCAAGGCGCGGGGGTTGGCCGCGGGCGCCTTGGCCTGCCTGGCAACCGGCTACCTGTGGTCCATCTGGTTTCCGCTCAACAAAAACCTGTGGACCAGTTCCTTTGTATTGGTGGCGGCCGGCTGGTCGCTAGCCGTGTTCGCGCTGACCTTCTGGGCCGCCGATGTGCGCGGCTGGCGCAAGCGTTGGACCTGGCCCTGGCTGGTATTGGGATCAAACGCCATTGTGGCCTATATGTTCAGCGAACTGGTTTCCGGCGTCTTCTATAACATTTATTTAACGGACGGCGTACGGAGGACCAATGTGCTGGCCTGGATCTTTAACCACGTCTTCGTGCGGATTCCCAACCCTGGCTGGGCCGCGTTTGCTTACTCGGTTTCATACCTTGTGTTTTGCTTTATTCCGGTGTGGGTGCTCTACCGAAAAAAGATCTTCGTCAAGGTGTGAAGGGCGGCTCGCCTATCAACCTCCCAGCAGAGGTATGATCGCGTATGTCCTTACTAAGGACTCTTATGCGATTCATGCGAAGATGGCGACCCGGCTGAAGCCGAAGCGATCCTCATGCACGCCTTGCCGCGCGTGAACGAGATCTCTCCAGACGTGGATTCAAATGCCAAGACGGCCTACTTCCGACAAGCGAAGAACGGCTTGTATCTTCGCATGACGCTGCTGAAGTATCTGCTTCCCTTGGGTCTTGACCGCGTGATTCCGCGCTTTCCCATCCTTGCGGCAAGAACAAAATTAGCCGCAAGGACGGGGCACGCAAACCTTACACCATCCATGAAAATGCTCTAACGCGTGGACAGGAGCCAGTTGCGGTAATCGGAATAGAGCTTGGCGGATTCCGGACAGCCGGCAAAGGCCACCGAATCGGGCTTATTCATCATTCCCTGGTACTGATAGACGAGGATCTTGTCAACCCAGGGCGAGACGGCCTCAAGCTGGCGCAGCACGCGGTCAAACGGAGCCGGCATCAGGGCGCTGTTATACACCTCGCCTTCAAACTGAAAAAGCTCGATATCTGCCCATATTTTGGCTTTCTGTGCCCGGTCGTGAGCTTTGCGCAGTCCCTCATAAAAGGCGGCGGTCTCTGTCACCTTGGATTTCTGCACCCCCACTTCATCCTGGTAGGCAACGATGTCAACGTCCATCGCGTCCAGCTGCCGAACGTATTGATCGTCGGGAATGGCGATACGCGTGCCGTAGGGAGCAATCATGATGGGCGCATGCGGCTTGAGTTCGCGGGCCAGCCGGGAATTGGTATTGACGTACTGGATGAACTCCGGAGAGTAATGCGGATTGATGCACGCCTCGTCAGGCCAATACCAGCCATAAAAGCTCGGATGGTGGCCGTAAATCCGGGCAACTTCTTCAATGGACTGGAGTCTTTTCCGGCTGCCGACGGGGTCCGTTATGGTATTGTCTTTGGTCCAGTCGCCATAGAATCCGCCGCCGATGAAAAACTTCACCTTGTACTTATCCGCCGCGGCGAGAACCGCCTCCATGGGATCGGGGCAGGCCAGCTTCCACTTAGGATAGATGTGCGTTTCATAGAATGAGCGGTAATAGACCGCCGTCGCCATCAGAACGAGGTATTCCAGGCCAGCATCGGCCATTTCCTTGATCTTGGCGTCCCACTGGGCGGCTGTGAAGCGAGCGCAGGCCGGATTCCAATCGACCCCTTCCACCGTGGCGTGGTGTTGAAATTCAAACCAGCTTCCGACGATCGGCTTGATCGCCCCAGGACGAGGCGACGCACTTGCTTCCGACGGGTTGAGCGCGAGCGCGGCAGCCCCCGCTCCCAAAGCAAAAAGAAAGTCCCTGCGATTCAGATCGTTGCTCATCAAAAATCCTCCCTTCAAAATCTACATTGCGGCAATCGCGTGCTTTCCTACCCTTGCGGCAATAGCAATTATGCCGCAAGGATAAGGTGTCCATTGGTATAACAAGTGTGGTCAGAGGCCTAGAGCGCCAGCGACCAGGGTTGGTTAGTCAAGGCTTCCACCTGCTTCACAGCCGCTGCCTGATCGGAAGCTTCACACAGAATCATCATGCTATAAGAGCGAACTGGCTGGATGGGCAGCTTCAGCATATCCCCATCCCGCGCAGGCCGGAAGCTTTCGTATTGCTTCCATTGCGCCCCGGCCACTTCGCCGACCAGCACCAATGGCTGCTGCCAGCGGCTGGCGCCGGGAATGCTCAACTGCCCTTCTCCCATGGGCAGCAGGAGCATCGAGCGCGAGTGATCCAGTGGCTGCCCGTTCATGGAGATCGCCATGAAGTGGAGATCGCCGCCGATCAGCAGTTCCCGATTCACGCGCACATCCGCAGAACTCTCCACGGCTTCCACGCCCTTGCTCTTCCCGACTACGATAGCGCCGGAAAGCCGTGGCCGCAGCGACAGGCTGACATCTCCGGCTCTGGAAGAAACAACCAGGCCGCGGACGTCGTCCTTCTCGCTGTGATTGACGAGCACTGTAATCTCGCGTCCGTCCTGCGACGGAACACGGAAGCAGTGGACCGGCGCCTCCGCCGGCTCAACATTCTCTGCACTCAGGTGGAAGTTCTGGCACAGCGCATGATAGAACGCATGCGCGTAGGGTTGATAGCGCGGGTCGCCGTGCATCTCGATGGGGTCGGTGCTGAAGATGACGCGCCCTTTGCCGAGTTGGAACTCGGTCACCACAGGCGTGCCGTCCAGGCTCTCCACCAGCGAATGCGCGCCCGCAAGATGGATGACAATTCCCGGCGCCGCGAGATATTTAGGCCAGCCGGGAGCTTTTCCGACCACAGCCAAGGCGCCTTTCTGGTAATCAATATTGGCAAAGCGCTCTGAGACAAACTCCACGCCGCAGAGGTCTTTCAATCTTTGGGTCTGCGTCCGGTGGCGCAAACTGTCATAACTGATGTCGCCGGACAAGTAGAGCTGCCCGCCCTGCTCGACGAACTCCTTCAGACGAGCAACGACTTTTTCGTTGGGACAATACGAAAGTGGATAGAATACGGTTTTCACATGGGCGGGCAACTCGCCGATGAATTCGTCTGCCAGCGTGGAAAAGGCTACGCGCTGGTCGATCAACAGGCGGATGCCATTGGAAATCCCTTCGAGAATGCCCATGTTCTGGCCGCCTTTGCGATTCTCACCGGGAATCAGCAGGAGAACATCGTCCGGTACATAGCGCGGTCGCAGCATACGGAAGAAAAGCCCGCTGTTGCGATAGACAGCGCGCACATCGCGCGCGATCAACTCATTGGGATAATTGATGCCCCACTCGAAGGGCAGGTCGGAAGGATACTTCCAGCACCAATTCTGGATTTTCGATGCTCCCAGGGCAAACCCATAGTGCGCGATGCTCAGGAAGAACGCCTGCTCATACGCCTCACTGCGGGCAGCGATATAGTCCCCAGCATCCAGCCAAGCAGGGTGCGTCTTGACTCCGAACTCGCCGATATTCAGACCTTTTCCGCGCACACGCTGGTCGAGAAATTTGCACACCTGCGGGAAGCGATAAAAGTCTTCGTGCTCGGAGTTGAAGTAGCCGAAGTTGGCCAGCTCCAACTGTCCGAGCGTAGTGAGCAGGTCGATTCCCGAGATTGGAATCTGGTAGAACTCCGCGGTCACCGGATGCCGCTGATCGACCTTCCGGATGGAGTCATAGAGCGCATTGAGCCAGCGGCGCACCACCTGCGTGCGGAACTCAAAGTCGTCCAGTGTGCGCACATCGCGCCAGTCGTCCTTCCCGGAGTGGATCGTCAGTTTGCCGATTGGGGCTTCCGGCGGCGAGATCGTCCAAGCCTGGCGCAGGGTTTCGTCCGACCCGTACTTATCCTTGAGATAGCGGTTGTACATCGCCTGGATGTCGGGCAGATTCGGATCGTGCAACTCCAGATCGCCATTGAGGTAGTACATGATTCCGGCCGCATCCTTGTAACGCGCAGCGAACGCCTGCACATAGCCCTGTTGCTCGGCCAGATCCTTGTTGCTGACAGCCGTATTGCTGAAAACCAACATGCCCGGGAAGAATGCGCCGCCAACGCGCTGCACGTTGAGCAGCATGGCGTCGATCCAGCGCCACCATGTCTTGGTCGGCCGCTGCTGCGGCCCGCGCAGGCCAAGCAGGTTCTCATACACATCAATGCAGGAGTCGCGGCATCCCTGGGCGTCGTCGCTCCAGGTCAACGGATTCTCGTCCTGATCAATGAAGGTGTGCAGGTAGTCGTCTGTCCCCTGCAAGAAGAGGCTGTGGCCATCTACCTGGAAGTAGTTCTGCTTGAATTCAAACGCCAGCCCCTTGCGCAGTGTTTCTTTGCTCCATACCACCAAGCCTGTTTCCATCTGGTCGATCACCTGGCGGCCCGAGGCTAATTGGGCTGTCACGCGGTATTGCTCACCGACAAACGAAGCCGGATGCCATTCGTTTTCCAGCCGAACTGTTTGTCCCGGAGCAACGGTCACCTTCTGGCTTGCCTGATGCGCTGCTTGCGCCGCGCCTACTGCCGTAATCTCCCAGCGCAGTTCCAGTTCCGCGCTCCTGCGGCTCAGATTGGTCGCCAGCACACGCAGATGCACGGGTTCCCCCTGCTCGTATGCCGCAAAGTCCGTCTCGCAGGCATGAAGGAAACACTTGTTTGCCAGCGCCTGACCAACGGCGCGCAATGTGCCTTCTCCCAGAGCCGATCCAGCGGAGAAGATGTCCTGATTCTCGACGCCGAAGAACGCCCAACTGCTGCGGGCATAAACACCGCGCATATGGTGGACCAAGGCGCCGGCAGCGCCGCGCTTGCGGCCCACCGCGTCGTAAGCCTCCAGCAACGGAATCCACCGCGCCTGGTTCATGCCGACCACGCAAGTTGCGGCATAGCCCTCAAAGGCTCCCTGAAGCTCCCGGCTGCTGGTCAGAATCTTCTGCCCCGCCGCGGGACGAATGGAAGAAACGCGCTTCAGGCGGAAGTCGGCGTCGAACATTCCAATCTGCTCAGGCGCAATCTGCAGTTCATCCTGGGGAAATCCCAGCGCCGTGTTGATGCGCTGCTGTGGGGAGCGGTGCTCCAAGCGGAACCGCGTTCCCCAGATGATTCCCGTGGCATCGTTCAAGCCAAATACTATGCGCAGCTTTTTGCAATTGGGAGCCAGATGGATGAGGCGCTCCACCTTGTGCCAAGGGCGCGACTCCTGAATGTGTGCCAACTCAACGCTGACGGAATATATCTTGTCGCCCTTTTCGTCGAGTTGTTCTAGGCCCGCGTAGGCATAGCCGTCAGGCGCTGGCCGCACGTCTGCCGTGCGGATCCAGCCTTCCACAAAATACTGGTCGCCCTCGGCGCTGCCCGGCAGGTCAAAATGCCAGTCTGCATTCTGATTCCATAGGCCGCCGGGGACACTGACCTTACCCGCCGCCTGCTGTCCGAACTCCGGCAATGCCACACTTTCAGCACTGGTATACTTCGGCTCAAGCGCAGCCCAGCCCGCGCCTGCCGCCGCAAAATCCTGCAGCAGGTTCTTGCCGCTTTCGGCTTGCACCGCCTTGTCGTAAAACTCCCACTTGCCGGCCTTCGAAACCAGCGGCGACTGGAACGCATAGCCGCCGGCAGTCAGCAGGTCGCCTCCATCGCCCAGGAACTTCTCTACCGCGCCGCGCGCCACCAGCGGGAAACTCTCGCCGCAGGGCAGCACCAGCAGGTCGAAAGCGGCGCGATTGAGGTGCTTTGGATCGGCCAACTCTTCCGCTGTCAGGAAGGCGACATCGTAAGTCTCGCCCAGAACCTTTTCCAGTTGCGCCGGGTCAGCAGCCGCCCCGCGCACGGGAAGCGAATCGCGGAGGATGGCCGCAGCGGGCCTGGCGCGCCCGCTGCTTTGCAAAGCATCCTGGTGCGCCCACTCCAGCGCCTGCCAGCAAGTGACCGCTTCGTCAAACTCGACCGCTGCAGCGCCTTCGACAAAGGTAAGGTCAGTGAACCAGGCCGAGCCGGATGCGCGATAGATTCCCACGACCACCTCGAACCACGAGGTGCCCGGCAGGCAGGTGAAGCTCTGTGAGAATCGCCGCCAGCCATTCGTGCCGGTATAGTTTCCGAAACGCTTTTCAGGAATCTGCTTGCCATCCACGGTGTACTCCGTGGGCCGTCCCTGAAATTCGAACTGCGAGGCCGTGAAATAAGCGCCTGCCTCTTCTTCCTGCTGGACGATTTCTTCCGTCCTGACCCAGCCGCTCAGCGTATAGGTCTTTCCTATCTCCGGTCCCAATACCAGGAAACGCGCGTAGTCGCCGGATTCCGTGCGCACATGAACCGAGCCTCGCCCCGCCTGGCGCGAAACAGGCACAACCCTGGCGCCATCAGTAAACTGCCATCCCCAGGCAGAACCCTGGAATCCGCCATCTTCCACCAGCGTAATCGCCTTGCCCCTGCGCGCCAGCGATTCACGAACGCTCTCCGGCAGCGCGACACTCCAAGCTTGCTGGCCAAGGAATGCAAGCCCGGTTGCTCCGGCGGCCTGAAGAAAGGCCCGGCGCGACTTTGCTCCAATAGCGGAATTCAACTCTGACGCGAATGACATATTCCAGAATCCTCCGGTTTGAGTTTGGCTCAATGTTGCTGATTGACGGCATCCAGGATGGATGCGTACAAGAAAATGCGCCGCGGCCAAGCCGTTATTCCGGAGTGGCCGCAGCGCGATGGACTTACTGCATATTGCTTCACCTTCAAGCAACAAATTAAAACAAGCGTTAGAACATGAGGTGCAATCCAGCCTGCGAAATACGGGGGAGGGTGGCGCCTGTGAGGTGGCCGAACGTCGGGCTACCTGGATAGTAGTTGGTGTCTACAGAATTGAATTCAGTGTGGTTGAGAGCGTTGATCGCTTCAATCTTGAACTCCAGATGGAGCGGATCTCTCAGTTTGAAGTTCTTGGTAAGGGAGCTGTCCACCTGTGTGTTGCGCGGCAGGCGCACGTTACCCTGGCTGGAGTTGCCGAATGTTGCCTGCGCAGGAACTGCGAAGGCAGAGGGATTGATCCAGTCGTTCAGGCCCTTGTAGTCTGTAGCCTTTCCGATCTGGTTTGGCCTTTCGGGTCCGTCGATTTCACCGGCGTTGGCGTAAACGCCCAAGCCGACAGTGACGGGTTCACCGGTCTTGACATTGGCGAGCGTAGACCACTGCCATCCGCCGAGAACTGTTCTGATCGCGGTGTTGCGGTTGGAAAGCGCAGGCAACTGCCAGACATAGTTAATGACCAGCATATGCGCCCTGTCGAAGGAAGCAGGCCCACGATCCGCCTTGGGGTTCAAGGGATCCTGAACGGCGTTCAAATCGCCGGATGCATCGGTGATGACCTTCGAGTAGGTATAGGCAGCATTGAATGTGAGCGAGCTGCCCAACTGCTCCTTCAACGAAGCCTGCAGACCATGGTAGTTGGAGTAGGCCTCTGGAGTGACCATCTGGATCATTCCATAGCCCTGGTACGGCCGCACATAGTCGGGGTTGATGGCGCCCTGCGCAACCTGCAGGTTCGGCGTGTTCTGGTTCAGCATGGAATCGTACATCAGGTGAATTCCCTTGGTGCCGATGTAGTCCACATTGAGCACTGTGTTGCGGAGCAACTGATGCTGAACTCCAAGCGACCACTGCTGACTATAAGGGAGGGGCTGCTTGGGAGTGAAGCCGAAGAGACCAACGGTCGAGTTGATAGGCATTCCGCCACTGTTGCCCGGCGTGTTTACCGTGATGCTGTGGAGGGTTACGACGGCGTTGAAAGGAGGATTGGCCTTGGCATAGAGCTCATACGGAGCAGTGCGGTCATAGTACATTCCATAGCCGCCACGGATAGCAGTCTTGCCCGTGCCGAAGAGGTCATAGCTGAATCCGGCGCGAGGCGCAAGGTTCAACTTCCGGATGTTGAAAACGGCTTCGCCCCACGGTGAGTTTACGCCGGCGGCAATGATTCCGTTGTTCGGCAGATAAACGCCGTTCGTCAACTGCGACTGGGGAATGTTCGTGAGGTTTCCCGTGCCGGGGTCAACGGAGGGAGCAAGAGTTGGTTGATAAAGCTGCGGCAGGAAGTTTGTGAGCAGATTGTTCTGGTCGATTTCCGGTCCAAAGTAGCTGTAACGCAGACCAAAGGTGAGGCTCAGGCGATGCGAGATCTGCCATTGGTCCTGCGCGTAGGCTTCGTCATCCCAGTAGCGGAGGTGCTGTGTGGGGTTGTTCATGCTTTCCTGATAGGAATCCGCGAAGTTGCTGAGCATATCGGACATATCGTTGCCGGTATGGATTCCATCGAATGCCGTGCCCGACCAGCTGAACGAGCCGTTGAGGTTATTGGGAGCGTTGTCCTCGTTCTTGCCCTGCTGGGTAACCAGAAGGCCGAAGCGGAAGTTATGGTTGTGCTTGTGCCAAGAGACATTGTCCGTCCACTTGTGGTAGAAGAAACCGTTCAGGAACGGCCAAATGGTCTGGATTCCGGCATAGTGTCCAAAGGACAGCGCTGGAATGCGGTCGGTTGGATCGGTGTGATTCGGGAAGTAATAGGGAATATCCAGGCCGGTCGCCAGGTCGCGGTTGAGCAGAGGCGACGTCTGGATGCGAATGATGTTGTGATAGATGCCGAACTGAGATTCGTTGATCAGGTTCGGGCTGAGCGTGCCAACGACGTTGAAGGCAAAGCTCTGCATCGGTTCGAATTCCGTGCTGGAGCCTACATTTGGAAGAACATTCTCGCCCCACAGGCCATAGGGAGACGCGATATGGTTCTGATCCTGAACATAGTGGGCAAATATCTTCCACTTGTCGCTCAGGTTATAGTCCACCCGGATCAGCTCTTCGCGCGTGTTTGTCGTGGTGGAAGCGGATGAGCTGAAGTTGCTTCCGGTTATCGCATTATATGTTCCGGCTGTCGGGTAGTAGGTCTTGAGCAGAAGTTGCGCGTTCTTGCTCAGCAGCGCAGAGGGAATGGTGTCGCTGGGGAACCGTTCGCCGGCAATGCAGCCGACGCACAGCGGGTTGGCTGCCAATGCAGTCGTTACCAATGGATAAGGCATGCCAATGGAGGCGGCATCAGAGAAGTTTCCGTTGTTCTTTTCCTGATCGGTCGGAACCCTTGTGGAAACCGTTCCCACCGGCTGAGTGAGCCTGCGGAATTCCTGGGACCAGAAGAAGAAGAGCTTGTCCCTCTTGATGGGGCCGCTGACGGTGTATCCAAAGTTGTTGTAATGCTCAACCGGCCGAGCTCCCCATTGAGACTTGTCGGGGCTGATCTTGTTGAAATAGGTATTGGCGTTAAGGTCGGTATTGCGGAGGAATTCAAATGCAGAACCGTGCCAATTGTTTGCGCCCGACTTCAAAATAGCATTGACGGTTGCGCCGGCGCTACGTCCCTGCTCTGCCGTGTAGTTGCCGCGATCGACCCTGAACTCAGCCAGGGCATCCTCATCGGGAACGATGGCATTATTTCCGTTGAACACATCCAGGTTCGGTACACCGTCGATGGTCCAGTTGTTTGCATTGTTGCGCACGCCGTTGACGGAAACTGCCAGGGCGGCGTTCGATCCAAATCCAGGTTCGCTGCCGATGTCGCTGGAGACGCCGGGAGCGATTTCAACCAGTTCGATAAAGTTGCGGGTAATCAGCGGGAGCGCTTCAATTGAGGCATTGCTCACCACTTCGCCGACGTTGGCGGATTCCGTATCCACTGTGATCGCGTCGCTGCTTACTTCGACCGTGTCAGTGACGACTCCGGGTTTCAGTGCAAAATTTTGCCTCTGTTGATCACCAGCATTGAGGACGATGGAGTTAATCTGTCCCTTGCTGAATCCATCTTTTTGCGCGGTAAGCGTGAAGGTACCAACGGGTAGATTGGGGAAGATATAGCTTCCGCCATTGTCGGTAACCGTCCTCCAATGCGCATTGGTTTGCGCCTGGACCGCAATTACAGTTGCAGCGGGAACCAAAGCGCCTGTACTATCAGCGACTTGGCCCGCGATTGAACCGGCACTTGTAACTTGCGCCGGAGCCTTGGTCAAACATAGTGCGACGAATAAGAGCAGTGCGAGAACGCGGATCTTATTCCACTTCCACATAGTGCTGCCTCCATTTTTCAGTTGCTGCTCCCCAGATTTCGGGGCGTTCGGCGGTTCAGTCTTCGTGCTGACAAAACCCCGCTCGGTCGTTCAGTATGGATGTATATACTACATACATATCGATAGTCAAGTCGAAAATCCTGATTTATTCCGGATACAGTCCCATTTGGATTGCAGTTTAGCCCGCGGATTGCATCCTTGGAATGCACAGGGATAGGCCTATATTTGCATCTGTAATAGCCAGAAGAAGATAGTTCACATTGTGGAAGCGTTCATTGCGGGGAGGACGAAATTCGAGCTCATCGCCGGCCCAGGCAAAAAAATGTTTCTGGCCCGTGAATGATTTCCGGGCGTCGCGAGATGACGTCTTTATGCATGATGCAGCTTGCCGTTCCCAGCCAAGCTGGTACTCACCGAGGCTGGGCGCAATTCCCTGGCAGAAGTGAGTTGCAGCTTCTCTATTCGATGGTTGTGGCGGGAACCTGCAACACGGCACGGTATCTGTCGCCACGATAAATGGAATGTGCCGTCTCCACCGGCAGGCCGTCTGAACTCCAAAGTGTGCGCCGAATCACCAGCAAGCTGGCGCGGGCCTGAACTTCGAGCAGTCTTGCCTCACGGCTGGTTGCCGAGCGCGCCTCCAAAATCTCATCCGCACGGCTGACTCGAATTCCGTATTGCTTCCGCAGTGTCTGATAGAGCGACAAGCGCGAAAAATCCAGCTTTTCCACTCCCGGGAAGCGTTCCTGCGGAAGGCGGATTTCCTCCAAGGCTACCGGCAGCTCGTCAGCAAGCCGCAACCGGAGCATCCGGTAAATGGGCGCGTTCACCGCAATGCCGAGTTGCGACGCCACCTCTGCGGACGCGGGGAAGGTTCCTGCTTCCAGTACGCGGGAGGAAGCTTTCAAGCCCAGCGCCTGCATTTCGGCGGTAAAACCGCACAAATGGGTAATGTCCTTCTCGACGCGCGGTTGGCTGACAAAGCTCCCTTGTCCTTTCCGGCGCGAGACGAGTCCCTGGCTCTTCAACGCCTGAAGCGCCTGCCGCGATGTCATGCGGCTGACCCCGTAGATCCGGCTCAGTTCCTCTTCGCTGGGCAGTGAATCGCCGGCGCGCAACTGGCCGGACTGAATCATCTTCAGCAGTTGCGTCTGGATCTGAAAGTACATCGGGGTGAAGCTGCCTTTATCCAGGGGTTCAAAATTCCAATTCGAACGGTTGTTTACCGTCGATGGAGCTGTCAACTCGCGCGGTTGCTTTTTGTCTGCCATGTATATTCCCCCCCCGAAAGTAATTCACCCGTATCGGCAGGAGGGTCAATTTCGACAACTCCTGCCGTCTTGTGTTGCCAAACCCGTGCGAGTTGCCAAACTTTTTAGAAACCCGCTCGGCAAATCCCCATACAAATTCCGCCTACCAGCATAGCTCATCCCATGGAAGATGCGTCCGCGGAATCCGTTCGCCATCCGGAAGATGGTTGCGGGCAGGTCCCAGTCCTTCTCACGCAATGCACCACGATCGCACCTTAGTAGCTCGCCCTGCTCAATAAGACGACGGCTACCAGCAATACCGCAATTCCCGAATACATCCAGGTGCGGGCACGCGGCGGAGCCTGTCTCCATTCACCCAGGCCCATTCCGATCGCATTCGCCAGGAGCAGGCCCACTGCCAGACTGAGGGGCCAGCCGATGGAAGTCCCCAGCGATCCGAGCCGGGGAGCCGCAGCACCGTAAACAAAAATGCTTCCTCCCCAAAGCACCGCCATCACCGCCGAGAGACTGTAGAGCTTGAATCGTCCCGGTTGAGCAAACTTCTTCATGCTGCCGTTCTTGCGGAACAGGAAGAAGCAGAAGCCGAGGTTGGCCACCGAACCGGCGCCCAACATGATCCACCAGATCAGGTTGGTGCTGGAAAACTGGCTCAGCCCCGCCGCGCGGCCACAGTCCGCGATGGGCTGCGCCAGCGAAAATCCTATATTGAAGACTGCCGACAGCACGCCAGCCCCCACCGCCATGAGCAGCGCCACTCCAATCGGGCGCGCGTGGCCCACCATGCCGCCCCGCTCCGCGTCAACGCCTGCAGCCCGCTCGCGCATTTGCCCTGCCCAGCCGCACAACGCAATGCCAACCAGTTCCACCGCTACTCCGAAGAGAATTTTTTCTCCCTCGGGTTTCAGCAGCTTTTGCGGCGCCAACAGCACCATGGGCAGCAGCGAGCCCAGTGCGGAGCTAATCGCCAACACTAATGTATTCGCCAGCGAAATGCCGATGGCGCTCACGCTCTGGCCGAACAGTAGAGCGCCGAAGCCCCAGGCAAAGCCCGTCAGAACCGCAATCCATACGGCGTGTGCCGGCGCCTGGCCCAGAATCACCCAGCTCTGCGGCGCGATCACGCTCACGATGGCTGCCGGCATCAGCAGGCAGGAAATCACGATGAACAGGCTCCAGACGTTCTCCCATTCCCACCGTCCGAGAAATCGCATCGGCAGGGTAAAGCTTCCATTCATAAGACCCGATAAAATTGCCAGGAGCGCCCCGGCAAGAAGCATGCTGGTCATGTTCATATCCGTTCCGCCCCAGTTCCGGGCTGGTTACTGTGCCGTTTCACCCCCCTATTCGGGGAAAAGAGCTTCTGCAGAGATTCATTTCCATTTCATCTGCATTACCATCTTGCCATAGCATAGTAGACTATACAATGATACAAGTGAGAAATCGGGAGAGGCCCACTTGCCGCCCGCTTAACTTGTGACGAGAACAGGGAGATAAAATGTCCTCCGTTATTGAGCAATTGAAAGGCAGGTTAATTGTTTCCTGCCAAGCTTTTCCCGGCGATCCTCTGGAAGATACCGACGCGCTTCGCCGCATAGCAATGGCTGCGGTGGACGGGGGCGCGGCCGGCCTGCGCCTGAACAGCGCGGAACATATCGCGGCGATCCGGCGGCACACAGAAATTCCCATCATCGGTATCCAAAAGCACTACGGCTCAGCAGGATTGCGCATCACGGCTGACTTTGCCGCCGCCACCTCGCTGGCTGCCGCCGGCACATCCATCATTGCACTGGATTGCACGAATCGCATCTGGCCCGATGGCGATCGCTGGCAGGATCTGATTCAGCGGATTCACCGGGAGTTGCACCTTCCCGTGATGGCCGACATCGCCACACTCGATGAGGCGCTGGCTGCTGCCGCCGCGGGCGCGGACTGCGTGGGCACCACGCTGAACGGCTATACGCCAAACACCAAGGGCAACCATGCGTTCAGTTGGGCGCTGCTGGCGCAACTGGCGCAGCAAGTCCATGTGCCGATCATGGCCGAAGGTCATATTTCCATCCCTCAGGAAGCGCGGCGCGCGGTCGACGGGGGCGCCTGGTGCGTGATTGTCGGCTCAGCCATCACTCGTCCCGGAGAGATTACGGCCAAATTTGTTCATGCGCTTGCCCAGCCCTCCTCTTCCGCACCCGCCATCGGTGTGGATATTGGCGGCACTTCCATCAAGGCTGGACTGGTGCAGCGCAGCGGAGAAGTCTGCTTCCCGGCGCAGGTCTCGACCAACGCCGCCAAGGGACGCGACGCCATCGCCGCCGGTCTGGTCCAGGCAGTCGAACAAGTGCTGAAGGCCGCCCGTGAGAAGAAGATCGAGCCGGTGGGCCTGGGCATCGCCACTGCGGGAGCCGTGGATTGCCGGGATGGCAGCATCTTCGCGGCCACGGACAATCTGCCCGGCTGGGCCGGCTTCCAACTGCGCAGTTTTGTTGAAGAACATTTTCATCTACCCGCCTTCGCGGTCAATGATGCACAGGCCGCAGTGCTCTCGGAACTGCATTTCGGATTCGGGCGCGGTCTCTCTGATTTCATCGCCCTCACCATCGGTACGGGGATTGGTGGTGGCATCGTTTCCGAGGGCAAACTCTTGCGCGGCCAGCACGGGTTTGCGGGGTCCATCGGGCACGAGGTGATTCGCGCCGGTGGCAGGCCCTGCAACTGCGGGCGGAACGGCTGCCTGGAAGCCTATGTATCCACTGCGGCCCTGATTCGGGAATACCGCGAAAACGGCGGCGAGGTTCCGGAAGGCGCGGTCAGCGACGCTGCCCTGGCCCTGAAGATCAACCAGCTTGCACGCCAGGGCGACGCGGCTGCACAAAAGGCCTATGCGGTGATGTCCGGCTATCTGGCGGAGGGAATCGCCAATCTCTTCAACCTCTTTGATCCCCAGGCGGTGCTTCTCTCTGGCGGCCTGATTGAAGATTATGCGCAGTTTGTTCCCGGCGTGGAAGAGCAGGTGGTCAGGCTACTCCACTTCGGAACGAAGCGCCAACCAAAGGTACTCGCCGCGCGGGCTGGCCGCTTTGCCGGTGTCCAGGGTGCGGCGACTCTGGTGTTCGAGTCCAGCCGCTAGGCCGTTTTTCCGGTGGCTGCCGGTTTCTGTCAGAGGCGGAGACGAGAGATGAGAAGAAATCGCCTGCAATGGCTGCTTGTGTTGCTATGGAGCAGCGCGGCGTGGGTTGCGGCCGGGGGGCAGCAGCCGGTGGCCCGGATTGCCCTCATTCCACCTTCGCCGGTCACTGACAAAATCACGCTTGACATCCGTGGCGCGGTGGAAAACACCAGCAATCGCAGCCGGCAGTTCACGCTCGCGTTGTATCTCGATGGCGACTCCGCTTCGACGCTGGTAAGTTCGCGCACACAGCGCATCCCGGCCCATGCCAGCGCCGGAATCTTCTATCGCCGCTCAACAGCGGGCTGGACGGGGCGGCACCGGGTCCTTCTTGTCGCCACCTCTCACGGCCGTCCACTGCGCTCCGAGCGCGAGGTTGAGGTACTGGCTTCTGCGGTGCGCTCCACCCGCACCATCGATGGGGCCTGGGTGGGCATTGTCCACTGGAGCGAAGAGGAAGGCAGCCACTGGAACCCGCAAATCCGCAAGCTCACCGAGGACGACTGGCGGCAGCAGATCGACTCAATGCACAACGTGGGCATGGATACCGTAGTGATTCAGGAAGTTTTTCGCAACGAGGCCTACTACGGTGACAACAAGATCGCCGCGGCAGGCTACCACGGACTCGCTTACTACCCCTCCGCCCTGTACCCCGGGCGTGTATCCATGGCCTCTCGCGATCCGATTGAAGCCATTCTCTCTGAAGCTGACCGGCTGCACATGAACGTTTTTCTCGGCGTCGGCGCCTATGCGTGGTTCGACTTCAGTCCCGCGGCGCTTGAGTGGTCGAAGCAAGTGGCCGCGGAATTATGGCGCCGCTATGGACGGCATCCCTCTTTCTATGGCTGGTATGTCTCTGCGGAAGCCTATGGCAGCCTGATTCCAGACCAGGGAGAAGAGGAGAAGGAGCACTACCGGCAACAGGTGATTGCCTTCTTTCGCGAGTTCCAGGCCTATTGCCGAAGCCTTGCCCCGGAAAAGCCGCTGATGCTGGCTCCAAACGCCCACGGAATGCTTCTGTCGCGCGATGTTTGGCCGCTCGTTCTGGAGCATCTGGATATTGTGTGCCCCTTCGCCTTTCACCGGATGCCTCCGGGGGACATTTCTGGCGAACAGGCCGCGGAGTTATGGCAGTCGATGTGCGACAAAGCCGGCACGCACCTGTGGATGGATATGGAGGCGTTTCTCTTTGACGGCAAGGCACTCGTCCCTCGTCCCATCGGCGGACTGCTGGAGGATATGCGGCGCTTTCCCAACTTTGAGAAGATTCTCTGCTATCAGTACCCGGGCATCTTCAATGCTGCCGAGTCGCGCATCACTCCGGGTGGCCCTCCCACGGTCGTGCTCTACAAGGATTACCGAAAGTACCTTGAGAGCCTGGGCCGCGCGCCGCAGGGCGAAACTCCCTAGAGATCGTTGCCTCAGTGCCCCGCCAGGCAGCGAGGAATGCCGCTCCAGGGCTAGAGCCGGGCCCTCTCAAAACCTATTTATACCGCGCTGTTCTGCGGCTTTGCAGAGCCAAATTTCTGGTTGCTGATCAGCGGCCTGGCCCAGAGCGAAACCGCGAAGACCCAGCCGAAGGTCAGGTAGAGGATGCACATGCCGATGCGCAGGCCAAACGAGTCGGCTATCCGGCCCGTGATGAGCGGCATCACTGCTCCTCCCATGATTCCCGAACACATGATGCCGGCTAGAGCGCCCGGATACTCCAGCACCGTGTTCAGTGCCAGCGAGATGATAATCGGCCACATCACAGAGGCGAAGAGCCCGACGCACGGAAACGCAAGCCTGGAGATGGCCGCTGGACCAAAGAGCGCCAGACTCAGGCAGGTCAGCGCACCAATGGCAAAGGCGCGCAGAACGTGGCGGCTATCAAAAATCTTCAACAGAATCATGCCCACGAAACAGCCCACGGTGAGCAGTCCCCAGAACCAGGCCACCGCCGATGCGCCGGCCGTGTGCGGATCAAATCCGTGGTACTTCCAAAGAAATTCCGACATCCAGTTTGCCGTTCCCTGTTCCGAGCCGACGTAGAAGAAGACGCTGAAGAAATAGAGCCACACCACTGGCTTGTGCAGCAGGTAGCGATACATCCCCGCAGTGCCCGCAGCCTCGTCCGCTGTCCGCTTCACCACCGGGAAGCGCGAGAATGCCAGCGCCAGCAGGATGGCGGCAATCACGAGGGCGAAAATCCAGTACATGGAAATCCACCGCATCGTGGGCGGCACGACGGCGGACACCGCAGCCAGGAAGAAGTTCCGCTCCGGCGCCTGCTCCAGGTTGCGGATCATATACGAATAAATCTGCGGGCTGAGGAACGAAGCAATCCCAAAGATGAGTTGCGCGAATGTGGAATTAAAGGCAAAGTGCTCTTCTCCGCCGGCTACTCTCAGCAAGGGGTTGATGGCCACCTGCATTGCGGCCATGCTGCCGCCGATCATGAACAGCGAAGCCATTGCGACGGGAAAGATGTGCAGCCACGCGAACAGGAGCGACCCTGCCAGCGCAACGGAAAACATACCCAGGATGACCGGCTTCTCTCCCCACCGCTCCACCAGGAAGCCGGCAGGAATCGAAAAGACCCCGTAAGCGACAAAGAAAGAGAAAGGAAGAAGCGCGGCAGCAAACAGACTGAGGTGAAAGCTCTGGATGATGTCCGGAATAATCGGACCGAGGATATTGGTCACCAGCGACATGACAAAAAATATCGCGAAGACAACGACCACCATATACTTGCTGCGCTTCATGGAGTTTGCGTCCTCAGTTCCCTGCTACTCTTCGGTGGTGACTTTGGTTGCGTGGGCAAAGCGTCCCGCTTCGAAGCCTGCCTTTGCCGCAAGGGCCAGCGTGAGCATCTGGATGGGCAGGATCTCCAAAATGGGCAACAGGCGCGTCAGCTTGTCAGGAATGCGCAGGGCGGCAATCTCCGCGGAGGGTCCGAGCAATTCGGCGCGGCCGCCGCCCGCGCGTATGTCGCGCACCAGTTTGATGTTCAGCGCCCGGAGTCTGGCTTCGCCCTCGAGCACCAGCACCATGGTAGCCGGCCCCGCCATCTCCAATGGGCCATGCCGAAATGCCGCGCTGCTCATCGCTTCCGCAGGCGAGTGGGTCGACTCCTTCGTAATCAGAGCACCGGTTCCGCTGGAAGCCAGCGAACGCCCTCGTCCGACGATGAAAAGCTGGCGAATGTTCTCCATCTCCGCGACCAGCGACTGCACGTGCTCGCGCCATTGCTCCAGATAACCTGCCACCAGCGCCGGGCCAGCCTCCAACTCGGCATACAAAGGGCCGGCCTCTTCGCCGCACCATGCCGCGCCAAGAACCTCCAGCGCGAGGAGCGTTCCCACATAAGTCTTGGCGGAGACTGAAAACTCCTCGCCGCACTGCGTCAACATCAGGAGGTCAGATTGCGTGGCAAGCAAGCTGTCCGCGGTATTGGTAACCCCCACCACCGTTGCCTTCTGCGTGTTCTGCTGCAGAAGGCGGACGGTCTCAGCACTCTGGCCCGACTGCGATACGGCTACCACGAGAGTGCGGCTGTCGAGCAGGCCCGGCATGCAGTGGATCAGTTCGGACGTATCCACGCGCGTAACCTGTTCTCCGTGGGCGATGAGCATCAACTGCAGCGGATACAGGGCGTGCAGCGAAGACCCCATGCCGGTCAGCACCACGCGTGTATGATCGTGCCTGCGAATCCCCCGGATGCGGTCAAACAGGCCTGTATCCCCCTGGAAACTTTTGAGCGTGGTCTCCAAAGCCTGCGGCTGGTCCAGAATGTCGCGAAGGTAGGGGCCTTCAAGAATACGGTACGGTGTATGATTCACAACTTCTCCTGGGACTGGCGTACAAAGCGGTTGTGCCATGCCTGTGCGGCGCCAATCAGGCCCGCGTTAGCGCCCAACAAGGAAACCGCAATCTCACAGCTTTCAACGGGAACCAAACAGCAATTGTTACGGACGATCGAGCGAATGCTGCCGAGCAGCAGGTCGGCACTCTGCATGACACTTCCGCTCAGGGCAATTACTTCAGGAAGCAGCATCGAGACCACGTTGGAGAGCCCGAGCCCTAAATACTTCGCCAAGCGCTCGACGGCAAGCCGCGCCGGGACGTCACCTGCTCTTGCCAGCGCGCAGATTTCCCTGCAAGTCTTGCGCTCACTCGCCGGATTCCGCTCGGCGTACCACTGCTCAATCGCCGGACCGGCAGCGAGGCTCTCCCAACAACCGTAAGCTCCGCAAGTACACAAAGGGCCGCCCGGTTCCAGAATGTGGTGGCCGATCTCGGGGTGGGCGTTCTTTGCGCCACGGTAGATATCACCGTTGAGAATGATGCCGGCGCCGATGCCAGTGCCCACCGTGATGCTGACCAGGCTGCGCTTGCCCCGGCCCGCTCCCCAGCGCGCCTCGCCCAGCGCCGCCGCATCCGCGTCGTTCTCCAGAGCGGCCGTCACTCCGAAGGCCTCAGACAGTTCCTGCACCGGATTCCATCCCAGCCAGCCGGGAAGCGTGTTTACGTCGCCAAGTTCGCCGATAATCGGGTCTACAGGCCCCGTGCAGGCAATGCCGACACCCGTCACCTCCGCCCCGGTCTTTTGTACCTGCGCGCGAAGGGTCCTGAGCATTCTGTCGCGCGCGTTCGCGGGACCGCGATCCACCTCAACCGGAATCTCCGTTCGCGTAACCACGGTCCCGTTTTCGTCTATGAGGCCCAAAGCGATCTTGGTGCCTCCTATATCAACGCCGATGATCATGTAGACTCCCTGGTTGCAGTCTTAATTCTATTTCCACTCCAGCACTATGCCGTCGTATGGATCGAGTTGAAGAGGCCATCCCTGCTGCTGATGCGCCACTGCCTGCTTTCCGTCTGCCATGACCCGGCTCAGCGAGCGCACCGGCAACGATGTCTGGATGGATACTTGCTTGGACTGGCCGGAATGATTCACCAGTACCATATATCCGTGGTCTTTGGCGTTCAGGGCCGATGCCTCAACAGAGGGATCATCGGTCGAGACCATCGCCTTGATACCAGCCCACTCTTGCAGGCTCTGGTAGATCCGTTGGGTCTGGTCTTTGCGCTCGAAAGCCGAGGGTTGATTGGCCAGATAAATCTCAATGGGGTAGGCACAGAGCAGCGTTTTTCCTTTTCCAAGCTGGTGAGCCACAAGCGCTGGCCTTCCATCCTGATCGACCGCAATCACTTGTCCGCCATTCAGCTTCAACGCTGCCCCCCATTGCGCAGGCCCATCAGAAGAAGCCGAGTAGGTGAACGTATCGCCAGGCTTGAGATTTCCGAAGGGCGCAACAACTTTCAAGGTCACATCCCGCACAGGGATCAGATCCACGAGGCGTGCGCCGAACAACGAGTCCATCTCTGGCATGGCCGCATCACCGCTCACCGAGGCATACAGAACGCCGCCGTTCTCGACATAACTGCGCGCCTTGCCCCAAAAGTCAGAGTGGAGGTGAACCATCATCGATTGCGTGCTGGTCAGCGGAGAAGGCAGAAGCAGCAGCGGGTATTTCTGCCAATTCGCGTACTCCCGTGGAAAGGCTGCCTTCACACCTGTCCGACGCGCAAGCACGTACGTAGACAGCCAGGCGCCCTGCAGTCGGAGATTTTCCTCCGCCGTGTTGGGCAACGGCTGTCCCACTACGGCTCCCCCCTCAACCTGTGAGGTATAAGGAACTATTTCAGGTCCGGTCAACCCAAAATGCGATGCGTCTCCATACGGCTTCGACCACTCATCGGGCACCAGAATGGCAGCTTCAGCAAGAGCCGGCTCGATGCCTTCCAGATCGAGGGCATTGGTAATTTTCGAGAAAGCGGTGAGAACTATTGCGGCTGGCCTCTCTTTGCCGTCCCATGTGGTGATGCCGAACTGGGTTTCATTCGGAGAACGCAGGTAAGGAACTTTGGAATACTGGCTGGGTGCAGCATCGGTCGCGCACCAAAGCAGGAATCCGTTTGCTCCCGCGCCCAAGCCCGAATAAAGAGAGGTGCGCTCCCACTTCGCAATAACCTCCGGATCGACCTGCGCTGAAGATGCCCCCAGTTCCTGAATCATGACAGGCAGTCCCGCGCCGCCCGTCAGCGAGGTTTGAAAGGCTGACCCGTACGTCTGACGCTCAGAGAGCATGGGATCGGGGAACAGTTTCGAACCATAGGTATAAGGATGAACGCTGAGGAAGTCCACGTCGTTGCGCAAGATGTCCGGCCGGAATGGACCATGCTCGAGGTCTTCCGTAGAGGTGCCTACCACTAATGGATGCATCGTATCGTAGCGGCGGATTGCACCTGTGATCAGCCGCGTCCAGTTGATGGCCATCGCCTCGGTCGTATTCGTGCTAATCCAAAATGGCGGCTCATCGGTCAGGTCCCAAGAAAGGATGGCGCTCGACTTGCCGAAGTGGCGCGCCAGTTCGGCCGCAAAATCTGTTTCAAGACGAAGCATATACGGGTCCGATTGAGGATCGCGTCCGTTGCGATATGGGACGTCCCAATACGCTTCACCGACCTCGCCGCCGATCAGCATCTCCGGGTGGAGGTAGATTTTGTAACGGTTTGCCAGGGAGATAAGAAAATCAAGTTGCTGAAAAGCTTCCGGATTGTAGTCGTCCGGACGCGGCTCAAACCAGGCCCACACCAGATCCAGGCGCACTGTGTTGACACCCTGCGCGTGCATCTGGGCAAAGTCGGCTTCAATCGCTACGGGATCCCACTGATAAGGCCACTGCATCGCGGCCTTCGCGGGAACCCAGTTCACGCCCACGGGCAGGAATCGCTTCCCGCCCGCGGAAAAGTAATTGCCGTCAAGCCGGGCCTCAGGAAGAGGCGCGGAGAGCTGAGCCGCATGAGACTGGGCCGATACATCCTTCTTTGTCTGCTGCTGGGCTGGACCGGCTAGCGGGACGAGACCGACGGCGCAACAAAGGCCACAAATCAGGCTGAGCTTGCATAATACACTCTGCTTCATCGGATTATATCCTTCCGTGCCGGCAGGTTCCGGCTATCCGCTTCGACTCACTGATCTTCTCAACGCGACGAAAACAAACTCCATCGCTCTGATTAGAACATCAACTTCAGAGCGAACTGAAGCTGACGTGGAGCATTCGAAGTTGAGGTGATAATTCCCGCCTGGGCGCTGTCCACCGTGCCGCTAGGAAGCGCGAAGTTCGGCGTATTGGTCACGTTGAAAGCCTCGGCGCGAAATTGCAGTTTGAACGCCTTGGCGAAGATGAAGTTTTTGAAAAGTGAAAAGTCAAGGTTCTTGGAGTCAGGCCCGCGCAGCGTGCCCCGCATGGCGTTGCCAAACAGATGCGCGTTTTGCTGTCCAGAAGCCAGCGCCGGCAATGCGTAGGCCAACGGATTGTACCAGCAATTTATATTCTGGTGAGGGTTCGCCATTGAACATCCCGGATATTGAGTTCCAAAGCTGCTCGATGTGGGCGGATTTGTTGCGGAATAGCCAGCGAGACTGGAAAAGTCGCGCGGGTTTCCGATGATGTCGGGCCTGGGCTCGACCGATCCCGTGTTTGTTGGATCATAAGACATGCGCGGCGTGAAGGCCTGGCCTGTAGTGAATCCAAAAATCCCCTGAGTTTGCCATCCGCCCAACACCCAGTCCGCAACACTGTTCGTGTTCACAAAGCGCTGGCCCTTGCCGAAGGGAAGCACATAGGTTGCGGCCATGCTGAATTGGTGCCGGTAGTCGGGTCCATTGTCGCCGCGCTCGGCTTTCAGATTGTGCGTATTCTGCGGCTCCTCGGATTCGTCCTCGTCATTCTGGCCGATCGTATGCTGCCAGGTATAGGAATTGAGCACACTCCAGTTCCTGGAAAAGCGCTTCTCCAGCCTGACTTCCAAGGCATGCGCAATCAGGTTCTGCTCGTTGCTATCCTCGCGGATCGCCGAAATGTTGGGAACCGTGGAGTAGAAAGGACGCCCATAATTGGGCGCCACGCTGAAGTTGCTGTCCAGCGGCTGGAAAGGCTGGTTCACGTTGTAGAGCGCGGCCAGTTTGACACCATGCGTGCCGACATAAGCGACTTGGAGAATGGCATTCTCCGGCAAGGCCCGCTCCACGTTGAGGTTCCATTCCTCGATATAAGTCGTGCGATGGTTGAATTCCATCGCGCTGGCGCGCCCAAAGGGATTATCGAGCGTGGCATAGACCGGAGTTGGAAAACCCGTGGAAAGGCGCATCGTGGGCTGGACCGACGTATTGGTAACGGTCTGGCTCAGAAAGTACCCGGTCGGATTATAGGCAAGCTCGGTGTCGCTCTGGTTGGCCTGCAAATCATAGAAGATACCGAATCCCCCACGCAGCACTGTCTTTCCCTGCCCCGGAGAAAATGCGAATCCGATGCGCGGCGCCAAGTTGTTCAAGTCTGTCTTGACATTCGCTGATTTGCTTACACCAGATACTCCCGGCGCAACAAACATTCCGGTGTCAAAGTCGAAGTTAGCCATTCGGTTATGGTCTTCGACCTCTGGCGTGAAAACATCATACCGAACGCCCAGATTGAGAGTCAGATGCTGTGTTACGCGGTAATCGTCCATGGCAAATGCGCTGATCTCTTTCCAACTCATTCCATAGCTTCCCTTGAGACCGTCACGATTAGCGGATATCGGGTAGCCAAGCAGGAAGCTAGCCAGAGAGTTTCCGCCAGAGCTATCCTGCGGAGCATCCGTGAATTGCTGATCGAAGCTCAGATCGCCGCGAGGATTCTGCGTCTGATACATGCCATGGGAGCGGTGCTTGAAATCAACACCAAACTTGAAAGTATGTGCTCCGCGCAGATAGGTAAAGGTATCCAACACCTGGTAATTATTCTCGCGCAGCAACTCTGGAAACCAGTCCTGTTCCCCGAGACTTCCGTATCCTGAAATGGCAATATTCGGCATGCCACCGGTTGCCCCAAGAGGAGACTGGTTGATGCCGGGAATCCCCAACTGCGTTGCAAGGTCTTCATTGAAGAAGAAGGGCGTGGCCTGCACGGCCCAGCGTCCATAGCCAATTTTAAATTCATCAATCTTGTTGTCGGCGAATGTATGTACCTCGCTCACGCCTGCGGCCACGGCCAAGTCCTGAATGTTGCCGGAGAAGCTGCCGCCGCCTGCTTTGCCAGGAAAGGGATCGGGATGCGTGGCATTGACTACTCCCCAATCGAAGGTGGCGAAAGTGCTGTCTTTGCTCGTCAGTTGGTGATCGACGCGCACATCGACTTGGTCCTGATTGTTGACGTAAATCGGATTCAGCAGATATTCGTTGACGGCTCCGGGAACATTTGGAGCTGGGTAGAGTTTAACCACATTCAGTGCTGCCTGATCCAGATTGCCTGCGGGAATGATGTTCCCTACGAAAGGCTGCCGTGTATTGGTCGCCGCATCGTAGGTAAGTGGATCGAAAATCTGGCCGGTATCATAGCCTGTCTGAGGGTCGATGGTCCCGGTCAACAGATCAGAGAAATCTCCGTCGCGTTCCGTGAGTCCCGTGGCTGGGTCGACAGTTGTCGGCGGAACAAACGAGAGGGATGTCGCAGACTGTCCAATGCGCGTGCCTTGATAGTCGGCAAAGAAGAACGTCTTGTCTTTGCGGATGGGACCGCCTACAGTTCCGCCGAACTGATTCTGGCGGAAGGGAGCAATCGGATTTGAGGCACTGTCGAAATAGTTCTTGGCGTCAAAGGCGGAGTTGCGAAGGAATTCATAGGCGTCGCCGTGCAACTTATTCGTGCCAGACTTCAAAACCACGTTGATTACCGCACCGCCCTTGCCAATGTCGGCTCCAAAGCCGTTGGTTTGCATCTTGAACTCGCCGATGGCGTCGATGGGCGGCTGAATGATTTCGAAGCCAATCTGTTGCTCGTTGTTATCAAATCCGTCCAGCAGAAAGTTATTGTTGGTGGCCGTCAATCCGTTGGCCTGCACTGAGCCATTGCCGCGCTCATCCTCGGGGATTCCGCCGCCTTGCACGGCGCCTTGCGGGCCGGAGTTCACCCCCGGAGTCAGATAGGTAAGCTGAATGAAATCGCGTCCGTTGAGAGGCAGGTCGTTGATCGCCTGCTGCTCAACCACCGCGCCCAGGGAAGAGGTCTGCGCCTCGATCAGCGGCTCGACGCTGGCCACTTCCACAGTCTGGCTGGCTGCGCCCACGACGAGCTTGAGCTGAACCTGGATTACCTGGTTTATGTCCAGGGCGAAGGCCGCTTGCTCGGCCCCCTTGAAGCCTTCATGCTGCGCCAGCACCGTATACGTGCCGGGCTGCAACTGGGTGACAGTGAACTGTCCGCTGTTGTCCGTGGTGGTGTGATGCTCGACTCCGGTCCCGGTATTCCTCACGGTGATGGCAGCGCCAGAGATCACCGCGCCCGAGGTGTCAAACACCGTTCCCATGACGCGGCCCGACTCGACTTGCGCCATCAAGGCCATTGGCAGGAGCAGCATAAGCGCTAACACTAGAAAGCGCATGCATTCCGAACGTGTTCCTTTTGCCATTTTTCTGAAGTCCTGTGATTGTGTCATTCCAGCCTCCATTATGCCTTCTATCCACCCGCCTAAACGCCGAGGCGCCTAGTTCGTTACCATGGAGCTGCATATGTGTATAGGGTGTCAAGTGGCGAATTGAAATTTCTCTTCTGGCGGACCCGTTCCAGTTTCTTTCAAAGTCTCAGAAAATCTCTTAATTGTATTTTAAAATCAAATAGATACAGTATTAAAATGGAGAGGATTGGAGAGGATTCTTGACAGTGAAAAATATTCAAAAGTCAATCTCATATAATCCTTGTATACTATGATCAGTTGTTTGGAGGCTAGCTCGTGAAAGATGAGGTCGCAATCACTGCAAACGAGACGGGAATGGTTCTGAACAGTGAGAGCTATGTCCCTTATTACCAACAAATCGTTGAGCAGATTCGCGCGCTGGTCCGGTTGCAAAAAGCCCAGGAGGGGCAGACTTTCTGCTCCGAGAGCGATTTGGCGCAGTACCTGGGAATCAGCAAGATGCCGGTTCGCCAGGCGTACCAGAAACTCCGCTCGGAAGGCTTGCTGGTTATCGCCAAGGGAAAGCGCCCGGTGATTGGTTCAGGCCACATGCCGTGGAATTTCCAGGAACTCCGCGGATTCACCGAAGAAATGCGCCGCCGCGGCCTGACTCCTTCGGCCAAGGTTCTTTCCCGCAGGGCCATCGGCGCTGGCAGCGAGGTTGGCCAGGCTCTGCACCTGCCAGAGGGAGAGCTGGTATACGCGATCAAGAGGCTCCGCCTGGTGAATGGCGATGCGGTCGCCATTGTGGAAAGCTACTTGCCGGCACGGCTCTTTCCTGGCATTGAAAAGCAGAATCTCGAAAACCGTTCTCTCTACTCGGTCTATGAGAATGTCTACCACCGCAAGCTGCAGTGGGCCGAAGAACTGCTTGGCGCCGTCGCCGCACGTGAGGATGAGGCAAGCATTCTGGAAACCTCGCCGGGCAGCCCGCTGCTTCTGATTCGTGAAACGACTTACGATAATAACCGCATCGCCATCGAATACAGCCGCTCGCTGCTTCGCGGGGACCGCTATACCGCCTCCATGATCTCCGTACGCAAACAGGCGATCGGCTGACAGCGGTTTGCCCATCGGTTCTGCAGGAGGTTTCCCCTCATGGCGGATCGTGGCTGGAGCCGAACCGGCCACTGTCGCGGGTTCGCGAGGCATAGTACGATTGAAACGGTCCCAGATACGCGCGCCAGGGTTGCACACATCCTGGAATACGCGCACCTGGTCCCGGGAGCGCGCACCTTAGGCGCGCTGTCCAGAGTGAATCAGTTCGTTGCAATGCGAAAGTGGCGGAATTGGCAGACGCACCAGACTTAGGATCTGGCGGAGCAATCCATGGGGGTTCGAGTCCCCCCTTTCGCACCACCCCACACCTGTTTTGCCCCGCCGGAGTAATCTGGAGAAACCATGAGCCCATCCGCACAGCAGCCGCAAATGAACCTCGTCCAGACCCCCGACTACCGCGAGTCCTACGCCAACAGCGTCCAGATCCGCGTCAGCGTCTGGGACTTCCAACTGGTCTTCGGTCTGGCCTCGAGCGAGGCCCCCGACCAGATCACCATCCGCAATCAGAATGCAATTTTTCTCAGCCCGCAGCAGGCCAAGGCCCTGTGGAATATGCTGGGGCAGAACCTGGCCCAATACGAGGCGGCCTTCGGTACGCTGAATCTGGAGCCGCAGAGCCACAGCTTCCCGCAGGGACCTGTCAACTAGAGGAGCGATCGTTTTGCGCTGGAAAAGATTCTTCTGGCCGCGACTGGACGCACCCTTCTCCGCGTGGATGATCTTCCCGGTCATCTTTGCGGCGCTCTACGCCAGCCACTTCACCCTGCTCGCCTTGCCTTACTACTGGGACGAGGCCGGCTACTATATCCCCGCGGCCTGGGATTTCTTCCGCACCGGCTCCCTGATTCCTCTCACCACGCTGACCAACGCGCATCCGCCGCTGCCCAGCATTTATCTGGCGCTGTGGTGGAAGGCGTTCGGCTTTTGCCCGATGGTCACGCGCCTGGCAGTGCTGATGATCGCGGCCCTTGGCCTGACGGCGGTTTGGCGGCTAGCCATGCGCCTGGTGGGAGAGCCCGCAGTCGCCTTCTGGACCGTAGCTCTCGCCGCACTGTACCCCATCTGGTTCGCTCAAAGCACACTGGCCCACGCCGATATCTTCGCCGCCGCCTGCACGCTCTGGGGGCTGGTCTACGCTCTCCCGGTCCTAAACCGGGACCTGACCCGCAAACCCTGGGCCGCCGCAGCATGGTTTGCCCTGGCCGCGCTCTCCAAGGAAACGGCCATCGCCATCCCGCTCACGCTGGCCGCCATCAACCTGGTTGAAAGCTATCGCGCCCCCGGTATGGCACGCATCCGGCTTTGGCGCGAGGCCGCATGGCTCGCTGGTTGCGCGCTGCCGCTGGCTGCCTGGTACGCCTTTCACTACTCGAAGACTGGCTTCCTCTTCGGCAATCCAGAGTTCCTGCGCTACAACGCCCAGGCCAACCTAACGCCGCTACGCATCCTGGCCGCCTTCGGCCACCGCGTGCTGCATCTCGTTGCGCATATGAATCTCTTCGTGCCGGTGGGGATGGCCTTCGCCGCCCTGCTCTTCGAGCCGCGTCCGGTTACTGAGGCCCCCGTTGCCGTCGATCCCGGCGCCAGCTTCGGCGCAAACGAGGACCGCACCGCAATCCCGCCTCTCGCGTTGCGCCGCATTCTTCTCCTGTTCCTGATGAATGCGTTGCTGTTCAGCGTGCTGGGCGGCGCGCTGCTGACCCGCTACCTGTTGCCGATGTACCCTCTGGTGCTTCTGGTGGCCGTCACTACGTTCTATCGCCGCGTTCGTTACTGGCACACGCTGGCCGCCCTCTCCGCCGTGGCCTTCGTCCTGGGGTTGTTCACCAATCCGCCCTACGGTTTTGCCCCGGAAGACAACCTCGCCTATGCCAGCGTCATTCGTCTCCACCAGGCCGGCATCCAGCAGCTTAACGCCCGTTATCCCGAATCAACCGTGCTCTCCGCATGGCCCGTCACTGACGAACTCACCCGCCCCGAACTGGGCTACCTGAAGCAGCCTTTCAGCGTGGTTCCGATCGAGGACTTTACCGCGGAACAGATCGCCCGCGCGGCCCAGGAGCCAGAAAAATACTCCTCCGCGCTGGTCTTCAGCACCAAGTACGACCCACCCTCGCCGCTTTTCACTCTGGGGTCAAAGAGCAAGGCGATGGATGAGCGCTACTTCGGCCTACATCACGACCTCCTGCCTGAAGAGATCGCGCGCGAACTCCACGGCGACCTGATGTGGAAGCAGGAAGACCACGGCCAGTGGATCGCGCTGATCCGCTTCAGAGCTGTTCTCCAATAGATATAGCCCTCTTAAGACCGTGCAAGGTGGCTTTTACTTCCACCCCAACGAGCAAAGTCCGCTCGTTGGGGACCCCGGAGAGGAAAAAGCCACTCGGCTGCAGCGGCTTCGGTGTACAGCAATTGGAGAACAGCTTCAGCCGCCCAATCCTGAAATAGGGGCGCCAGATCTGGACAAACGCGGACTCCGGTTAGCGAGGGTCTTTGGACTTGAGGCCTAACTCGGCAAGAACCGCTTCGTTGGGAATGCTTTTGTTGTTCTTCCGCCATTCCTTGTAGGTCGCCGCGGCAAGGGCTTCTTTTTCGCTGATCTGTTTCCCCTCGCCTGGCGGGTTCGCATGGCTGCGAACCACGGGATCGAGCATGGTTTCGAGCAGACCGACAAGGGCAGAGAGCTGGCTGGGAGCTAGACGCTCAATCAAATTGTGTGCCTGTTGCCTTGGATCAATTGCAGCGGAAGCCATAGGGGAACACCTCCATTTTTTACTCATTCTGAGCCGCTCCCTGAAAATAATCAACGATGAAACGCATCCTGCTCCCTAATTCCTAGAGCGGTTCTCCAATTCCTGTGGCGTTTCTGGTGTATTGCAAGGTGGCTTTTTCTTAAGGAAAAAGCCACTCAGCGATTGTGCTTTCCCTCTACACCAATTGGAGAACCGCTATAGCCCCCCTCATCTGTTACACTCGCTAGCAACCCTCCATCATGCTTTTCAAAGCTCACAGCGCGGCTGTCTACGGAATCGATGCCAATCTCATTGATGTCGAGGTGGACTATAGCGGCGTGGTTGCGGAGAAGGACGTCTTCCACACCGTGGGCCTGCCAGACGCAGCGGTGCGCGAGAGCCGCGACCGTGTGCGCGCGGCCATCAAGAACTCCGGCTACATGATTCCGCCCACCTTTATCACCATCAATCTGGCGCCGGCCGACTTGAAGAAGGAAGGCTCGGGCTTCGATCTGCCCATCGCCGTCGGCATTCTGGGCGCGTATGGCGCGCTGCAAACCAGCGACCTGAGCCAGTTTCTGCTGGTGGGCGAACTGGGGCTGGACGGCGGTATGCGCGCCGTGCCCGGAATGTTGCCGGTGGCGATTCTGGCGCGCGAAAAAGGCATTCCGAATCTCATTTTGCCAGCAGCCAACGCAGCCGAAGCTGCCGTAGTCGAGGGCGTCAACGTTTATCCCGCCTCGTCGCTGGTGGATGTGCTGGAGCTGCTCAACAGCCAGGTCATGGGCGCGATTCAGCGCGAGCCATATCGCGTCTCCACCGATGCGCTGCTGGGCGAACTGCAAAACTTTCCTGTGGACTTCAAGGATGTGCGCGGTCAGCAGACGGCCAAGCGCGCTCTCGAAGTGGCCGCGGCAGGCAGCCATAACATTCTCATGATTGGCCCTCCCGGCTCCGGCAAGACGATGCTGGCCAAGCGCTTACCCTCGATCCTGGCGCCACTGAGCTTTGAGGAGGCTCTGGAAACCACCAAGATTCACTCCGTCGCCGGAGTGCTGGACGCTGCCGCGGGCCTCGTCACACAGCGGCCCTTCCGCTCGCCGCACCACACCATCTCCGACGCGGGTTTAATCGGCGGCGGCATCATTCCGCGGCCCGGCGAAGTCTCGCTGGCCCACAACGGCCTGCTGTTTCTCGACGAGCTGCCGGAGTTTCCGCGCAACGTGCTCGAGGTCTTGCGCCAGCCCCTCGAAGACCACACAGTGACCATCGCGCGGGCCTCCATGTCGCTCAGTTTTCCGGCGCGCTTCATGCTGGCGGCGGCCATGAACCCCTGCCCCTGCGGCTTCTTCAACGACAAATCCCGCGAGTGCCAGTGCTCTCCAGCGATGATTCAGCGCTACATCGCCAAGATCTCCGGCCCGCTTCTCGACCGCATCGACATTCACATTGAAGTGCCGGCAGTTCAATACAAGGAACTGCGCGGCTCGGCGGCGGCCGAGGGCTCGGCCGAGATTCGCGCTCGCGTATTGGCCGCCCGCGAACGCCAGCACGTACGCTTCAAAAAGTTCGGCGACAAAATCTATTCCAACGCGCAGATGTCCACCCGGCAGATTCGCGTCCACTGCGAACTGGGCGCCGACGCCGAGCATCTGCTGGAGCGGGCCATGCAGCAACAGGGCCTGACAGCGCGCGCCCACGACCGCATCCTCAAAGTTGCCCGGACGATTGCGGATCTGGAAGGCGCCGAGCGCCTGAGCGTATCCCATCTGGCTGAGGCCATCCAGTACCGCACGCTGGACCGCAGCTACTGGGCGTAAGAAAAGCAGGGATCAGGGGTTAGAGAAAAGTGGTCGGTCGGCCAGGAATAAGCGTTGTACTTTTACGGCATCCCACACTGCCCCCCCCAATCCTTGGGAAGCTATGCGAATGGAGTCAGTTGCATCCGATTGAACGTCGATGCTCATGCCGCCTCTAATTCCTACTCCCTAACCCCTATTCCCTGCCTTAAAAAAACTATTGACCTGGATGCCAACTCGTTATACATTGATTATTGCCATTCATAAAGGACAGTTGGTTAAGTCGGTCCTTGTAGTTTCCTGCTGTTTTCCGCATCATAATTGAGCTAAAGCTCATCCGTTGATGCCCCGGTGTGTTTGTCTTTACCGGAACGGAAATGCAGGATGGATGGTTCCCAAGGCGGTAACCTGTATCTCTGATACGGCATAATGCCTGTTCCATCATCTACGAAAGTGCGTCAGGATTTGAACTGAACGCTCAATTCGTGCGTCTAAGCTTTGGGAGCAATAATTTCGGGTAGCCAGTATTGCATTGGCTTCCCCTGCTGCACGTCGGCGCCAGTGCAGTTCCGGCCACGCAGGCAATTCTTTGAAGGAGAAACTCGTAATGCGTTCCGATTTGGTTTTTGGAGCTCTTTCTCATGTCTCCAATCGCTATCAGCTTTGTATGTTGGCAAGCAAGGCAACCCGCAAGCTGCACAAGCCGAACACACGCTTGCAGGACACAGCCAATCAGGTCTTTGCACGCTTTCACACCGCCAATCCCGGCTCCGTGACGCCCGTCGAGACATCAGCAGAACAGCCGGTAGAAACCCGCCGCGCTGCTTAATCACGCCTTTCAAAGGGTATAGTTGAGTCAGGCAGCGGTTTCAGGTGGCTTGTCATTCAAGTCAGCTCCGCACTCCGGTGTTCGATGCTCTGATCGATTCGGGAGAGCCTTCCAATGCAGCGCGCTCGGGCTGCCAGCTTTGAAATCCCGCCCATACTTTCTCCGGATCACTTCCCCTTTCCGGCCCTTCCCACTCCCATCCTTCGTTATTGCAGGTGAACATGACCATCGCGGAACTCAAAGAAAAGAACATTACTGAACTGACCCGCATCGCACGCACCCTGGAGATTCCAGGCACCAGCGGCCTTCGCAAGCAGGATCTGATCTTCAAGATCCTTCAGGCACAAAGCGAAAAGGAAGGCCACATCTTTGCCGAGGGCGTTTTGGAGATTCTTCCCGACGGCTATGGCTTTCTGCGCTCGCCAGACTACAACTATCTGCCCGGCCCCGACGACATTTACGTCTCGCCCTCGCAGATTCGCAAATTTGATTTGAAAACCGGCGACTCGATCAGCGGCAATGTCCGTCCGCCGCACGAGGGCGAAAAATACTTTGCCCTGGTCAAGATCGAGGCCATCAACTTTGAGTCTCCCGAGGAGACCCGCAACAAGATTCTCTTCGACAACCTCACCCCGCTCTATCCCCAGGAACGCATCAAGTTGGAGACCGTGCGCGAGGCCATCAGCGGCCGGGTGATGGACCTGCTGACTCCGGTGGGCAAGGGCCAGCGCGGCCTTATTGTCGCTCCGCCGCGCACCGGCAAGACCATGCTCTTGCAGTCGCTGGCCAACTCCATCTCCACCAACCATCCCGACGTGGTGCTGATTGTGCTGCTCATTGACGAGCGGCCCGAAGAAGTGACCGATATGCAGCGCTCGGTGAAGGGCGAAGTCATCAGCTCGACCTTTGATGAGCCTGCGGCCCGCCACGTGCAAGTGGCCGAGATGGTCATCGAGAAGGCCAAGCGGCTGGTGGAGCACAAGCGCGACGTGGTGATTCTGCTGGATTCGATCACCCGCTTGGCTCGCGCCTACAACACCATTGTGCCGCCCTCGGGCAAGGTGCTCTCCGGCGGCGTGGACTCGAACGCATTGCAGCGGCCCAAACGCTTTTTCGGCGCAGCCAGAAACATCGAGGAGGGCGGTTCGCTGACGATTATTTCTACCGCTCTGATCGATACCGGATCGCGCATGGACGAAGTCATCTTCGAGGAGTTCAAGGGCACCGGCAACATGGAAATCATCCTGGATCGCAAGCTGGTGGACAAGCGCGTCTTCCCGGCCATCGACATCCAGCGCTCCGGCACGCGCAAGGAAGAGCTGCTCATTCCCAAGGAGGATTTGCAGCGCATCTGGATTCTGCGCAAGGTACTCAACCCGCTATCGCCGGTGGAGGCCATGGAGCTGCTGATCAGCCGCCTGGAAAAGGTCCGCAACAACGCCGAGTTCCTGGCCAACATGAATCAGTTGTAAGCAGCAAGAGACAACATCCTCAAGCAAAGGCCGGGGAAGTTTCCCGGCCTTTGCTTGAGGTCCGCTTTTGGGGGTTGCAATGCGCATACGAATGAGTTTCTTTGTTCTGGCTTTCGCGCTCGCGTGCGCCGAGATCGCCACCGCGCAGCAGCCGGAAAAAGGCTACTGGAGAGCCGCCAGCCGCACGGCTGCGAGCATCACAGGCGACATTTCCATCTCTGGCTCCAAAATCACGATCAACTTTACATCCTTTCTGATCTCGCCTGTCCGTCTGCTCAAGCCAGCCGAGGTCAGTGCCGCGTTCGACGAAGCCGTGGACACCGCTGGCAATGGCCAGCTTTACCACGTCAATATCCCGTCCTCGCGCCGTTTCGTCAAGAACAACACCCTCTGCGGCTCACAAGACACCCAATGGATAGCGGTTTATGTTGCAAACGGCTCGCTGAAGGTCGCCTTCTTCTCCGGAGACAATGCTCCTCTCATGAGCTTTGAAGCTCTGCAAAAATCCATCGATCTGTGTGGAACCTATACGTTCGTTCGCTGACGCCGAACGGCGTATGGGCGACGCGCATAACGCTTCCATTTTTCGGATTGCCGCCGGCCCTTTCCCCGTTTGGCTGTTCGCTGATAAGATAAATATGTCGTGGGGCTGTAGCTCAATTGGGAGAGCGCCTCGTTCGCAACGAGGAGGTCAGCGGTTCGATCCCGCTCAGCTCCACCAGATTTAACCCCAACTTCCCTGTTCGCCACGACAATTTCCCCCGATGACTACGAGTCTTTTCGACCTTTACAAGATCGGTATTGGCCCATCGAGTTCGCATACCATGGGACCGATGCGCGCAGCCTGCAGGTTTGTGCGGGAGCTTGGGGGCCGCGGTGTGCTCGTCCAGGTCGAGCGCGTGCAGGCGGAGCTATATGGCTCGCTGGCGCTGACCGGACTGGGCCACGCCGCCGATCGCGCCGTGCTGCTGGGTTTGGCAGGCAATGAGCCGGGCGCCATCGATCCGGCAGTCATCGAATCAACGGTTGCGGCGATTCGTGCCGCACGCCAAATCAATCTGGCTGGAACGCGGGCTGTTTTCTTTGATGAAGCCCGCGACCTCCTCTTGCATCGGAAGATTCTGTTTCCTCCCGACGCGCAGATCCACCATCCCAACGGAATGCGTTTCACTGCCTATGATGCGTTGGGCGCGGTTGTCGAGCAGCGCACCTTCTTTTCCATCGGCGGCGGATTCATCGCCGAGGACGGATCAGCCAAGCCGCCAAAAACAGAGCGGCAGCAGGCGGTAGTTCTGTTTCCCTTTCAGAGCGCTGCAGAGTTGCTAGCCACGGCGCAGGCCAACGAACTCTCCATCAGCCAGCTCATGCTGGAAAACGAGTGCGCTCTTACCGCGCGCGGCCCGGAAACCGCGCCGGTTGAAGTGGTGCGCGCCGGGATCGAGCGCATCTGGCAGGCGATGCAAGCCTGCGTCAAGCGCGGTATCGCCACCGAAGGAATTCTGCCTGGCGGCCTGGGCGTGAACCGCCGCGCACACCATTTGGCCGCGCGCCTCAGCGTGAAGCGGGCAATCGGCCTGCGCGGCGATCCGCTTGTGCCGCTCGACTGGCTCACGGTTTGGGCCTTAGCGGTGAACGAAGAGAACGCCGCTGGCAGCCGCGTGGTGACCGCACCCACCAACGGAGCCGCGGGCGTTGTTCCCGCCGTGGCGCATTACTATGAACGTCTCGCACCGCGCGCGGACCACGAAGGCATCCTGCGCTTTTTTCTCACTTCAGCTGCCATCGGCATCCTATATAAAGAGAACGCCTCGATCAGTGGTGCGGAGGTTGGTTGCCAGGGCGAGGTGGGCGTGGCTTGTTCGATGGCCGCCGCAGGACTGACGGCCGCGTTGGGCGGCACCAATGAACAGGTGGAGCACGCCGCCGAGATCGCCATGGAGCACAACCTGGGAATGACCTGCGACCCCATCGGCGGACTGGTGCAGATTCCCTGCATCGAGCGCAATGCCATGGCCGCAGCCACGGCCGTTCATGCATCGCGCCTTGCGCTCAGCGAGTCTGGGGAACATAAAGTTTCGCTCGATCAAGTAATCCATACCATGTATCTGACCGGCCTCGATATGCAATCGCGTTACAAGGAAACCAGCCTGGCCGGCCTTGCCTTGAACATCATTGAGTGCTGATTTTGCTGGCGAGAATTCCAATCATGTCTTTGCGCAATCTGTCCGCCGCTCTCGCGGACTGCGCGCTTCTCGCCGCGCCCGCTGCTGCAATTCGTGAAGGAGCGCGCCGCCTCCGCATGCCATCAGTAATGATCCAGCGTGCCAAAGTTTCTCATGTTGGCAGAGGTCAACTCGCATTTTTTATTGTTGACCTGACGCTGGCTTTGCTCCGGTCGAGTCACTTTCTCTGAACCTCTGTGACCGATGCCGATTCCGTACTGAAAAAATTGTTGTCTATTTTTCCACCGTTACGTCGTTTTTCTCTTGACACTCGCGATGCGGGAATCTATATATGCTTCATCTGCAGGAAGATTTGCAGAATCGATGCAAGTCATCGAAAGGGAGAATAGGCAAATGGCAACCAAAAAAGCAGCCAAGAAAGTACCTGCAAAGAAAGTCGCAAAGAAGAAGAAGTAGCGACACATCCAACCGTAAGGCAACACATCAGGGGAACGCTTCAAGCGTTCCCCTGATGTGTTTTTGGGAAAAGGAATACACTGATACTCGCAAGGAACCGAGGGGGTATCCGTGACAAGTCGCCGATGGATAGCCGAGCGATGGGACGAAGCCACCGCAACCCTGGTGGGTGCGCAGGCCGGACATATGATTCGCGTCTTGCGCGCGCAGCCCGGCATGGAGGCCGACGTGGTGGCCGGCGGCCACGTCTTTCATGCGCAGGTGGCCGCGGTCGGGCGCGATGAGGTTCGCTTCAACCTGATCACCGAGCTCGCAGCCGAGCCGGCGCTTCCCCTTACGCTGGTGATAGCCATCTACAAGTTCGATCACATGGAGTGGGCTATCGAGAAGGCTACCGAGTTGGGAGTCAAGGCGGTGGCGCCGGTGATTGCGCGGCGAACGGAAAAGCACCTGGCAGCTGCCGCAGCGCAGCGCACAGAACGATGGCGGCGCATCGCGCATGAAGCGGCGCAGCAGTCGCGGCGCTCCGACGTGCCGCTCATCTTCGATCCAACGCCGCTCGCCACGCGTGTGCGCGCCGCCTCTGAGGCCGCGCGCGGCGATTCCGCTTCAGCGTATATCGTCTTGGCCGAACAGGAGCGCACGACCACGCTGCGTCATGCGCTCAAGGAAGCCATAACAGCGGCAGAAACCGAAATGCCCACTTTGGAGATTGCCATCGGTCCAGAAGGCGGATGGGCCCCTGCGGAAGAAGCGCTCTTCGACGCCAATGGCTGGCGCGCCGCATCGCTTGGCCCGCGCATCCTGCGCGCCGAGACCGCAGCCATTGCAGCCCTGGCGGTCGTGGCTTCGTACCTGGAGTAGTTCGGAAATCTGTCCAGCTCTCAGAAGCGAGTATCCTGCCTCATCCCGTCCTCTACAGATTGTCTCGGGAGATCCTTTGCACTTTCGAGCGAGCGCAAGCGAACCGCTGAGGTACAAGGCAATACCATCGAAGGCTAGGGATTTGGAGAACCAGCGGGTTCTGTGCTGGAGAGTGCTTAGGCGATGGCCTGAGGCGCGGAAGCCTCTTCAGCTTCCAGCTTGCTGCCCACGTCGGCGGCGGCAGCGGCCAGCACACGGTGGTGGATGGTGAACAGTGCCAGTTCGAGCCGGTCGCTCACACCGGTCTTGTCGTAGATGGAGCGCAGGTAGTTCTTGATGACCTGCTCGGTGGTATTCAGGCGGTTGGCGATTTCGCGGTTTTTGCGTCCCTGGACGATGAGCGCGACAATGCGCATCTCCTTGGGAGTAAGCCGGTCGCATACGCGCATACCCACCCTGTCTTCTTCGGGAGCTTCGGACACCGTAACCTGCGGAGGCAGCCAGGTTTCGCCGGCGGCTACTGAGCGCACGCAATCCACCAGGGCCTTCCCGGTCACATTGCGAAAGACCACACCGTGAAAGCCCTGCTTCAAATAGGCATCTGCCGGGTCGTTGTTCTCGGCGATCACGATGCCGCGGCTGCCCGTGGTCTCCAGCAGCGCGCTCAGCCGGTCCATATCCGGCCGCAGCGAGGCGGCAAAGAGGACGATAGCGCCGGGAAACGTGGTGATCGCGTGATGCATACGGTCAAGGTCGGAGCACTGAGCAATGATGCGCAGGTCTTCGTCCAGAGCCAGCACTTTGGCTGTGCCAGCTCGGAAAATCGCCTGCGAATCTGCCAGGATGATCTTGTTCATGATGCGCGCCTCATGCGCCGCATAACACCGGAATCCAAGTTGTGGCCCGCCACGCCGGAAACGGCAATCCGGGCAGCCTCTGCTCTCGGGAAGACTATCGGAAAATTCCCGCAAATCCCTTGAACTGTCTCAATCTGCAACAAAGAACCGCGAAACATATCCCCTTGGTAACTATTTCAGGGACAACTTCTCGAATCTTTAGTAACTTCCTCTACAAATGAGATTACAGCTTCTTGGCGCGGAGGATCACGAAGATTCGCGGCCAACGGCTGTGAATTTTGTTTACTGATAAGGCACGTGGGGTCGACGCAGACGCCGCTACGACTACTATTTCGATCGTCGTCAGCGCCGCCGCCGAAGTCTTCTTTCCCTTATCGGAAGCCAACCTTTCCTCCATTCCACAATGCGGTGAAGATGGTGTGCGCAGTGCCGATGTAGGAGGTGGAGAGGTTTGGATGACCGATCGCACGGAACTTCTTGAAGTCGCGCTGGATAGTCTTCCGGAGGGCTTTGCGCTGGTTGGCGGCGAGGGCCAAATCCTGCTCTGGAACCGTGCCGCGGAGGCCATCAGCGGGCACGCCAGCGTAGACCTGCTCTCGCGACAGGCCCCCGAGCCGCTGGAGCCGCTGCTGTTGGACTGTAAGTGGCTTGATGATCAAGGCGCCAGCGCGGGAGGGCAACCGTGGCGTGGCGCCATGGTTCACTTTCAGCACAAGCTGGGCCACGATGTTCCGGTGACTGTGCGAACGCTGATGCTGCGCGACGGGCTGGGCGGGCGCATGGGCACGGCAGTCGTCTTTCATCCCGCTCAGAGTCTGGATGCGCTGCCGCATGGGGAGTGTGACGATGGCTCCAGCGTGGAGGCTAGCCAGGCGGAGCTTGAAGACCGCTTGGCTGCGGTCTTCGATGATTTTCGACAGGGCGGGGAGAGCTTCGGCGTGCTGTGGATTACCGTCGATGAGGCGCGCGAACTCCGCAAGACGCACGGCGCCGGTGCCTGCGAGGCGATGCTCGAGAAGGTCAAACGAGCGATGGCAAACGGGCTTCGGCCAGCCGAGGAGATCGGGCGCTGGGGCGACGATGAGTTTCTGGTGCTGTCGCATGAGCGCACACGGCAGATGCTGGCGGCCCACGCACAGGTGCTGGCCGGGCTGGCCCGGACGGCGGAGTTTCGCTGGTGGGGCGACCGTGTCTCGCTCACCGCGAGCATCGGCGCGGCGCAAGCGAATCGGGATGGGAGTTTGGCCGATCTTCTGGAGCGAGCAAGAGCCGCAATGTTAACCAGCTATCACGCGGGCGGAAACCACATCACGCTCGCGCCGGGGGAGTCAGCATGTTCGCCATCCTAGGCATTCTTGTGGTTTTTGTGTCGATCATCACTGGATTCCTGATGGAAAAGGGCCACATCCTGGTTCTTCTTCAACCGGCCGAGCTGCTCATCATCGCCGGCGCGGCGTCGGGCACGCTGCTGGCGGCCAATCCCATGCACATCATCAAAGACATTGCCAGCGGGCTGGCGGGCATTCTGAAAGGATCGCCGTATGACAAAGCCCGTTACCTGAAGACGCTCAAAATGATGTACCAGTTTCTGAACAAGGTGCGCAAAGAGGGATTGCTGAGCGTGGAGATGGACGTGGAAAAGCCGGAGGAAAGTTCCATCTTCAAAAACTATCCCGAGTTTCTCGCCGACCATTCCACCAGGAACTTTGTGTGCGACACGCTGCGCATGGCCATCACCGGCGGCGTGGAGCCGTTCGACATGGACCAGATGATGGAACTGGACATGGAGGTTCATGACCACGAGGCGACGCAGCCGGTCAACTCCCTGACCACGGTTGCCGATGCGCTGCCCGGATTGGGCATTGTGGCCGCGGTACTGGGCGTGGTGATCACCATGGGCGCGCTGGGCGGTCCGCAAGAAGAGATAGGCCGCAAGGTTGCAGCGGCGCTGGTGGGCACCTTTCTGGGCATCCTGCTGTGCTACGGCGTGGTCGGCCCTTTGAGCGCGAACATGGCCAAAACGGCGGAAGCTCAGAATGAATATCTTCATGTACTCCGGGTGCTGATTCTGTCCTTTCTGAAGGGCTCGGCTCCCATGATCGCCATCGAGATGGGACGGCGCGCGATTCCGGCGCATGTGCGGCCCAACTTCGACGAGATGGAAAGGAACTGCAAGAGCCACGCAGTTAGCGCTGAACCGGCTGCGGCGGCATAGGGCCCGCAAACCCTTGGGGAGAAAAAGCGCATCATCATGGCCAAGACTCAACCGATCATCATCATCAAGAAAGTAAGCAGACACGGCGGACATAACGGCGGTGCATGGAAGGTGGCGTATGCCGACTTTGTCACCGCCCTGATGGCGCTGTTCATCGTGCTGTGGCTGATGGGTTCGAGCGAGCAGGTGAAGAAGTCCGTGGCCGGCTACTTCAACGACCCCAAAGGGACCGGCAAGTTGATGGGCACCACGATGAGCGGCACCGGCGAAGCTATATCCGTCACCACCACTGACCAACTGCAAAAGCTGAAAGACAAGCTCGAAGAGGAGATCAAGGCGAGGAAAGAGCTGGAAAAACTCTCGAAGCAGATTGAGATCACGATTACCGCCGAAGGGCTGCGCATTGAGCTGATCGAGGGCAAAGACAGCACCTTCTATGAGCTGGGAAGCGCGAAGCTGAGCGCAAATGGGCAGGAGTTGCTGGCGCTGTTGGCGGCGGAGTTGAAGACCCTGCCCAATTCGCTGCTGATCGAGGGCCACACCGACGCCACGCCGTACTCCGGCGACGCCAGTTACGGCAACTGGGATTTATCTGCTGATCGCGCCAACTCCGCGCGGCGGCTCTTGCAGCAGGACGGCGTGCGCCCCGACCAGGTGACCCAGGTGCGCGGCTATGCCGACCAGATGCTGCGCGTAAAAAACAATCCCACCGACCCCTCCAACCGGCGCGTCTCGATTCTGGTGAAGAACGATAACGAATCAGTGCCAACGCTTTCGGCAGCCAGCATAGTAAATGGATCGACGCCGTTGCCCGGAATCGCGAAGGGCGCTGCTCACGCTAAGGACAACGCCAAGACGCAAGATGCGCAGCACGCCGCTAAAGCCGCCGCCAAACCGGCTTCTCCCGCCGCCTCTTCAATCATCGCCGCTCCGCCGATCAAGCCTGCGTCAGGAACTCAAGCCGCCAAGCCGGGCCTGATGGACAGGTTCAAGGCCATGCTGCCAGGGGCTAAGAAGTAACCGTGACAGCTACAGGGCGAAGTCCTGATGCTCGAGAAAGTCTGCGGAGCCACGGATTTTCTTTCGTGCACCTGGTGTACTTGCGGGATCCATCCCCGCTCCGTCCGCCGCTCACAGGGCGCAACGCCTATAATCAGCGTGTTGTGCATACACTTTCTTCATCTCGCTTAAGCCGGGTTAGGCAACTGGCCGCCCCTCTGGGACTGGGCTTTGTGCTGGTCCTGTGCTTCATGGTTTGCGCTCATGCCCAGAGCGCCTCGGAGACTGGCCCCGCCGCAGGAGATCGCGGCCGCATCCTGCTCGTGCTGCCCTTTGACAACCGCACCGGGCAACCAAGTCTGGAGTGGATTCGCGAGGCCTCGGCGGATATTCTGAGCCGGCGTCTGGGGTCGGCAGGTTTCGCTCCCATGAGCCGCGTGGATCGCAGATATGCCCTGGATCACCTGGGGTTGCCGCAAGGCTTCCACCCCTCGCGAGCCAGTTCGCTCAAGCTGGCCGAGACGCTGGATGCCGATTCGATCATTGTGGGCAGCTACATCACCGACGGCACCGGCATTGTGGTCGAGGCGCAATTGGTGGACGTGCCCCATCTGCGCATCGGCCAGCCGGTCATCTCGCGCGGCGAGATGCCCGAGTTGATCCACGTTTTCAACTCGCTGGCCTGGAAGTTGACCCGGCAGCTCGACCCCGGCTTCAGCGGGTCCGAGGAGACCTTTGTTGCGGCCGGCTCCGGCATCCGCCTGGACGCCTTCGAGCAGTACATTCGCGGCATCACCGAACCCGACCAGCAGGAGCGTCTGCGTCACCTGAACTCGGCCGTACTGCTCAGCCCGGAGTTCAGTCCCGCCTGGATGGCGCTGGGCCGCGAAGATTACGCCAGCCAACAGTACGAGCAGGCGGCTGCGGCCTTCGCCAAAGTGAGAGGCAACGACGCCGACGGGCTGGAAGCTGGCTTCTACCGCGGCCTCTCGTTGCTGTTTTCCGGCGACTACCCCCGCGCCGAGGAGTCCTTTGCCGGCGTAGCCCGTGTGCTGCCGCTGGCTGAGGTTCTGAATAACCAGGGAGTTGCGCTGGCCCGCCGCGGCCAGGACGGCATTTTGCTCTTCCGGCAGGCTGTAGCCGCCGACCCCAATGGAGCCGACTACCACTTCAACCTGGCCGTCAGCCTGAAGCGTCACGGAGACACCGCCGAAGCTCTGACGGAGCTGGCCCAGTGTCTGCGCTTGCGCCCCAACGACAGCGAGGCCCAGGCGGTCCAGAAGGCGTGGTCCGCAGCGGAGAAGCCTGGAGCTGGCAAGTCCGGCGCAGCAAAGGCGTCTGCCGTGCAGCCAGCCGCCGGTGCGGTCGAGGTAGACAAGGACGCTGAGACCACAGCCGATCCGCTGGAACGCATCCAACGCCGCTTTGATGAGGTAGCTTTCCGCCAGGCCGCACAAATGATGGATCAGATAGGCGCCTCCAGGCTGGCTGCTCTCCCGCCGCTGGAACGCGCGCAAAAGCTTTCCAGTCAGGCAAAGGACTACCTGGATCGCGGCCTGTTGCTTGAGGCTGAGCGGCTCTATCAAACCGCTTTGGCTGCCGACGGGCACATTGCCGCAGCCCACGCGGGCATGGCAGAGATTCGCGAGCGCACCGGCGATGCCGAGGCTGCTCGCAAAGAGGCCCACGCCGCAGTGAAACTGGAGCCTTCCGCTGATGCCTACTTGGTGCTGGGCCGGCTGGACTTTGCGGCCAACCACATGGGCGATGCAGACAAGGAAGTCGGCGAAGCCCTCAAGTTGGCCCCGGAGAACACGGGCGCCTTGGAACTGCGCCACCAGATTGAAATCAAGCAAGGACAAAAGAAATAATGTGGTATTCCACCCTTGCGGCAGAAATAAGTTGCAAGGATGGGACAGGCAGTAGTTGGGGTTGAACGTCAATGGCCTTTTGGGGTTGAACGACAATGACCTTCATGGAGCAAGCCATGGTATTGCAGCCGCGCAGGTTCGCCGTTCGGGTTGTTCTGGTTTTGGCAGCGGGGCTGACGGTCTGCTGGTTCGCAGCACCAGCCTCTGCCCAGCAACCGTTCGTCGACAAGTTTGTCCTTTCCGACACCATTCAGCCGGTCACGGCTGGTGAACTGGACCGGGCCATTGCGCGCGCCAACTCCGACGGCGCCCGCGCCCTGCTGATCGAACTGGACACGCCGGGCGGCCTGCTGGACTCCACCCGCACCATGGCAGGTGCGATCCTCAGCTCAAAGGTTCCTGTCATCGTTTATGTGGCTCCGGCAGGCGCGCGCGCCGGCTCGGCGGGCTTCTTCCTGCTGGAGTCGGCTGACATTGCGGCCATGGCGCCCGGCACCAACGCCGGAGCGGCCCACCCGGTGATCGAGTTCGGCCCTCAGCCGGACGCAACCATGAATCAGAAGATCGAGAACGACGCTGAAGCCTTTCTGCGATCCTACGTCACGCGCCGCAACCGCAACGCCGAAGCCGCCGAGGCCGCCGTTCACACATCCCACTCCTACACTGCCCAGGAGGCACTGGATCAACACCTGATCGACCTGACCGCCTCGAATGACTGGGAGTTGCTGAAGGCGCTCGATGGCCGCGAGATTACCCGCATGGACGGCAACAAGCTTGTGCTCCATCTGGCCGGGGCGCGCATTGAGCCGCTGCGGAACGCCCTGCGCGATGAGCTGCTGGGCTGGCTGGTCAATCCCAACATCGCTCTGCTGTTTCTGATCGGCGGCGCGTTGCTGATTTATCTGGAATTCAATGCGCCGGGCACCATCGTACCCGGCGCGCTGGGCACGCTGATGGTGCTGCTGGCTGTTTTCGGACTGAATATGCTGCCCATCCGCTACACGGCTGTGATGCTGCTGGTGGCGGCGATGGTCCTGCTGCTGCTGGAGGCCAAGTTTGGCGGCCACGGGGCGCTGGCCATTGCGGGAATCATCTGCCTCACCTTCGGGACTCTAACCCTGGTGGCCGCGCCTGTGCCGGAGATGGCTATCAGCCCCTGGGTGGCCCTGGCGGTCAGCGCCGCCTTCGGGTCCATCACCGTCTTTCTTGTCCGCTTGGCGGTGCGTGCCCGCCGCAGGAAAGCCCTTGTGGGTCCGTCGGCACTGGTGGGCAGTCCAGCCCGTGCCATGGAGCCGCTGACCCCCGAGGGTCACGTGCTGGTGGAGGGCGAAATCTGGAGCGCAGTGGCCAGTGAGCCCGTACCGGCCGGCACTTCGCTGCGGGTCGTGGGCCTGGATCAGTACCTGCTCCACGTGGAGCCGGCTCAGCCGCAAAGGCAGCCGCAGCCTCCAGCATAAGGAGTACAATCCGTCCTAAGTGAGGGAAGTCCAATGCCTGATGTAAGTATGCCGATTCTGATTTTCATCGCCATCGTCGTCCTCTACCTGCTCAACTCCATCAAGATTCTCCGCGAGTATGAGCGTGGGGTGATCTTCCGGCTGGGCCGTGCCCTACCGTCGCCGAAAGGCCCCGGCATCATCCTGGTCTTCCGGCCCTTCGATCAGATGGTGCGCATCTCGCTGCGCCAGGATGTACTGGAAGTTCCACCGCAGGACGTGATTACCCGCGACAACGTCACCATCAAGGTGAACGCAGTGGTCACGCTCTACGTAGTCAATCCCAACGACGCCGCAATCAAAGTGGTCAACTACGTCTACCAAACCTCGCAGTTCGCGCAGACAACGCTGCGCACGGTGCTGGGCGAGGTGGAGCTGGACGAGCTGCTCAGCCATCGCGACAAGCTCAACCTGAGAATCCAGACCATCATCGACCAGCGGACAGAACCGTTTGGGGTGAAGGTGATTTCGGTGGAAGTCAAGCAGGTGGACCTGCCCGATCAGATGCAACGCGCCATGGCCAAGCAGGCCGAGGCAGAGCGCGAAAAACGCTCGAAGATCATCCATGCGGAAGGCGAGTTCAACGCCGCGCAGAAGCTGGTGGACGCCGCGGCCCTGCTGGCCACCGAACCCATGACCCTGCAGTTGCGCTACCTGCAAACCCTCACCGAGATCGGCGTCGAGAAGAACACCACCATCGTCTTCCCGCTGCCCCTGGAGATCATGACGCTCTTCAACAAGATGGGCGCGACAGCCACGGCCAAGGCGGAGTTGGAAAAGAAGTAAAGCGGCGGTTGATTTTTTAGAATCTGCTTCAATATTTGATCTTTCGTGAAGGGGACGGGCTGAAGCTGGTCCCCTTCACGACTCGAATATTCTGGATTGACTCTGATATTGCAGTACCTTGAGGGCGCTCCATGCAAGAAGTCTTCGACGAGGGTGAGCGTCAGCCGGCCGAGCGTCGGCGCGATACCGAGCTGACAATGGGCCCGATGATGCTGCTCGGCTTCTTTATGGGCCTGGTGGTGCTCTGCGGCCTCTGTTTCGGGCTGGGCTACGCGATGGGCCGCCACAGTTCCCATGATTCCTCTTTCACCAGCCAGCAGACCGGCGGCGAGGCATCTTCAGGGACAGCCAGCTCACAAGCCAAGCCCACCGCCGCACCGCAGATCAACCCGCAACACCAAGGCGCCCCCGCCGCGCCGCCCTCGGCTGATGGAACCAACTCCAGCGCGGCCGACGATTCACCGAAAAGCAGCTCGACGCCAGCCGCCGGCGGCAACTCTGCTCAGCCTGTGGTCAAGCCCGCCCTGCCCGCCGCAGCCACTGCGCCCGCGCCAACCGGAACGTTGATGGTCCAGATTGCCACGGTTTCTCATCAGGAGGATGCCGATGTGCTGGTGGGCGCGCTGCGCAGGCGCGGTTATGCCGTCACCGCTCACCGCGATCCCTTCGATGGCCAGTTTCACGTGAAGATCGGCCCCTTCGCCAGCCGCAACGACGCCAATGCCACGCGCCAGAAACTGCTCAGCGACGGCTACAATGCCGTTGTGCTGCCGTAGTTAGTTCCGCATCCACTCCGGCAGCCCCGAGGCGATAGCCACACGCACGGCTTGCGACAACTCTTCGCGAGTTGCGTAATCGCCCGGGAAAATCGGCGCGTGGAAGATGATGTGCGCCACCCCCGGCTTGATGCCAAAGCGTCCCTTGGCCATCATCGTTTCCGTGCCGTGAATGGAAACGGGAATACAGGGCGCGCCAGACTGCATGGCCAGATAAAACGGGCCTTTCTTGAAGGGCAACATACGGCCATCCCTGGATCGAGTGCCCTCAACGAAGGTCGTAATATGGAGGCCTTTTTCCAGCAGCCGCGTGGCCGCATCCACGCTTGCTTTTGCGCTGGCCGCGTTCCCCATGCGGTCTACTGGAATATACTCGGCCAGCTTGAGGCAGTAGCCAAAGAGGGGAAGCTTGAAGACCGAGCGCTTGGAGAAGGCAGACGTTTGCCCCGGAATCCGCGAGATCAGCGCGGGCGGGTCGAGGTTGGAAACGTGGTTGGCCATGAAGATGCACGCGCGATCTCTGGGTACGTGCTCCAGCCCTTTGACCTGGAAGTGAATGCCGGCCACAAAGTAACCGGCGCGGACAATGAAGCAGACCACCGCGTAGAGCGGTCTCACATCGCCGGTAATTGCGGCCAGCGGGATAAAAATCACCGCCGAGGGAAGACTCAAAACGAGAATGGTAACAAATACAACCAGCGACACAATCATGAGGGTCCCGTCGAAAAGCTTGGATTTGTTTTGACCGGCGCGCATCGTCAGAGCAATTCTACGTTCGCATCCACTCCGGCAACCCCGAGGCAATAGCCACGCGCACCGCCTGCGTCAGATCCTCGCGCGTGGCAAAGCGGGCCGGGTCAATCGGCGGATGAAAGACCACGTACGCCGTACCGGGGTGCATACGCAGGCTGCCTTTGCCCTGGATGCTCTCCGTGCCATGGATGGAAACCGGGATGCACGGCGCGCCGGATTCCATGGCCAGGAAGAAAGGGCCTTTCTTGAAGGGCAGCATACGACCGTCCGGCGAGCGAGTGCCTTCTACAAAGGTGGTCATATGCACACCTTTGCCGAGTACGCGGCGGGCAGCGGCAACACTCTCCTGCGCGGCTGCGGGACTGCCGGTGCGGTCCACTGCAATGAAATCGCCTTGCCGGAAGCCGGTTCCCAGAACAGGCAGATTCATCAGCGAGCGTTTCATGAATGCCGAGGTGCGCCCCGGAATCAGCGAGATCAGCGCGGGCGGGTCGAGGTTGGAAACGTGGTTGGCCATGAAGATGCACGCCTTTCCCTTGGGTATGCGTTCCAGGCCTTCGACTTTGAAGCGCACGCCCGACAGGCGGCAGCTGCTGGAGAGCATGAAGCGTGTTGCCTTGTACAGCGGCATTACATTGCCTGTGATCGCGCACCAGGGGATGAAGAGGAGCGCCGATGGTATGCCAAGGAGAACCATCGTGGTCATGAAGATGAGAGATGAGATCATGCGGACCACGCCTCGCCGCGGGCGATCAACGACGCCGGTCCGGTGAGCCTGAGCTCCGTTCCCTGCCCTTCCCACTCAACCGTCTGAGCGCCACCAGGAGCAATTACGGTGAGCGGAGATTGGCAGCCGTTCAATGCCAGCGCCGCCGTGGCCGAGGCCGAGCTGCCGGTGCCCGAGGAAAAAGTTGGTCCCACGCCGCGCTCGAAGATGCGAATCTCAATCTCCGAGGGGCTCACGATACGAAAGAATTCGACGTTGGTCTGCTGAGGAAAGTCGGGGTGCGAGCAGATGGCCGCACCAATTTCCTGCCACGTTTTTCCGGCCACGGCAAACTCGGGGTTGTCCGCCACAATGACGAAGTGCGGATTGCCGGTGGAGACTTCAACGCCAGCGACCGCCAGCCCATCAGCCAGCGTGACAGAGTGCGGGGCGAAGCTGGGAACGCCCATTCCGGCGGTCACTTCCACGGTAAATTCGCCGTCCGTCTTCAGGGCATTCACGTGGCAGACGCGCAGCCCCGCATCCGTCTCGATGCGCAACTCATCGCCCGGCTTGAAGCCGCGTTCCAGGGCCATCCACGCGGCCACGCAGCGCGTGCCGTTGCCGCTGATTTCGGCGATGGAGCCGTCGGCGTTGAACAGGCGGATGCGGCCAGAGTTGAGGCCGGTCCAGGCGAAGAACTCGATGCCGTCGGCGCCGATGCCTGTGTTCCGCGCGCAGAGCCGCCGCGCCAACTCGTCCGAGTCGTAGTTCCGAGCCGCCTCTTCGGTCACAATCAGAAAGTCGTTGCCGCAGGCGTGGGCTTTTGCAAAGGGAATCAATCTTCCTCCGGATCGCGGAAGGTAAACAGCGAGTCGATGGCCGGCTCGCCGAGCAGCTTTCCGCGTAGTAGTTCATGTTGTTTTGTGGTCGCGGTCAGCGCAAAGCTCACTCTTTGCAACTCGCCGATGGCGTCGCGCTCGACACTGTTGAGCCGCTCGCCCGTCTTGTCCATCGCGCCCAGAATCGATTCCAGCATCTGCGTTTGATCGCGTCCGCGCGCCTCGTAGACCAGCGGATAGCTCTTCAAGTTGGCGCGACGCTCCAGCAAGCCCACCAACTCCAGCGCCGTAATGACGATGATCGCCGCCACCGCTGCCGCCGCATACAATCCCGCGCCGCAGGCCATGCCGATGGAAGCCACCACAAAAACACTGGCTGCGCTGGTCAGCCCGCTCACCCGGCTGCGATTGTGCAGAATCAGCCCCGCGCCCAGGAAGCCGATGCCCTGCACGATGTTCGAGGCCACGCGGCCTTTGTCCGGATTGGCATCGCCCGCCAGCACTGCGGAGAGCAGCGTGAAAAACGCGCTGCCCATGCAGATCAGCAGGTTGGTGCGCACACCGGCTGCCTTGCGCTTGAACTCCCGTTGCAAGCCGACGAGGGCGCCCAGCAGGCAGGCCATCAGCAGCCGGCCGATGGCTCCGTTCACCACCACGATCTGTTGCAGCCGGTCAAAGGCGAAGGGTTGCGCGAACTGCGGAAGTATCATGCTCATAGTGCTTCCTTGCCCGATGCTATCACCGGTCGCCCGGCTTGTTCAGGTTGGTTGCAAGAGGCGTACCGGAGACGTAAATCGTCGCCGCACGCTGCCCGGCCAGCGTGAAGCGGCGAACCGCCGTCAGCCCATCGGGATGCGCTTTCACCGCGCGGTCGATCTCGTCGCCGTCGAAGGCCAGCACGATGGCAGCATGTGCGGCCGGCGCGGTTAGCGCGTTGTGGTAAATCTCCATATCCCCCTCGTTGATGGTCTGGCGGAGCGGAATCCCGGTAAGCGCAACAAGTTCAGGGAAGACCGATGTGTCCATCAGCACCACGGCCCCAGGCTGCCCGGCCAGAAGCAACCGCAGCGCCGGAGGAATCTCGATCTCATAGGTCCTGCGCGACTCAATGTTCTTGGTCCCTTCCACGTAAACCAGCGGACTCTCACGCACCATTTGAGCCGCGTTGAGGACCACAACCGCGAAAAGCGCACCCGCCGCGCATCGCACCCAGCGCGGGTTGACTTCGCGCGGCTTGAACTCATTCACCGTGGCCAATACAAACTGCGTCGCAAAACCCATCCCCAGCGCAAGAGCCGGCAGCATCTCCATGCCGTAGCGCGTGTTGTACCAAGAGTGCGGCCACCACGGGGGCAAGAAGATGGGGACCGACCCATACGACACTGAATACGCATAGAAAGGAACGGGGAACCACAACAACAGTGCCCACAGGAATGCTCGCCGGCGCGCCGTCAGCCCGGCCCACGCCGTACCTAGCAAGCTCACAACCAGCAGCACGTTGCCCCAGGCTGCCGCGGCCGCGTCCATTTCCGCTGCCTTCACAAAAAAGATCAGCGCAACCCACGGATTGTGCCACCCCGGATGCGGCGGAAACCCCGGCGCGGAAGTGCGAATCTCAATCGCCTTGGCTGAATACGGTCCTCGTGCGAAGTAGAGCCAATCGCCAAAGCTAGTCGCGTTGTAAATGAACCACGCCACCGGCGCGGCCAACAACAGCGCGCTTGCCAGCCAGAAGCTCACCGAACGCAGCCGTCCGCGGCGGACGAGAACCAAACCGATGCACACCCAGGCCACGAGAGCCATGATCCAGCCGTCATAGCGCGTAAAGACCGCGGCCACCAGCACCGCCGCAATCCAGCACTGCGTGCGGCGGGCTAGCCTTGGATCGGCGTCCAGGCTGGCGCGCCACTCCACCAGGCCCACCGCAACCCAAACCATCTCGCAGACAAACAGCGGCTCGGTCATGGCCGTAGTCTGAAGGTAGAGCAGGTTGGGATTCAGCGCAAAGAAGGCCAGCGCCAGCGCTGACGGGACCGGCTGCAGCCAGTGCCGCGCCAGCCGATAGATTCCCGCGCACGCAGCCAGGTATGCCAGAGCCGATGGAATCACGCCCGCCCACCCGCTCACCCACCCGCTATAGATCCGCACAAACGGAATCAGCAGCAGATGCGGCAACGGCAGCCACACTGAGCCTAGTTCGCTCAGCCGCGGCTGGTGCGCGTCAAAGACCCGCCGCGCAATGTGCAAATGGGCCACCGCATCGCCGTAGTTGAGCATGGCCCCGTGCTGCCAGCTCCAGACAATTGCGGCGATGGAAGCCGCCGCGCAGCAGGCCAGCACCGCCAGCCATTCTGGACCCCTTACGCGGCAATTGGGACTCTCAGTCAAGGTGCGTCAACTCACGAAACAGAATAAATCGGTCGTCAATCTCTTTGCGGGTAAGCTTCTGCAGCCGGTCGATACCGAATCCCTCGCACGTGAACGAACCCATTACACTGCCGTAGAACATGGCGTGCCGGAAGGCGGCCGGAGTCAGCTCAGGCTGCGAGGCCAGATAGCCGAAGAAGCCGCCGGCAAAGCTGTCACCGGCGCCGGTCGGGTCCACCACCTCATCGAGTAGCATCGCCGGGGCCCTGAAGCACTTCGTGCCTTGGCCCTTTGGATCGGCTTTCTGGAACAGAGTCGCCCCATACTCGCCGTGCTTGACTACCAGCGCCTTCGGCCCCAGCGCCATCACCCCGCGCGCGGCTTGAACGAGGTTGTTTTTGCCGGTCAACATGCGGGCTTCGGTGTCGTTGATCAGCAGAATATCCAGGCCTTTCAATACCTCAAGAAGCGCCTCACGATGATCCTTGATCCAGTAATTCATCGTGTCGCCGGCCACCAGTTTCACGTCCGGCATCTGTTCACGCACGCGGCGCTGCAAGACCGGATCAATATTCGCCAGAAAAAGAAACTCAGAGTCGCGGTATGAGTCGGGAATCTTCGGATCGAAGGCCGCAAAGACGTTCAGATCCGTGATGTGCGTCTTGGCCTCGTTCAGGTCTTCGAGATAGGAGCCCTCCCAGAAGAAGCTCTTGCCCTTGGCCCGCTCAATGCCCCGCGTGTCGATGTTATGGGCCTGAAAGACTGCCTCCTGCCTTCTGCCAAAGTCCTCGCCCACCACGGCGATGGCACGCACATCAGTAAAGAAACTGGCGGCCAGCGAAAAATAAGTCGCCGCGCCACCCAGGCAACGCTCCCGCTTCCCTGCCGGAGTCTCAATTGAATCGAAGGCAACGCTGCCCACTACGGTAATCGCCATTTCTTCCTCTCTAACTATCCAAAATCACATATTGCCGCGAATTTCTACTTTGAAAGCAACGACACGGCTAAGGCCGTGCCCTTTCAAAAAAAGCGACAACCAACTCCTCGATTTACTGGCCCACTCACTTGCCCGCCGCCAATCTCTCTGTCCGCAGTGGTGCTGTTCACTGTTAGCTGTAAGCTGTCAGCTAACTCCGCTACCAGCCCAGATACTTGCCGAAAAGCAGTTTCAGCTTCTCCCTGGCCGCCACCGGAATCGCCTCCGGCTGAGTCATCACGGCATAGCGGGCAGCCGAGGCGCAGGCGCAGGCGCGTTGCGCGGGAATAGCGGCTACGGCAGCCTTGACCACCTTGGCGGCGTTCTCGGCATTCTGGTGCATCACGCGCACAACTTCTTCGATGGTGACCGCTTCATGGCTTTCGCGCCAGCAGTCGTAATCGGTGACCATGGCAATGGTGGCGTAGCAGATCTCCGCCTCGCGGGCCAGCTTGGCCTCCTGCAGGTTGGTCATGCCGATCACGTCCGCACCCCAACTGCGATAGAGATTCGATTCGGCCCTGGTGGAGAACTGCGGACCCTCCATGCACACATACGTTCCGCCCAACTTGCCCACCACGCCCACTTTTTTACAGGCTTCAGCCGCTGCTTTGGCCACCGTTGCGCAAACCGGATCGCCAAAGGCCACATGGCCCACGATCCCTTCGCCAAAGAAGGTCGAGATGCGCCGGGAGGTCCTGTCGATGAATTGGTCGGGCATCACAAAGTCGGTGGGCTTGTGCTCCTCTTTCAGCGAACCAACGGCAGAAATGGAAATGATGCGCTCGACGCCGAGCTTCTTGAAGGCGTAGATGTTCGCCCGGAAGTTCAGCTCCGAGGGCAGGATGCGATGCCCGCGCCCATGCCGCGCCAGAAAAGCGACCTTGCGTCCATCCAGTTCGCCCAGGACAAAAGCGTCCGACGGATCGCCAAAGGGCGTCTCCACGCGTTCTTCCTGTACGTTGGTAAATCCAGGCATCGAGTACAACCCGCTGCCGCCAATGATGCCAATCTCTGCCTGAGCCAAAGCCCGCTCCTTCCAACTTCTTCTCAATTGAACCGCGCCGATTTCCGGCCCGCAGCCCTTACAGTAGCAAACACCTTAGTATAAAGGGCGGCGATCCTTTCTTCCCTGGCTGATACCCAGATGCGAAGATAAGAGCAACACTCCCGTTGGCATTCTCGCGCCGGGCACTGACTCTTCGAAAGAAACTCGCCATGCGTCGTGTTGCGCTCATCTACAATCCGGCTTCCGGCCAGAACTCCGGCGGGCGCCGCACAGTCATCGACAAAGCGCTTTCCATCCTGCGCGAAGCGGGCGTTGAAGCCGAAGCGCTGGAAACCTACGCACCCGGCAGCGCCGGTGTGCTGGCCGAGGAGGCCGTGCGCCGGGGATGCGACACGATTCTTGCCTGTGGCGGCGATGGCACTGTTCATGAAGTCTTGCAGAGCCTGGTTGGCACCAGCGTGGCTTTGGGCGTAGTGCCGCTGGGCACCGCCAACGCGCTGGCAGCGAATCTCGGCCTGCGCTCCTCTCCGGCGAAAGCAGTCCGCAAGCTGCTGACCGCGGCCCCGGTGCGCGTCTCCGTGGGCCAAATCTCCTATCGCGACGCTGCGGGCTCGACCAGTTCGCGCTATTTCACCGTGACTGCCGGCGTAGGCCCTGACGCCCTGTTTCTCTCCCGGCTCGATCCTGGCCTCAAGCGGCGCTTCGGCTATTTGCTCTACCTGGTCGAGGGTTTCCGCCTCTGGGCCACGCATTCTTTCCCGCTTTTTCGGGCGACCTTTGAGGTAAGCTCCTCTACCCAACCTCGCGTTGAAGAGGTCTCGCAGCTTCTGGCGGTACGCATTCGCAATTATGGCGGCGTCCTGCACAACTTCGCCCCCGGCGCCACCTTGCACAATAACGGGTTGCGTCTGATCGCCTTCAAGACCCGCAGCCGCCTGAGCTACTTCTGCTTCATGATGGCGGCCATGTTCGGCCGCCAGACCTTCTCCCGCGAGATTGAATTGCTCGACGCCATCTCGGTTGAGTGCCGTCCCTGCAACGGCTCCTCGCCGCGCGTCTTCGCCGAGGCAGATGGGGAATTGCTGGGCGATTTGCCGGTCCGGATCGAGATCGTGCCCCAGGCCATAACCCTGCTGATTCCGCTCAACGCAAGGCCCTGAAAGCCGCGCGCTTCGGCAGTTCGCTGTCACCGGGTCGATTTCTGTATCTAATTGAGCAGATTCTGCGTTCGCCGCATGAAAAACTCAAATCGTTGTTGCTCTGCTTCACATCCTGAGATGGATGTGAAGCATACGCAGAACCCGGGAGGGTTATATGCTGGGAACGATCCTGATTGTCGTACTGATCCTGATGCTGATTGGCGCCTTGCCAACTTGGCCGCATAGCAGAAACTGGGGATATTATCCGACTGGCGGAATCGGGTTTATTCTTCTGATTCTCATCATCCTGCTCTTTATGGGCCGGATTTGAACCGTCGCGGGTCCCAGTCGATGATCAGGAGTTGGCATCTGAGACCTGCCCGAGTGGCAGCGCTTGTATTGGCGGTGCTGCTGCCGTGCGGGGGCGCGTTTGCCTACTCCGTCCTGACACACGAGGAGATTGTAGACTTGGCATGGATCTCCGAGATTCGGCCGCTCCTGGTCGAACGCTTCCCGGATATGACCAAAGACCAAATCAAGGAAGCTCATTCCTACGCCTATGGAGGCTCGGTAATCCAGGATCTGGGCTACTACCCATTCGGTAGCAAGGAATTCAGCAACCTGACCCATTACGTTCGCACCGGCGACTTTGTCCTGGAGTTACTGGTTGAAAGCCAGAATCCAGATGAGTACGCCTTTGCGCTGGGCGCGCTCTCGCACTATGTGGCGGACATTGACGGTCACCCGGCGGTCAACGAGGCGGTCGCACTCGGTTATCCGAAGCTGCGGGAGAAATATGGCAAATCCGTTCGCTATGCCCAGGACAAAACGGCACATTTGAAGACGGAGTTTGGATTCGACACATTTCAAGTGGCAAAGAGCCGTTATGCACCAGAGCAGTTCCACGATTTCATAGGATTCCAGGTCTCGGAACCGCTGCTGGAGCGGGTTTTCCCCGTTGTCTACGGGCTGGAGCTGAAGGACGTGCTGGCGCATGAGGATATGGCGGTTGGTTCCTATCGCTTCTTTATCAGCCGGCTCATTCCGGAAATGACCCAGGTGGCGCTTCAGACGCACAAGAAAACCCTGATGAGCGAGACGCCGAACTTTGCCCGGAAGAAGTTTCTGTATCGCCTCTCCCGCTCGGATTATGAGAGAGCATGGGGAAAGACCTATAACAAACCGGGTATAGGCACAAGAATCTTATCCTCGCTTCTGCGCTTTGTACCAAAAGTGGGTCCATTCAAGGGATTAGGCTTCAATAACCCAACCCCGAAAACGGAAGACCTTTACATCAAGAGCATCAATACAACCACCGATCATTACCGCGCCCTACTGAAAGAAGTGCACGCAGGCAAGCTGGCGCTGCCCAATTGCGATCTCGATGACGGGAAGGAGACCGAGGCGGGGGAATACTCACTTGCAGACGAAACCTACGCAAGCCTTCTGGCCCAGTTGGCCGCGCATCACTTCGATCAGACATCGGCCCGGTTGCGCGATAACATCCTCGCGTTCTACGCTGGCCCTTCGCTGCCAGCCGGGACCGGAAAAGACCAGGCTCACCGGCAAGCGGTTCTGGACAATCTCAGCCAGTTGAAGTCCGCGACGCCCGCACCGGCCGCGCCTGAGAAGCCGCCCATTCCCAAGCCGTGACCACTGAAAACCTGTTCCGATCTGGAGTAGGAAGCTGAAAGAGCCTACTGCAGCTTCGCGGGCGCAACCACATACACGTACTCAAGCAGTTCTTTGCCTGTGTTCGCGACGTTGTGGCGGGTTGTGGGCGGAATATAGACAAGCATCGGAGCTACGAACGGTTGCTTTGCCTGGCCGTCGATCAGCGCATCGCCCTGGCCATGCAAGATCACCAGGGCCTCCTCGTTCTTGCCGGTGGTGTGCCATCCGACTGCCGCGCCGGGCTTGAGGCGCACAAAACCGCTGCGCATCCCACTCGTTTGGGGAACACCTGCCAGCAAAGGGCAATCTGCTTGCGAGCATTGAAGCGGAGCAGCCAGCGGATGCGGCTTTGCCGTCTGCGCGGGAAGTTTGATTGTGGCAACAAACAGGAGTACTGCAACGCTATAAAATTGTGCTCGCATCTCAGGTCTCATACTTGCCCCTCAATGGAAAAATTCTCATCTGATATGGATGAATCAGCCAGCGCTTCATCGGCAGGCGCGAGTGAAACCAACAGCCATAGCTCGAACTCCACTGGAGAGCAGAAGAGACCACGCTCTAACTCGCATCGCCTTCGTCAAATTCGAGATCGTCAAACCGCCGCCATTTATAAAATGCAATCGATAGAATCCAGCTCACGCCAAAGACTGCAACTATGCAGTAACCAAGCAGGCCAAAGTTAGCATTGAGCTTGACGACCCAAGCCCACACTCCGCCCGTCAGGTGGAGCTTGCCCGCCAGCAAACCAAGCGCCTCGATTCCGCCCACCGCGAAGGCAATCACAACCGACACAGAGGTAATCGTGATGTTGTAGTACAGCTTGCGGATGGGCTTCACGAAGGCCCAGCCGTATGCCCCCAGCATCAGGACATTGTCTGTCGTATCGATCAGCGACATGCCCGCGGCGAAGAGAACTGGAAAGACCAGAATCGACCAGAAGGACAGCCCCTTGGATGCCTCGGCAGCCGCGATGCCCAGCAGTCCGATCTCGGTAGCGGTATCGAAGCCGAGGCCGAACAGGAAGCCTAGCGGATACATATGCCAACTGGAGCGGATCATGTTGAACACTGGCCGGCAGATGCGGGAAAGAAGGCCATGATCGGCAAGCAGCATATCAAAGTCTTCTTCAACATAGGGTTCCCCACGACGCACCCGCATAAAGCTGCGAGAAACCGACTGGAGAATCACCAAATTGACAATCGCAATTCCAAACAGGAAGAAGGTGGACACCAGGGTGCCGATCACCCCGCCAATCTCTCTGGCCCCGTTGATGCGATGCTGCAGCGCGAGCGCCGTGGCCGCGATTGCAATGGATCCCAGGATGACGACCGTGGAGTGCCCCAGCGAAAACATGAGCCCCACGGCAACTGGCCGCTTTCCCTGCTGCATCAGCTTGCGGGTCACGTTGTCAATCGCCGCAATGTGATCCGCATCAACGGCGTGGCTGAGCCCGAAGCTGTAAGCCAGAAACGCCGTGCCCAGAAGCACCGGAAACCGCTGAAAAGCGATGAACGCCCAGCACCATGCCGCCAGATTGAACGCCAGCAATAGGCCGTATATGGCGATCACTTTCGCTTTGGTGTTGCCGGGTTCGTCGTTCAGCAGGGTTCTCAGCAGGGATGGCATCGCGTTCCCTCAAATTGTGTGCGCGGGCATCAATCAGTCCGGATGAAACTGTAGCACGTATTCCAAAAATGTATCACTCTTGGCCTCGCCGGGCCAAAAACCGCGGAGGAGTGCGGCCGCATTTCATCCTCTGACCGCTGCTGCCAAAAAACTGTTCCATTTGCTTCCTCTCAAACCGCTGCCGCTTCATGCGCAAACCTTACTTTCCCTTGCCGAATCTCCATGAGATGGACCCGCCCACCCACGAGACCATGCGGATGCCGACGCTCTTCTCGTCCGTCCCGCAGTCGAAGTCGTTAGCGGCGAGGACGCCGTCCACCGTCACCGCCGGGCAGTTCGGAATTGTGCCCATCACCCAGCCGGGAGCAATGGTCTCTGTGGTCTGGCCCGTGTAGCCGCGAGCTAGCATACCGTTCGCGCCCAGTTCAAACCGGCCATTCAGAAACGAGCGCACCATGGCCATGCGGGTTTCACCCACCGGAATGGCCTCAAATCCGCCCACGTCCAACTGCTTGCGCCCCACGTACTCGTACTCGCCCCGGGCGTGCAGGCCCGCGGGCAACCGGTCCAGCGTCGCCAGGGCGTCGAAGATGGTGCGTGGCGCCTCCGGCGTAATCTGCGCGGGAGTTGTGTCAGAGGCCACCAGGCGCGCGTCGGCTTTGGAAAGGATCGCTTGCAGAGTTCCAAAACTGCTGAACTGACGGCGTACGCTGGCGGTGAAAAACGTGAGCGCGCCCGGTCCCAGATCCTCCGCCGAGCCGTTGTCGGGATCGATCTTGGCCATGGTTGCGGTGGTCGTCGTCCGGCCCAGCGTCACGCGCACATCGGTTCCGGAATACTCTTTTTCGAGCATTAGTTGCTCGGAGTGCGAGCGCTCGAACGGAGAAGTCAGGGCTGCCGCTCCGGTTGTGGAGGTGTCTTGCGCGCCAATGTGCTGGTTCTCTGCTGGTACAGAAGTGGATGTGGTTCGATTCGTTCCGGTGGAGGTTATCGCGCTAACACGCGGATCCTGTGTGAAGAAGGCTTGCCCGATGCTAAGCGAAGCCGAGGGCAGCCAGTGGGCAGGACCGGCCCCCGGCGTCCAAGCCAGCGTTGCCTTGGGGTTCTCGATTCCCTTCCACTCATCAAAAGAGTAGGCAGACTTCACCCTGTCGGCGTTTTTCATCTCGATCAGGTCGGGTCGCAGGCCGGCATAGAAGCGCAGATGCTTGCCGAGGTCGCCGTGCAGGGCCAAAAAAGGCGTCACGTCGCGAATGGTGATGTTGTTGGACAGCACCTTGACGAATGAGCCGTAGATCTTCGGATCAGCGAGCGGATAGTGGTCCAGATTGTCGCGGTAAATATCGTCTTCGTCGTAGTCAAAACCGGCCATCGCCTCTAGCCACGGCCTGAAGGTGTGGGCTTCGCGCAGTTCACCGCCTTCCACGGTGCGGAACTCGCTCTGCCCGATCAGGCCCTCGCCAAAATTTGAAAACAGCGCCAGATTGTAGGTGCGGAAGAATCCCGAAAACGAAAGTTCGTCGCTGAGTCCAGCCTTCCAACGGTCGCTGGCGGCCAGCAACCCAGTATGCGTCTGGTCTTTCTGCCGCGGGTCGAGGGTGTCATTCACCTGCAAGCCGAATCCGATCGGAACCAAATTCCCTTCATGGGACACTCCAAAATATCCGATGCTGAGGAGCGTAATTTCGTGCTTGCCGGAATCGAAGACCCGTAGCGCATTCCACTTGAACTGCTTGCGGTGCTCCATATCCTTCAGCAAGCCGTTGCCGTAGTTGGCTTCCAAAGCCAGCCACTCCTTCTTCTCGGGATCTGAGGGCGCAAATCCGACCGTCAAATCCAAGTCGCGGTAGTCGCCGGTAAGCGTAAGGAAGCGCGTCAGTTGCGGGCGCAGGCTGTAAGTGGCTGCCAGGTTCAACGCGTGATTGCCCTCCAGCACATTGAAGGCGCCGCCATCGGTCGCTACACTGCCCAGCACTCCGGAAACGTAGATATTCGGGTCGGCATAGCCATTGCCGTGGGCGTTGGCAGAGAGGTTGTTTGTAACCAGATAGTTGCCCACCGAGATGTACTGGGCGATGGGTTCGCCGTGGTCTCCAGCCACGCCGGGCGCAAAATACTGCGGTGCCTTGATGCCGCCGGCTGCGGTCTCAATGGGCAGGCCGGGAATCGAGATCGGAGCGCCGGGCCGTCCGGGGTTGGCGTCCAGCAACTCCTCGCGCACCATCACCTTTTGCGAGGGGTCGGGCGAGATCAGCGTCACCTCGCTAACGTCCGCTGTGACAATCACTTCTTCGGCTGCCACGGCCACATGCTCCATACGTAACGTCAGGTTCGCAAACCCGGCGCTCAAATCCATCTTGCGCGTCACCGTGTCAAAGCCCACAGCTTCCACGCGCACCGTGCAGGCTCCCCGCGCAGGCAGAGCCAGGCTGAATCGGCCGTCGCCGCCTGTTTTGCCGTTCACCCGTGCGCCCCCGGCAAAATCGAATTCGATGCGCGCTCCCGCTACGGGCCTTCCTACCGGATCGAACACCGTACCCCAAACGGTGGCCGCGCCGGTTTGCGCCGCAGCCGTATGAGCGAAGGCTACGAAGAAAAGAACAAGTGCTACTATTTTTATTTTTATGCTACTGAACCACATGAATTATCTCTTTGCCGCTTTGAATTTGTAAAAATTACTGTTTGTGACTGTGCTTGCGGCCGGGTTCGTGAGTGTGCTCGATGGCGTGCGCCGGAACGGTCATCACCAGCCGCCCATGCTGCACTCCCTTGAGGCCAATCAGCCGGTCGGCAAACTGGCTCACCTGTGTCGATTTGCCATGTACAATCAGCACCTCAAGGCAGGAGTCGTGATCCAGGTGCGCATGGCTGGTGGAGACCACCAGTTCGTGGTGCGCGTGCTGCAACTCGGTGAGCTTTTCGGTGACGCCGCTGGCGTGGTGGTCGTAGATGAGCGTGACCGTGCCCACCACCGTCGCATCCGGCGCCGCGGTCTGCTCGGTCACCAACCGGTCGCGGATCAAATCCCTGAAGGCTTCCGACCGGTTGGTATAGCCGCGCCGCTCGATGGAGCGGTCAAACCGCTTCAAGAGTTCTGAATCCAGCGCAATTCCGATCCTGCTTAGAACGCCCATACGCACTCCCACCGGGATGAGCAGCTTCCCAATGTTCCAGAGAAACAACAGACTAACACGAAACAGAAAATCCGCTACCAGGGCCTCTGGCAGTCTTTGTCCGGGGTTGAAACAGCCCGGCCAGGCGGCAAGGGGCATTTTCGTTGACTCCAGGGCTTGATTCGGGTATTCTGGAATCCTTGCGCGGTGTTGCGCCTGGGGTCTGTGTGTGCTCACCCGGACTCACTTGGTCGATGCCCTCGGTTGATGTTTTGAGGGATTGGCTGGAACAGGCTACCGGCTGCTGGATTCGAGTATAGACGCGCGCTGTTTAGCGCGAATCCGGCACAGCCAGAGCCCTTATCGGGGCCAACCCCCGCGGTCCTCACGCGAACAGATTTGTTTGGCAGTGGGTGGAATTTAGGCCCGTGCGCTGATTGGCGCGGGCAGGAGCGCTTTGCGCTGGACTTTTAGTATTTGGACTCCGGCATTCGATGCGGCCGGGCCGGTTTGTTGGAAAATCAGGCGTCTTAGAGGGTAGGAGAGCGATGGGTACCTTTGTTCCGAGCGGCAAGAATATTGTCCGCAAATGGTTTGTAATCGATGCCAGCGGCAAGACGCTGGGCCGTTTGGCGACCAAGGCCGCCGATGTGTTGAGCGGCAAGCTGAATCCTCAGTATGTGCCGTACATCGACGTGGGCGACCACGTAATCGTGATCAACGCGGAGAAAATCCGCCTGACCGGCCTGAAGGCTCAGAACAAGGTCTACCGCCGCTACACCGGTTTCCCCGGCGGGCTGCGCGAGGAGTCGTTCACGCGCCTGCTGGCCCGCAAGCCG